>Ga0306871_1000435_pt1 | contig 16208 bp, 16 predicted proteins | sample AntRauMeHopE1497_FD_190447 | JGI IMG/M metagenome (GOLD analysis project Ga0306871, IMG submission 190447) | Saline lake microbial communities from Rauer Islands, Antarctica - Metagenome Hop E1 #497 (v2) (version 2) | ecosystem: Environmental > Aquatic > Non-marine Saline and Alkaline > Saline ... | reverse complement strand
TGGTGACAATGGGAATATTTTGTAGTACCGGTAATCCTTTTGGTATGATGGTCTGGGCAACGGCCTCTTTTTGGTTCGTCTGCACATCAAAAAGGATGATGTTGGGGGTTTGTTCGCTGCTTTCCATAGTCGCTTTGGCCAGTAGAAAATCTTTGGTAAAGTACAAGGTACTGATCAGGAAGGTGCCTATGCCTATCGCCAAAATTAGAACAGCGGTCTGGTTGTTGGGTCTAAACAAGTTCAACAAACTCTGCCGTGCGGAAAAACTCCACGATTTGGGAAAATAGCGTTTGACCAGTCGCATAAATAAGAGCGCGACACCGCCCAACACGGCAAAGGTAACGGCAATGCCCAGCACAAAACCTGCGGCGTAGCGCAGATTGTTCAAGAGCCAAAAGGCAAAAAGAAATATAAAGACGACGATGGCCACAATGACCGCTATCTGTGCCGGTCTGGATTTCGCTCCTAAGTTTTCCTGCACCCGCAACACCTGTAAGGGCGATACGTACCACGTATTTATTAAGGGCGACAGCGCAAACAAGACCGACATAAAAACGCCCAATAAAAGTCCGACTGCAATCGCCTGTACCGAAGTTCCTATAACAACTTCAAAGGGTAAAAACTCTTGTAAAATCAAGGGGAAGGATTGTTGCAATAATAAGCCCAGTAGGGTGCCTATGATGCCGCCAATAAGTCCCATGCCCGCAATCTGAATCAGGAAAATCAGAAAAGTCTGTTTTCTGCTGGCACCCAAACATTTTAAGACCGCAACGGCCCGCAGTTTTTCCTTTATATAAATATGAACAGAACTGGCGATACCCACACAGCCCAATAAAAGGGCGATAAAAGCAACAAGGTTCAAAAACCGACCTACATTGTTATAGCGCTGCCCCAAGCGTTCGCTGGTAGCTGTGTGCGTATCCATATCGGCATTTTCCGCATCCAGTTGTGGGTCTAGGATTTCATCCAAGGCCTTTAGATCGGCATTGGGGTCATTAAAGTAATAGGCATATTGCAAGCGACTCCCTTTTTCCAAGAGTCCGCTCGCCTCCATAAATCGGTAGGGCACCATAATGGGCGGTGCCACGGAGGTGCTTATACCGGTACTTCCCGGAGCGGTAATTAGCGAACCGACAATAGGAAAAGTCGTTGTACCTAGGGTTACACTATCGCCCGTTTGCAAGCCAAATTGGAGCATGACGGTGGCATCTACTAAAGCGCCTCCCTTTTCCAAGTAGGTAGTTGCTGCCTCCTTGGGTGCTGTTTCCAGTTGCCCGTAAAAAGGAAATCCGCCTTGCACCCCGCGAACTTGTACAAATTTCGTTGCCTTATTTTTAGAAAAAGCGGCCATGGAGGCGAATTTCACTTCCATCGCATCGGAACCGCCAAGGGAATCTATGATTTGTAACACCCGCTCGTTGGCAGGCTGGTTGCTGTCGATTAAAAAATCCGCCCCCATCAATGCCTTGGATTGTAGGCCGATGTTCTCCTCTAAATTCTGACTGAAAGATTGTATGGAAACTACGGCGGCAATCCCCAAAATAATGGATGCCATGAACAAGAGCAAGCGTTTTCCGCTGGCCTTACCGTCTCTCCAAGCCATTTTTAGCAACCAGCTAAATGGGGCCTTGTTTTGTTTTTTTATGTTGTTCAAGATACAGCGGTGGTTTCGTTAGCGATTATTTTTCCGCCTTTCAAGCGTAGGACGTGGTTGTTGCGTCGGGCTAAATCCAAATCGTGGGTTACGATGACCAAGGTGGTGCCGGCCTCCTTGTTCAGGTCGAACAACAGTTTAATAACCTTCTCCCCTGTTTCCTCGTCCAAATTTCCCGTGGGTTCGTCTGCGAACAGAATTTCGGGTTTGGTAGAAAAGGCCCTTGCCAAGGCTACCCGTTGCTGTTCTCCGCCCGATAATTGGGAGGGATAGTGATCGTACCGATCTCCCAAACCTACTTTTTGCAAGAGTTCCAGAGCCACGGCAGCGGCATTGGACGCCCCTTGCAGTTCCAAGGGTACGCTTACATTCTCCAAAGCGGTTAAGGTGGGCAGTAACTGAAAGTCCTGAAAAATAAAACCTACTTTCTGATTGCGTAAAAAAGCGCGCTCGTCCTCGTTCAATTCGCTCAAATCTTCTCCGCAAAGGCTTACGATACCGTCATCGGAGCGATCCAGTCCGGCACAAAGGCCTAATAAAGTGGTCTTTCCACTACCGGAAGGACCTACAATAGCGAAGGTGTCGCCTGCTTCTATACTAAAGGAAATATCATCCAATACCGTTAAATTTTTGGAACCACTCGTATAGGTCTTCCTTAGCTTGCTTACGTTTAATATCTTTGTCATAGTTCATTTTCGGTCAAGCAAGCAAAATAAGGAAATGATTTCAATTTAAACAGCAGCACACCTTGAACAACGTATTAAAGTTTCGTTATTTTTTTATCGTCCTACTCCTTTGGAACTGTAAAGAAAATCCAAAACAACAGCAAACCGAAGATGCCGCCAAATCGGAAACCACGGCAACCGATAAAACTGTCACAGAAGATGACGATAAGGTAATTCTATTTTTTGGCAATAGCCTAACTGCTGCTTATGGTTTGGATACCGAAGAAGGCTTTCCGAACAGGATACAGCTCAAAATGGATTCTTTGGGGCTGGATTATACGGTAATCAACTCCGGGCTTAGCGGGGAAACCACGGCTGGAGGACGCAACCGATTGGATTGGGTACTGAACCAAGAAGTGGATATTTTTGTATTGGAACTGGGTGCGAACGATGGTTTACGTGGCATCCCACTTGCGGAAACGCGCAGTAATTTACAGGCCATGATCGATATGGTACGTGCCAAAAATCCGGAAACGGAAATCGTTTTGGCTGGCATGCAGATCCCACCGAATCTAGGCATAGACTACACTACGGAATTCAAGAACATCTATCCGGAACTGGCCTCTGATAATACCATTGAATTGATTCCCTTTCTTTTGGAAGGTGTTGCGGGTAACGCAGCACTGAATTTGGAAGATGGCATACACCCGACGGCCGAAGGCCACAAAATAGTGGCGAATACGGTTTGGGAGGTATTGCGACCGCTGGTGTTAAAGGAGTCTAACGCAGCGCCAGAGTACAATTAAACTACCATCCGCTCAAGACTGATGGGTTTAAAACCGACGCTTTACTTATACTCTTTACAAATACATATATACCAAAGCACAATTTTTTTTCGGTTGAGGCAGTAATGACCATAAAATTGTTTCAAATACCCTCTTGATACTTTCGTTTATTGAATTCTTCATTTGTAGTGGTTTTTAGTAAAAGTCCGTTTTGAAATAAAGCGACTAACTTATAGGAAGTTATTTTGTTTGCCGGAAAGGCGAAAAACGTAGACATAGCAATAGCTATGGCGCCTATTTTCAACGCAGTTGGCGGGCAAAAGAACCGGTAGAAATAGTCAGGTTATTTCATCACAGACCCTAAGTTTATATTAAGCCATTTGAGCCTTATTTCTTGGGGTCGTAAAAGACAAAGCTTTCTTTACCCTTGCATTTTTGAACTTGTACAGTCTCGCAACTTCCGTAGTGTTTTCCAAATTCAAGGTGTTGCTTGTTTCTGAAACGATACCCATTTCAATAGTTTCTCCCGAGGCCTCGGGATTCACATCGTTTGTGTTGTTCTGAGCTTGTGCAGCTGTTCCGATGAAGAAGATAAAGAAGATGGTAGCTATTGTTTTCATGATGTGCGTTTGTTACACTAGTATAACTCGCACACCTGTATTTTGGAGGGTGGTCATTCGCCGAACAAGCCCATATTTTCGGTAACCGGCACAGGTCGGGATTAAAGGTAAAACTCACTCGGTGAACTGCACACTACCTAAAAACGGCTTACCGAAAAATGCTGTCGTTTATCGGTAGTTTAGGGTTTCAATCTCAATAAAAGATTGGGGTCTGGACAGTTTTTCCTATAATAATCTAGGTCAAGCGCCGTAGAAACCCCTGGGTAATCGCCCGTATATCCCTTCATATCCCTAATAAGTTGAAAATGTAAGTGGGGCGCATAGTTTACGTTGATATCCGAAGTTCCCAATCGTCCCAATACCGTACCGGCTTCAAATGGCCTTCCGGCGTATAATCCCTCCAAAGAATCCAAAGAAAGATGTCCGTATAAGGTGTAGAAGGGATGACCGTGCACTAGGTGCTCCAAAATAATAGTAGGCCCATAGTCTCCGCTCGTATTGTTATTTTTAAAACTATGTACCTTTCCCAAAACAGGAACTAGTACTTCGGTACCGGCCTTGCACCAGTAATCTATGCCTAGATGAATATTGCGTTGTACCGAAGGAGCATGGGAGAAGCTGGCCTTATCCGCATACAGGTTTCGTTTTTCCAAATAGCCACCGTAGGCAACTTGACCATCGTTGCGCTTTAAAATAGAATCAATATAGATTTGGCAAGTATCAGGATTCGTAATATCCAGTTCTTCCAACTCGGTATTGCTTATAGACAGGTCTAAGGGCGTATAGTCTTTCCATGGAATGTTTCTGTCCAATATCGCTATGGGATAGGAAGTAAAAGATGATAGAACCTGCCCAAATGAATCCATTTGATAAAAATAATACTTCATACCGTTTCATTAACATTTTTTAACCATTTCTACCGTAAGGACTTTGTAAATTGCCTACAAATTCATGAAAAAAAATACTATGCAAACTATCAAACTTAGCTTCCTGGCATTTACCATCCTTCTGTCCACTGGCTGTAAGTCCAACACCAAGCAGGAGTTTGGCCCGGATTCCGATGAAGTTGCCTTAGAAACGGCAAAGGAATACGAAAAATTGAGTCCGCAGCAACTCAGCAAATACGAAACGGCTTATTTTGCAAGTGGCTGTTTTTGGTGTGTTGAGGCAGTTTTTGAAAGTGTAAGGGGTGTCAAGGAAGCAGTTTCGGGTTACGCAGGAGGAAAAGAGGACAATCCAACTTACGAAATGATAGGCGCTGGCACCACCAGCCATGCGGAGGCCGTAGAAGTGTATTACGATCCAAAAGTGATTTCCTTTACAGAACTGGTGCAGGTGTTCTTTGGTTCCCACGACCCTACCACCTTAAACCAACAGGGACCCGACCGTGGCACACAGTACCGATCTATTGCCTTTTACGAAAACGAACAGGAAAAGAAGATCATAGAAGGCTATATACAGGCCGCAATAGACATGAATATTTATGAGGGCGATACCATCACCACGGAAGTAACTAAACTGGAAAAGTTCTGGAAAGCAGAGGAATACCATCAGGACTACGAGCGTAAAAATCCCAATAATTCATACGTCCGGAATGTATCCATACCTAGACTGAACCGATTTAAGGAGAATTTTGGGGACTTTTTAAAGGAGAATGCGCATTAGATAAGGAGTGAGAAGTGAGAAGTATTGAGATAACTTGTAATGCACCTTTTATTTATCCCCTAATAAAATAAGCAGCAAAGCATACCGTGACTTCATTTCCCCCACTGGCGTCACCGTTTTAATCTCGGGCGTTTAAAAGGACGAAAGAAAAAATAGATATACTCGCACTTAATGAAAACCCGGAAATTTTGACAATTTTATTTTTTTCTTTGCGTAGGCACGACACAGCGAAAGCTGTGGGCGAGCCGTAGCGATGGCGAAGCATAGCCGTAGCTACGGTTTATGATTTTAACGCAGGCAAAGGGAAAAGAAAGAGACAAAAACTCGGGTTTTCATTTGGCAGGAGTATATGACAAAATTCCTTTATTTTTACATTGATTCTTAATCCTATCGCTTGAAACAAGTTACAATTTCCAACGAGTATATAACCCTTATGGTGCTGGATTACGGTGCCACCATCCAAAAGCTATTGGTAAAGGGCAAGGATGGCACCTACACCAATACGGTAGTTGGGTATAATCATCCAAGCAGATATCGCCTGGACGAAAATTGCCTTGGTGCCTGTGTAGGGCGCTATGCGGGCAGGATTTCCAACGGTGGATTTGTATTGGATAGGGAAAAGATTTTATTACATCAAGAGAACGGTGTGCATTTGCATGGCGGCAAGGAGGGATTCAACCAAAAATACTGGACTATTGAAGAAGTGTCCTATGTGGACGATCCCTATGTTAAGCTCTCCTATCACAGCAAACATTTAGAGGAGGGCTACCCAGGCAATCTTACGGTAAACGTAACCTATAAGTTAGTCAATAACGCCCTACAGATCATCCATGAAGCCGTTACGGACCGGAGCACGGTAGTGAACCTTACCAATCATTCCTATTTTAAGATAGATGAGAGTCCGTATGTGGATGATTATGAACTAGAGCTCAATTGTCCCTACTCCCTAGAGCTACAGGAAAACTTATTACCCACTGGGAACTTGGTTCCGGTACGTGGCACCGACCTGGATTTTCTTCTACCAAAACCTGTTGGCATTAAACGATTGGACACGGTTTTTATTAAAAATCTAGCTGGAGAGAATGTTGCGGAACTCAGTTCCAAACGTTCCGGTATTTCCATGAAGGTATATTCCAACCAGCCCGCGCTGGTCGTCCACACTGCCTTGGATTTTACAGGTATTTGTTTTGAACCACAAAACTATCCGGATGCTCCCAACCGCCCTGACTTTCCAAACAGTGTCCTAAGACCAGGGGAAACCTACAACAACATTGCCATCTTTAAGTTTGATTTAGTATCTTAGAGAAGGAAAGCTATTGTTTCCTATGCAAAATAACCCGTATGAAAAATTTCATAAAATTGATTATTGCCGTTTTATTTCTAGGCGCCCTATTTTATTTTGTAGGGATGCCCTACCTACAAGAACAGACTAAAAAAAATAGTCCGGAAAAAGCTACGAGCTTCGTGTTAAAAGGAGCGGAACTGGATGTTCGCTACTCGAGCCCATCAAAAAAGGACAGGACTATTTTTGGGGAATTAGTTCCCTACGGAGCGGTATGGCGAACGGGGGCCAACGAACCTACGACCTTTACAAATTCTGAAACCATAAAAATTATAGATAAGGACCTACCGCCAGCAACTTATTCGTTATGGACAGTCCCAAACAAAAACAGTTGGAAGGTCATTTTTAACAAAGAGGTACCCGATTGGGGCGTTACCCTGTTGAGTGGTGGACAAGAAACCACGCGAGATGCGGAACAGGATATCCTTCAAGTAGAAATACCGGTAAGGGAACTCCCAACCCCTGTAGAAGATTTCACGATGTTGTTTGAAGAGGATAATCAGTTATACCTTAGCCTCTCTTGGGACAGGGTAAAAATCCGTATTCCGATCAATAAATAATCAAAAAACCAAGCTTAACAACATGACTACTTCCAAAAAAAGCAAGGGAAGCGGCACTGGACAAACCTATGTTCCAGCAGAACTGGTGGCGGGTATCCGGAGGAACGATATTGCCGCCTTGAGCAGGGCGATTACCTTGGTGGAAAGTACAAAACCTGAACATCAGGCGATAGCCAATACCATTATTGAGTCCTGCCTAAGCCAAAAAAAGGAAACCCTTAGAATAGGCATTACCGGTGTGCCCGGCGTGGGAAAAAGCACCTTTATAGAACGCTTTGGGAAGCTGCTTACCAAAATGGGCAAAAAAGTAGCCGTACTTACCGTAGACCCTACCAGTAGTAAAACAAAAGGCAGCATCCTTGGGGACAAGACAAGGATGCAAGAATTGGTGCAGGATGCCAATGCCTTTATTAGGCCCTCGCCCTCTGGGGATTCCCTTGGTGGGGTTACCAGAAAAACTAGGGAAAGTATTATTCTTTTGGAAGCTGCCGGCTACGACACCATTATCATAGAAACTGTTGGTGTTGGACAGAGCGAGACTGCCGTGCACAGTATGGTGGACTTCTTTTTGCTCCTAAAGCTTTCGGGTGCGGGCGATGAGCTGCAAGGCATAAAAAGAGGCATCATGGAAATGGCCGATGCCGTTGCCATCAACAAAGCGGACGGCGAAAACCTGAAGCCCGCGAAACGGGCCGAAGTGGAGTTCAGAAGGGCATTACAGCTTTTCCCTCCAAAAGAAAACGGATGGACACCCAAGGTTACGCGCTGTTCCGCGCTGGAGAATACGGGATTGGAAGCCATTTGGGAGGTCATCCAAGAATTTATAAGGACTAGTAAGAAAAATGGATTCTTTGAACGCAACAGGCAGGAACAGAACAAAAGCTGGTTGCTACAACACATAGAACAAAGCCTTAAAAACGATTTCAACCGTGATGCAAACATTAAAAAGATGCTTCCTCTTTTTGAGCAAAAAGTAATGGAGGGGATGCTTTCGCCTTTTAAAGCGGCCCAAGAGTTGTTGGATGTTTACAGAACGAAATGAACTACCTCGAGACGACATAAGAGGTGTCAAACTCCAAAAATAAAGAAATTCCTACCGAGTTATCGGGATTCAAAATATAAAACAAACGTCTCAAGCATCGGGCAACCAGCCCATTGGAAAGTTGAACCCTAAGGGAAACAAAAGGCGTTTTCCCCCAATTTCTGCGTTATCCTATCAGTCCTTTTGATTTTAAGTAACTGAATATTTTTTTATCGACTTCACTTATGATAGCCATGTGGCCGGAATTCAACCATCTGAGTTCGGCTATCTCATTACTGGCCGTTAAGCTGCCCTCAAATGTTGCGGTGTAACAGGTCATTTGCACCATTACGCCCTGCTTTGCGCCATGGGACTGTGCCGTAAAAGTTTCCAAATAATTAATAGAGTCGGGTTGAATGTCAACGTCTAACTCCTCCTTGACCTCCCTGACGAGGGTCTGCCCGTCCGTTTCTCCCGATTCCCGCTTTCCGCCGGGAATGTAATACACCTCTTTTCCTTTGGTTCTCGTGCTAAGAATAGTTCCGTTTTGGATAAGGATAAAGGCTATTTTGTCTATCATGGGGATACAGCTAGTTTACAAAACAGCTCCAACTTAGGTATAAAAAACATAACTTTGCGCCAAATCCAAATATACCTTAATGGATATTATTACCCCTTCCCTATTGTCTATAGTTGTGCCTTTGTACAACGAAGAAGAAAATGCGGCACTACTGACCCAAAAGATCCATGAAAGCTTAATAGGCTATAAGTATCAGATTATTTATATCGATGATTTTTCTACGGACGGAACCAAGCAGGTGGTAAAACAAATGAAGGATGACAAAGTGCACCTGATCGAACTCAAAAAGAACTACGGACAGAGTTTGGCACTCGCAGCAGGTATAGATTATGCGGAAGGCGAATACATTATTACCATGGATGGCGATTTGCAGAACGACCCCAGCGATATTCCAGAAATGTTATCCTATGCCATGAGTGGGGAGTTTGACCTCATTACGGGCATTCGCCAGAAACGCAAGGATTCGCTCGTCAAAAAAATTCCCTCAAAAATCGCTAATTTTTTGGTGCGTAGGATTACGAAGCTCGATATAAAAGACAACGGTTGCGCCCTTAAAGTCTTTACCAAGGATATTGCCAAAGACCTGAACCTGTATGGGGAAATGCACCGTTTTATTACGCTTTTGGCTTATTTGGAAGGTGCACAGATCAAACAAGTGCCCGTAAAACACCATGCACGGCATGCCGGTGTCTCCAAATACGGTTTGGAGCGGGTCTTTAAAGTAGTTGCGGATATGATGCTGCTCCTGTTTATTAGAAAGTACTTTCAGCGACCCATTCACCTCTTTGGCATCTTTGGTTTTTTAATGATTCTTTTAGGCTTGCTCATTAACGTGTACCTGCTCATTGTCAAACTTGGCTTTGGGGAGGATATTGGTACTCGCCCCCTACTCATGTTCGGGATGATGTTCATCTTGGCCGGCATACAATTGTTTACCATTGGTATTGTGATGGAACTGCTGATACGCACCTATTACGAGTCTCAGAAAAAGAGACCTTACAGAATTAAAAAAGTGAGTATAGGTGGCGCGCCCGGGTAAGGTTATAGCCACGGCAATTAAGCTGGTCGTAAGCGGACTGCTTATCTATTTTATTTTTTCTAAGATAGATGTGCGGGAAATTGGAAATACGCTAAGCAGCAGCAATCCCTATTACTTGGTTCTGGCCTTGCTCTTTTTTCTTTCCTCAAAGATTTTGGCGGCCTTTAGGTTGAATCTTTATTTTCATCAATTGGAAGTCTTCCTAGCCCAAAAAAGCAACCTAAAGCTCTATTTCTTGGGGATGTTCTATAACCTCTTCTTACCCGGAGGTATTGGCGGGGATGCCTACAAAGGCTATGCGATCAAAAAAAAGTTCGATGTTGCCACGAAAAAGGTGGTCAGTGTGTTGGTATTGGACCGTTTAAGCGGTCTGTTGCTCTTGTTCGTATACGCGTGCTCCCTAATTTTGATAGTGCAGCAAGAAACGACGATAGCATTAAAACCCTTTTTTATGCTGGGGATTCCCTTATCCATTTTGGTATTCTGGATATTGAACAAACGCTTTTTCGGCTATGTGCTTCCTGTATTTTGGAAATCGGTAACGTATTCCGCTTTGGTGCAGTTGGCGCAGCTCATTTCGGTTTGGTTTATCATGAAATCCTTGGGTATCGAGCTGCATCAAATCGCCTATTTGGTCATTTTCCTGGTCTCCTCTATAGTATCCGTAATTCCGCTAACCATAGGCGGAATCGGAAGCAGGGAAGCGACTTTCTTTTATGGTGCCTCCCTCTTGGGGCTCAACGAGAATATATCCGTAGGTATCAGCGTTATTTTTTTCTTGATAACCGCATTGGTATCCCTTTCGGGCGTTTGGTATCACTTTAAAAAAATAGATTTGGAAACTTCCTGATGATTAGGGGCACGTATACTCCTGCCAAATGAAAAACCGCGTTTTTGTCTCTTTCTTTTTTCCTATGCCTTCGTCTAAGGGTTAAAAGCAAGTTTTCGTTACTTTGTGAAGCACGCTTAAAAAATCAATCGAGCAAGAAGATAGGGATTGGACAGAAAGCCATCTTGTAATAATTTATCCATCCCCTAGCCTACTGGGATATGGATAGTGAATTTTTTTTGATAAAGTATTAGCGTGTGAGTTTCCCTCCTAATAACAGACGCTGCGATAGTAGTGGGGGCGTTGATGCGGTGGTAAGGGAGGCGTGGATTTAGTTGATTCCAAGCGCAACTAGAAGTGTAAACGTACAAAATAAAAAAGAGAGCTTTCGCCCTCTCTAGCCTTATATCGTAAACCTCAGTTAAGAAAACCGAATTAATTTTAATCCTGTGTGTCTTCTCTGATTTCGCCAACTGGCGTGACGGGTGACTACCTTGTCTAAAACTGCAGTATTTTTAGTATCTTGTTTTTTAGTATCTCTCATGTTGTTTCTATTCTAATTTGTTGTGATGAATGCAAAAAGCACTCCTATGTACACACCTACTTAGACGTATTAAAAAGCCAAATATTACACTGTTATGACAAGCTTAACACTTCGGTATCCCCCGTAAAATATAAGATGTTAAGGATTTGAACGCAAACCTAGCAAGGAGGCAAACAAACGATTTCCAAAGCGCGTATTTAGCAGAGAAACGTCATAAAACTAAGGTATTTCGGAATTCTGCTGTATAATTTCAAGCATGGCTCTTTTGAGAGATAAATTGCCTCTACTTCTCATATAAAAAATTGGGTGGCTTTTATCTAAATTATAAAGAGAACAGTCCCCTACCTTTTTGTTTATAACTCCTTTGAAAATATTGAAAACCTGACGGTTTTCTACAGGGTCTGTTTTCAAATAAAGTGCCGTATTTATAGGAAGTTATTTTGTTTGCCGACAAGGCTAAAAACGCAGACATAGCATTAGCTATGGCGGCTATTTTCAACGCAGTTGGCGAGCAAAAGAACCAGAGAAACAGTCAGGTTATTTCATCACAGAGCCTTACTTGAATACCATCAATACTTTTTACCTTATAGCATTGAAATTCATACGTGATATTTAGACAAGTTTAGGATGGGTATAGTTTTAAAATGGTCAAATGTACATCAGTAACTATATTCCTTCAATTTGGCAGGTATACTTACCTAGGTACGTCTATATAATAATTGGGCAACATAAAAACGAAGTTATAAAGTTCTACATTATATGAAACTTTTGTTTTGTATTTACAATAAATCATTTTCAACTTGAATCTACTAAACACAAGAGAAAACTTTTAAAACTTGAGAAAAAAAATCAAGGAAATAAAAAGTTAACTGAAGCTATTAGAAAACTGATTAAAGATATTGAAAATGCTGATTGGAAAAATTCTATTGAAATAGAAAAAGATAGACCAGACGCAGATAATATTCATTCAGAAGGCTTCTATTTCTTTAACCTAAATATTCATAGAACAATGATTTTGGTTGTTTTTGAAGACTCCGAGGCTTCTATTGTCTGGACAGGAAACCACAAAGAATATGACAAAACATTTAAAGGAAATAAAAGCACAATAGAAAAATGGTTGAAAAACCAAAATTTAATTTCATTATGGAAAAATTTTCAATTCAAAATATTAAAAAAATCAATTCATTAAATAGCGAATTAGAGCTTGAAAAAGCATCTGATTTATTTCTTAAATTAAGAGTTTTGGCTAAAGAAAATGAATCTTACAAACCTTTGAGAAAACACTTATCCGATCTAATAAAAAGCTATGAAGATAAAAATTGGTATGATAGTGAAAATATTACAAATGAATTGGTCGAAGAAAGTGATTTAGCAGAACAAATTATTCAAGCCGAAAATAAATTTTACACAAAGAGAAAAGAGCTTATTCGTTCAAAACTAAAAGAAAATTGTTTGAATCAATCCGATTTGGGAAAAAACATTTGGACATAGAAAAGGCTATGTTTCTGAACTTATTAACGGAATTAGACCTTTTTCAAAAGAAGATTTAGTAATTCTAAATCGTCTTCTAAAGATTAAACTTGTATATTTAATTCCACCTTTTATAAAACAGGAAAAGCTTATTCATATTAGAAAAACTTTAAAGTCAATACCAAAAAGTAGAATAAAATTATCGAAAAAAGATATTGATTTAAGTTTAGAAAATTACATTGCCCAGTCGAGTAGACGGCCGTGAGCTGTAAAGCCCACAGTGCGCCTCTCAAACCACCGTACTTAACGGTCTCGTATATCCCAGTTCGATAATAAAACTTATCGTTTGTTGTCTTAAATTAAACATAACCTTTCATCCTTAAATCCGCAAAACTTGGTGGTTTTTTAAGGAGAAAGCACTGTGTATAATAAGGTTTAAATACTATATTTTCCTCAACTTTTACGTATTTTTACCGTAATAACTGTTAGGGGTGCCTTAAATTTTTTAGGCTGAGAAAATACCCTAGAACCTGAAATGTGTAATTACAGCGTAGGAAAATGGTTTTCATATTAAAATAGTATTATTTTCATATAAGCCGTTTCGTTTCATGCGAAGTGGCTTTTTTAATTTAAAATAGATGCGTAAAAAAAATAGTTTTGATACCTATGCGGGTGCCTATGATTCGTGGTTTTTTGATAACGTCAATTTGTTGACATCAGAAGTAAATTTAGTCGCACACTTTTTAAAGGATGCCGAAAACGTATTTTCTGTTGGTTGCGGAAGTGGTCTCTTTGAATCGATATTGGAAAGGGATTTTAATATTGCGGTCAAAACAGGAATTGAACCCTCGGAGGGAATGGCAGAAATAGCCCGCAAGAGAGGAATGACTGTTGAAACAACTACTGCCGAGCATGCCGACTTTGGAATTGAGGTACACGATACTGTCCTTTTTAACGGTACGCCCAGTTATATTACAGATTTGGAGCCTGTAATTCACAAGGCTTATGCATCGCTAAAAAAAGATGGAAAAATTGTTATGATCGATGTACCAAAAGAGGGTTCGTATGCCCTCATGTACAATTTGGCAAAAGCCTTAAATACGTGGGAACACCCTTTATTGGAAGGAGTACATCCAAGAAATCCCTATCCCATAGAATTTGTAAAACTGGCAAATTGGAGCACAACCGAAGAAAAGATTAAGCTTTTGAAAAAGGCCGGATTTAAAAATTTTGAATTTGCCCAAACCTTGACAAAACATCCAAAATATTCAAATGACGTCATAGAACAAGCTATTGAAGGCTATGATTGTGGTGATTATGTTGCTATTTGTGCCGTTAAAAACTGAGCATACGCTGTAAACTCAAGCTAAAAAGTCAATAAATTATAGTAACCTTTTTCCGACAAATTGTTAAGCAAAACTTTGAATAAGTAAAAAGGGTATTAGCCAATTATCGACCGAAGTCCTTTTGAGGAACGCATCAAAAATTAAATATCATGATAAAAACACATCAAATTACGGCAGCTTTACAAAAAGTACGTGAGAAATCCCCTTTAGTCCATAACATAACCAATTATGTGGTCATGAACAATACGGCCAACGCCCTTCTATCCATAGGAGCTTCACCTGTAATGGCCCATGCAAGCGATGAAGTAGAAGATATGGTTGGCATAGCAGCATCGTTGGTCATAAACATAGGCACATTAAGTGAAAAATGGGTGGAAGCTATGGTTTTGGCAGGAAGAAAGGCTACGGAAAGGGCTATACCTATAATCTTTGATCCGGTGGGAGTGGGCGCTACGCCCTATCGTACGCAAGTTTCCCAGCAAATAATAGAAGAATGCAAGCCTACCGTCATACGCGGGAACGCTTCCGAGATCATGGCATTGTGCAATGCCGACCTAAAAACAAAAGGTGTCGATAGCACCATATCGTCCAATGCCGCACTTGATTCTGCTAAAATATTGGCAAAATCGACAAAAGCCGTTGTGGTTGTCAGTGGCGAAACCGATTACATAACGGATGGCGATAGCGTTACCAAAATTAATAACGGTAATAGTATCATGTCGAGCGTTACTGGACTGGGATGTACAGCGTCCGCAATTATTGGTGCCTTTACCGGAGCGGAGGAAGATACATTTCTAGCAACGGTAAGTGCCATGGCACTCATGGGCATTGCCGGCGAAATGGCCAGTGAGGCATCCAAAGGGCCGGGGTCCATGCAAATGAATTTTATCGATCAGCTGTATAACATTTCAAATGCCGATATAGAACAGCGCTTAAAAATAGCACATGGGTAACTTGGACCTCAGCTTGTATCTTGTAACAGATCAGCGGCTTTCCAAAGGTCGATCGGTAGCGTATGTTATCGAGGAAGCCGTGAAAGGTGGTGTTACCGTTGTTCAATTGAGGGAAAAGGATTTGTCGTCACGAGCATTTTACGAATTGGCAAAATCCCTGATGTTACTTTTAAAGCCCCTGGGTATTCCGTTGATAATAAACGACAGATTGGATATTGCCCTTGCGGTTGATGCAGATGGCTTGCATATAGGGCAAAACGACCTGCCCTACCCTATTGCCAGAAAGCTATTGGGCAAGGATAAAATAATTGGCTTATCGGTAGAGACCGTTGCGCAGGCACGTGAAGCAAATACTATAGATGTGGATTATATAGGTCTGTCCCCCGTGTTTTCAACAAATTCAAAATTGGACACAAATACACCGCTCGAATTATCGGGAATTAGGGAGATTATAAATTTCACCAAACATAAGACCGTTGCTATTGGCGGTATCAATAGTTTAAACGCAGCAGATGTTATTGCTTGTGGCATCGATGGGATTGCGGTGATTTCAGCCATTGTATCACAAGAAAACCCTAAAGAAGCAGCAAGGGATCTTAAGACGATAATTGTTGAAGCGCGGTAGTTGTGATGGATAAGGCATTTATTGGCGGATGTAAATTTTGAAGTAAATTTTTAAGACGATTTGTTTGTAACACCTTATCTGTGGATGAAATAAATAGTCGGCTGAATTTGACATAGGACAAATAGACTTAGGATGTAGGACTTTTTTAGGTCCAACTCATAAGTATCATTTTTTTACCTCCTATTGCTTTTTGGGCGAGAATATTTGCTCTTACTTTCTTAAGCTGCCGTCTGCAGGAAGTTTATAAACCCCAAATGGGCTGGTTTAGGAATGCATTCCGACAAAACCTGCCTATAAGCAAGACTCATGGTAGAAACAACATTTTAGAGATATTTAGCCATCCCCCGTTTTTTTAGTTGAACACTAAATTAAGTTGCGGACTTTCATCTTCATTGGGTTTTTCCGCTACACCCCACCTCGATCTTGTTGGCATCAGTAAAATAGAGACGACCTTGCTTATTTTGTAATATATAAAGTTGGTCAACTCTCTGACGGTATGTTTATTGAGGT
>Ga0306871_1000433_pt1 | contig 16261 bp, 11 predicted proteins | sample AntRauMeHopE1497_FD_190447 | JGI IMG/M metagenome (GOLD analysis project Ga0306871, IMG submission 190447) | Saline lake microbial communities from Rauer Islands, Antarctica - Metagenome Hop E1 #497 (v2) (version 2) | ecosystem: Environmental > Aquatic > Non-marine Saline and Alkaline > Saline ... | reverse complement strand
CACATAGGCTAACCTTAGAACCAATATGTAAGGCTTTTATAATTAGACACACAGACCCCTGGATCATAGAGTTTATTTTGATTAGACGATTATAAAAGAAAGCGATTCATCTAAATACATTCGCTGTAGAAAGGGGAAATTCTAGCTAGAGCGACTTACTGAACAGCAAGTGAAGCGAGCGTGATTCAGGTTCCATTTTTTACTTATTTGCTATGACTACTGATGGGGTTTTTCCACAGCACCGGTCATTTGAGTTAACCACAACCCAATTATGGCTAGTCCCCGTCATTCTTGTTATTCGACTTGACCCATAAGTAACAGAAATTCTTGGGAATCCGTCATTCGGCTTAGCTCAATTAACAATTGTGGCTTTGAGCCCGTCATTACTGTCATTTGACCTAATCAGTAGTACTAGCAATTCCCCTAAATCCCCCAGCACCTAGATCAATGTGTTACCAGTAGCTTCGCTTTAATCTTTTCAATTCTTATAGAAGCTTCACTCATGGCTTGATTTACCTTATCCCCAAATTTTTGTGCAAAATCTGTCGATTTAGTCTGTAAGTTTTGGTAGTAGGTTAAGCCATCCTGTAGGTTGTTAGCAAAGGCTTCCATTTTCTTGATGGCACGCGTATTTGCACCTTCCAAGGTTTCTTGAACTTGGTCTTGGAAATAGTTTAGGTAAAGCTGTAAATCTTTAATGAATACGCTAGGTCTGTCTGTGCGAGTTATCACATTTTTACGACCATAAATATGATCTACCATTTCCTGTAGTGTAAACTCACGGCTATAATACGCCATATTTGGACCTGGGCAAATGGAGATACCAGGGCCTGCTTTTGGCATAGTTAAATTGTGTTCTAGATAGAAAGGCGTTCCCAAACCGGTGCAAATACAGGCTTTTTCAGTAACCTTTGAAACCTCTTTTTCAAGGGCTTCACTGGAAAGTCCGCTAGCTGATAGCTCTTCAATTTTAAGCTTTTGATATTTCTTAGAAGCCGTACAAATAGCTTTTTCGGTAAACTCCGTGTTAGACTGTAAGTACTCGTTAGTACATGGTACGCCAGGTCTTCCAGACTCTATGAGTGCAAATTTTTCAACGTCTTTGCTATTATTTCTCAAATTGTTAAAAGGCACACCCAACGGAGAAATTTTACTCAGATATAAATCTTTTTCTTCGGCCAAGGCTAGCTGATTTCTAGTTGGTTGATCTACACAAGTAGCTTCAGGAACTAGCAAGAAAGGCGAGCCCCAACCAATAGCATCTAATTTGTAATAATCTAATAAAAACTCGTGTTCTTCAGCGGTTCCTACCCCACCTTGAGCGGTAATACGTATTGTGGGCGCTGTTGTAGGAATAGACTTTTCTTTGCGGGTTAAAGCAGCTTCATACAGCTCCATTAAGCTAAGTCGGAGTTCTTCACGTTTATCTCTAAATTCTTCTAAAATAGGACCGAAAAGTAAACCATCGGTAGCAAAAGCATGTCCACCGCAGTTCAGACCCGATTCTATTCTAAACTCTGACACCCATATCCCATTTTTGGCTAAATATTTACCCTGAATAAGCGCAGAACGGTAATCTGAAACTTTAAGAATTACTTTCTTTTTGAACGTACCGTCTGTTGCTGGGAAAAAGTCTTCAAATTCCTGCATATAACCCATTAAAGAAGGGTTTAAACCTGCAGACAATATGATACTAGATGAAAGCTTGCTTTGGGCAAAACCACGTAGAGCCGCATGTGCGTCATTATACAGCTTCGATAAAGCTTTACCAGCTTTGTAATTCACTTTATCTAGCTTGGTCATAATGTTCACATCAATGCTGCCCATTATGGCTTGTTCTTTTATTTCCTTAAGCCAATCACTAATATCGTGCGCCTTATTGCCAGCCTTAGACATCATTTCAGAGGCATTTTTAGGCAATAATTGAGCGTATTTTCCGAGTCCTTCAAGTGGACTATCATTCATAAGTTTGTCAAAGTTACCTTCAACTACTTCTTTAACCATATCTAAATAGGCAGTAATTCTTCTTGCACGGGCATCTTCATCATTCTTTAGAATAGGCTCGTAAGGAAGGTTGAGCTTTTGCGCATAAAATTTGCGAACACTCTCTATAAGGCCATCGTCAGTTATTGAGATAACCGAGCTAATACCTTTGTGCGCCAAACGGATAGGCGTATCAATGGTGAAAGAAGTTCCCATAACAGGGATATAAAACGAATGAAGTTGTCTGGTATTTGTCATGATAAAACGGAATAAAAACGTTGTCTAAATAGTATGTGAGTAGCATTTGATGCAAAAGATTTAGAAATATACGTAATTCCGACTACTTTATCTTAATTAAAATATTTCAAATCTAAATTTCCTGAATAGTCTCCTAATTAATTTCCCGCAGATTACGCTGAATACTGCTGATTTTTCTATGGGAAACACAATACATCTGCGCAATCTACGGGAAACACGATACATCTGCGTTCATCTGCGGGAAACACAATACATCTGCGTTCATCTGCGGGAACTATGGGAACTAAAAAAACCAAGCAAATTCCCCTTGTGATACTTGTCACAGACCCTTAGTAGGCAGCTGTTTATCATGTTGTATAAGAAAATAAACAACTATCTGAAAATAAAGTTATCAACGTATGAGGAATTCCATCAGTCTTCAGCTAAGCGGGTTGAGTGTGTTATTTACGCTCCTTTTTATAAGTATAAATCCACTTTTTGCTAATAATCTGCACGCAGCCAGTTTTGTAGAACAACAGCAAGCATTGGTTAAAGAAAAAACCGCCGGTGTAATAATGCCCGAGACTATAAACCTTAGCCTTGCCGAGGCCATTAGCAGAGCCAATACCTATCACCCGACCATGAAATTGGCTAAAACAGATGTAGAGATTAAGCAAGCAGAGGCCAACCAAAGTTTAGCGGTAATTCTTCCTCAAGTAAATTTCTCTATGACGGGAACCTACACCAATGATCCACTTATGGTGTTTGGTACAAAACTATTGCAAGAGCAAGTTACAGCGGCCGACTTTAATCCTGTGCAGCTAAATGCGCCAGAAGCTTTAGGGAACTGGCAAACCAAAATTGATGTAGCACAACCCCTTTTCCAGGCGGAAGGCTTGATGCAACGCAAGGCTATGAAGTCTGCACTAAAAGCCCAAGAGCAAATGTTTGAGCGCACTAAAGAAGGTGTTGAACTAGAAATTACCCAGCGCTATTTGTATTGGGTATTAGCTCTTGAAGCCAAAGAAGTGGTAAACGAAGCACTAAAAGCCGCTGAACAAAATGCGGTTGATGCTAAGCTGCTATTTGAGGAAGGCGTTATTGATAAAGCCGATTTATTGGCTGCGGAACTCTTTGTCCAAAATTTGAAACTACAAGCCAATCATCAACAAACTTCTGCTGAAAGCTTGGCAGATCAGTTAAAACAACGCTTGGGATTCAATTCAGAAGAGATAAACCTTGTTCCATCAGAAAATATAGACATTAGTTCTTATGACATGGGAATCGCTGGTGATTTTGAAAGCAATCCAGAAAATAGAGCAGATATTAAAGCCTTAAAACACGTGCTTAGTGCTCAAAATTCTATGTATAAAGCCACCAAAGCACGTTTCCTTCCATCTATTGCTGCATTTGGTAGTTACCAGTGGAATGATGAAGCCAGTTTGCTTGGGCAGGGGGAAAATTTTACGGTTGGCGTGCAAGCAAAAGTTCCACTTTTCAAAGGCGGACAAAATCTAGGTGCTTCGCAAAAGCAACGCGTGATGGTTAAGCAGGCGCAAATTCAGCTAGCAGACACAGAGCGCAAAGCCATCAACGAATTTAGAGAGAGTGAAAGAAATGTTGAGCTAGCTAAAAAGCAGTGGGCATTATCGAAACTAGGGCAAGAGCAAGCCGCAGAAGCATACAGAATAAAAAAAGATCGCCACCAGGAGGGCCTGGTCAGAAGCTTTGAGCTTATACAAAGCCAAACCAATTTATTAACCCAACGCCTTGGCTTTTTGAAAGCAGGCTTTGATATGCAGTTAGCACAGAAAAAGCTAGAATTTACTGCTAAATAGCACAAAAGAGCATTTTTGCAGCCTTGCAACAAAAGATTTTAAAAATAAAAACAAGCCAAAAACATGAAAATTTCTTCTACTATTTACACACTTTTTACGTTGCTCATTTTGGGCTCAGTGAGCATCATGGGTTGCTCGTCTGACAGTTCCGATACGGTAACTCCACCCCAAAATACTACGCCAATTCAGGTAAGCGCCTACACTATTGGGAATGCCGGTAGTACGGTGCTAATCCCAGTTGGGGGACAAATTGTTGCCTCAGAGCGTACCTACATCAATGCTAAAACCAATGGTTTTGTGTCTGCTGTTTTGGTGGAATTAGGCCAAACGGTTGAAAAAAATCAGCTTCTAGCTAAAATTGAGAATGAAGAGCTAGGTGCAAAAAAAGCGCAGGTTACGGCTATGGTTTCTGAAGCCACCGCCGGTTTTGTGCTAGCTGAAAAAGAGTTCAACCGCATGACTCGCCTAGTTGAGGCTGGTAGTGCAACGCAACGTGAGCTAGATATGGCTACTTCCCAATACAATAGAGCTAAAGCAGGCTTATCGCAGGCAGAAAAAGCCTTAGATGAAGTGAATGCCATGGTGAGCTATACCCAGATTAAAGCGCCATTTGCAGGTAGTATCACAGAGAAAATGATAGATGAAGGCGCGTTAATCGATCCTAGTCGTCCGCTTTTTGTTATCGAAAATAATGCAGCGCCTGAAGTACAGGTTTTTGTTCCCACTTCATTGCACAAAGCCATGGAAATAGGGGACGTTTTGACTGTTCATGTGGAAGGTGAGGATAGAAAGCTACAAGCCAAAGTTTCTGAGTTAAGCAATTCAGCTAGCCAAACGGGCGGACAATTTAGTGCACGTTTAACTCTTATTGACGGATTAGGGCTTTTTAACGGTAGCTACGCAAAGGTATTTATTCCCCAAAATGCAGCCTCAAAAGCGAAGGTGGTTATCCCCGAAAACGCACTCATTTCACGAGGTCAGTTATTGGGCGCTTACGTAATCAGCAAAGATGGAAAAGCCGTTTTACGATGGATTAGAACCGGCAAAACCTTTGAAAACCAAGTTGAGATACTAAGCGGTTTGTCGGCTGGTGAGCAGATCATTTTAGAAGCGCCTGCCACTGTGCAAGACGGTTCAACAGTGAAAGCTATTTAAGCTCATTCCCATCAAAAATATATTAAAAATACAGGTTAAACGATGAAGAATGGACTTGCAGGGCTTATTGCTAAGCCTTTTATCAACTCAAAACTCACCATTTTATTGATGGTGGCTTTTTTGCTAATCGGGATTTACAGTTCTAGTATAATTCCTAGAGAAGAAGAACCACAGATAGATGTGCCAATGGCCGATATTTTTGTGGGCTACCCGGGTGCTGAGCCTGAAGAAGTAGAATCACGAATTGTGAAGCCTTTAGAAAAACTTATTTCTAATATCAAAGGCATTGAGCATGTGTATGGCATGGCGCAAAATGATGGCGCTATGATTATTGTGCAATTCTATGTGGGCGAAGACATTGAGCGCTCTTTGGTGAAGCTGTACAACGAGATTTATAAACATATGGATAGTATGCCTATGGGTGTTACTATGCCCTTGGTTAAATCTCGAGCTATCGACGACGTGCCTATTATGGGACTCACGCTGTGGAGCGAAACCTATGATGACTATGAGCTTAGAAGAATAACGGAAGAGCTGAATCATGAGATTAAGCAGATTACCGATGTTAGCCTAACGAAGGTTATAGGCGGCCGCTCTAGAACGGTTGACATAGAGCTAAATAGCGAGAAAATTGCGGCCTTTAATTTAGATCCACAGCAAATTGCGGCTGCGGTTCAAATGCAAAATCGCTCTTTAACGGCAGGAAGTTTCGACCGAAATGACACCGAATTTATTGTCCGAACTGGCAAATTTCTGGAAACAGCCAGTGACGTGGGCGCTTTGGTTGTTGGCCAAGTTGCCGGAAGACCTATTTATTTACGGGAAATTGCTGCTATAAAAGACGGTCCAGCTGAGCCGGCTGCTTATGTGCTACACGGACAAAGCGCGGGATTAAATGAAGACGCGGTAGGGCCAAAAACGATGGCACAAAATGCGGCGGTTACGCTTACCATTTCTAAACGCCGTGGCGCCGATGCTATGAATATTGCTGAGCAAGTTTTGGCTAAGACGGAAGCTATTCGCACCAAGTTAATTCCGACCGATGTGTATGTAGAAGTAACTAGAAACTACGGTGCAAGCGCCTCTGAAAAGGTTTCTGAGCTGCTAATGCACTTAATTGGATCTATAATTGCCGTAACTATTGTGGTGATGTTGGCTATGGGCTGGCGCGGTGGTTTGGTTGTATTTCTTTCGGTTCCCATTACCTTTGCCCTAACCCTATCCAGCTACTATTTCATGGATTATACGCTGAACCGAATCACCCTTTTTGCTCTGGTATTTGTGACGGGAATTGTGGTAGATGACTCCATTATTATTGCGGAAAATATGCATCGCCATTTCAAAATGAAGAAAATGCCGTTGTTACAAGCCGCTATGTATTCTATCAATGAAGTGGGAAATCCTACGATTCTGGCCACTTTTACTGTGGTAGCTTCTGTCTTACCAATGGCCTTTGTTTCGGGTTTAATGGGTCCGTATATGAGTCCTATGCCAATTGGCGCAGCGTTGGCTATGCTGTTCTCACTTTTTGTGGCAATCACTATTACGCCATATTTAGGCTACAGAATTTTGCAATTCAGAGATAAAAGCCATGAAGACGATTCGGAAGGTTACGATATCACCAATTCGCCTATTTATCGTTTTTATGTTCGTTTTATGCAGCCGTTGCTTGATTATCCTCGCAAGCGCTGGACTTTCATTGGCGTAACCACGGTCATTTTACTTGCAACATTCATGCTTTTCCCACTAAAAGGAGTTCTGGTAAAAATGTTACCCTTCGACAATAAGAATGAATATCAAGTTGTAATTGATATGCCTGAAGGAACTACCCTAGAGCGTACTTTGGCAGTTGCTAAAGAAATTGGGCAATATATTTCTGAGGAGCCAATGGTTCAGCATTATCAGATTTATGCTGGAACATCAGCACCTATTACTTTCAATGGCTTGGTTCGTCACTACGATTTACGCGGTGGCTCAAATATGGCTGATATTCAGGTGAATTTGCTAGAAAAGCATGACAGAGAAGAGCAAAGCCACGATGTAGCCAAACGTATGCGTCCAAGAATTCAAGAAATTGGATTGCGTTATGGCGCCAATGTTAAATTGGTTGAAGTTCCGCCAGGGCCGCCGGTATTATCTACGCTTGTGGCTGAAGTTTATGGCCCAACTGATGAAATCCGATTATCTATTGCCCAGCAAATGAAAGAGTTGTTAGCCAATACCCCCGATGTGGTAGATATTGATTGGATGGTGGAAGATGCTCAGCCAGAAATGCAATTTGTGGTAGACAACGAAAAAGCCATGCGCTACGGAGTTACTCCAGCGCAGATCAATGGCACGCTACAAATGCTTTTGGCTAAGCAACAAATAGGCGCACTTTATGCTCCAGCTGATATGTACCAAGTTCCTATTCGTTTTGGGTTATCTGAAGCAGATCGCTCAGGTGTTGCTGAATTAGGCCAAATAACGGTGGTTAACAAGCAAGGGAAAAGTATCCCACTAAGCAGTTTTATTGAGGTTGTAGAGGGAAGCAGAAAACCAACGATTTATCGCAAAAATCAACGCCGGGTAACTTATGTAACCGCTGATATGGCAGGTGATGGGGAGAGCCCTGTTTACGCCATACTAGGGCAAACAGAGGCCATTGAAAGCTTTGATGTACCAGAAGGGTACGATGTAACCGAATCCTATATGGGCGCACCAATGACTACAGAAGATGTTACCGTTAAATGGGATGGTGAGTGGCAAATAACGCTTGAGGTATTCCGCGATTTAGGAACAGCTTTTGGCGTGGTACTCATTGTGATTTACATCTTAATTGTAGGCTGGTTCCAAAACTTTAAAGTGCCGCTGGTGATGATGGTAGCTATTCCGCTTTCTTTGGTGGGAATTATTCTAGGTCACTGGATTATGGATGCTTTCTTTACTGCAACCTCGATGATTGGAACCATTGCATTGGCAGGAATTATGGTTCGAAATTCAGTGCTGCTTATAGATTTTATAAACCTACGATTAGCAGATGGCGTACCGCTCAAGCAAGCTGCAATAGAAGCTGGTGCGGTTCGTACCACACCTATTTTATTAACGGCGGGAACAGTGGTGATTGGTGCTTTCGTGATACTATTTGACCCCATTTTCCAAGGATTAGCTATTGCTTTGATGGGAGGTTCTATCGCTTCAACGGTGCTAACCTTGCTTGTTGTACCAGTGGTTTACTACATGACCGAGCGTAAAAACCATCCGGAAGAGCCTATGATTGAAGATGTATTAGAATTAAAAGACCATAAATAAACAAATTGGAGCAAAAAATGACCATGATAACTGAACCCACTCCGCTAAAACTGCTTATGATTACCGCCATTCGCGAAGACGAGGTGTTCATTAAGGACGCCTTCAAAAAAGCAGGGATAGCCATTTACAGCTCTTTTGATATTCAAGGTCATCAGAGTAAAGCCCACGGCAATGCGTTAACCAATTGGTTTGCTATGCCACTTCCAGAAATGGATGCGTTGCTGTATTTCGCTTTTTTGCCGTCTGAAGATGCTAAAACCGTAGTAAACTTACTTAAAGAAGTGAATGCGCAAGATTATTCTGCGCATCCAATTAGATCGTTCATCATGGAAGCCATGCAAGCTTCCTGATTTTCAACCCATCTCCTCCCACTAGTTCAAATAACATTCAAGAAAGAAATCACAGATTATGAATTCATCAACTACCTCAGCATCAACTCAAGAAAACAAGCAACCTGCAGAGAATGTAGGCCTTTTTAGCTGCGCTAATTCAACCAAGCAAGAGCGTATTGTTCGCTTTATTGCAGGTTTTATGGTACTACTAAGCGTGAGTCTAGCTTATTTCACCGCCAACATGAACTGGTTGTGGTTAACCCTATTTGTGGGCGCCAATCTGTTTCAATCTTCAATGACTCGTTGGTGTTTGTTAAACAATATTTTAGCTAAGTTTGGGGTTAGAGGCTAAAAGCACCTCTCCGGGATAACATGGTTTGTTTTTCGATTAAGCGATAATACGATTATACGAGAAGGGAGAAACGAGAAATGGGAATAGGTGAGAGGTGTAAGGTTTGAGCGTCTTCCTGAACAGTTAGACGCGCCAGCGGATTACGTGATTCAGGATCCAGAGATTGTGTTTCAATTCGCTTCGCTCGTCAGTATTACTCACTCGCTCAACACTCATAACTCAACACTCAAAGAGTAAACCAAAACCTACTGCCTTTGCCTACTTCACTCTCTACATTTATAGTGCTTTGGTGCAGCTCAAGAATACTTTTAACAATAGAAAGCCCTAAACCCGTGCCACCTAAATTACGGCTACGTGCTTTATCTGTACGGTAAAAACGCTCGAATAAATGCGACAAATGATGCACATCTATGCCTGTTCCCGTATCAGATATAGACACCTCAACGCCTTGTCCTACTTCTAATTTATCAGATAGATTGGTAACTGATACGTCTATTTTTCCTTTTTGGGTGTATTTCACCGCATTTGAGATCAGATTATCTAAAACTTGTTCAATTTTACGCTGGTCAGCAATTACCTTCGCATTTTCAGGTATATTAAGCGCTAGCGTTAAGCCTTTTTCTTTGGCCAGCGGTTGGTAAATTCCCACTAAATTTTGAATAATAGGCACTAAATCTATCTCTTCTTTTTGAATGAAATTGGGATCTTCATCCAATCTAGCCAGTATGCCTAAATCATCGAACAATTGGCGAATTCGGCTTACCTGCGCTCTAGACATTTCCATAGTAGTCGCCTTTTTTTCTGCGGGTAAATCCAACTCCAATATATCAAAGCCTGTTAATAGGGCTTGAAGCGGATTTCTAACCTCGTGCGTAATATCCCCAAAAAATTGCCGCTGACGTAAGTTTAAAGCCGCAAGTCGTTCATTATCTTCGCTCAAATGGGAAGCCATTTTATTAATGGAATTTGCAAGCGTGCCAATCTCATCATTTCGCTTTACATCAACTGCTTTATAGGTATTGCCATCTGCAATATTTAATGCCGATTCATTAAGCTTGAGTATGGGCTCAGAAATAGATCTAGCTAGAACAAAACCTACAATAGTTACAATGCCAATACTAATAAACATTCCCAAATAGATAATCCATCTAATGGTGGCAATGATAGCATAAAAATCTTCTTTATTTTTGCTTAACTCAAAGAATTGCAATTCTTTAGGATTGTTTCCCAAATAGATATAACTGTATAATTTAGCGCTATCTGCTTGGTTGTAGACTAATCTGTTGCTCTCAGACTCGATCACCAAATGTTTCATCTGATAGGCTAAATCGTCGTGTTCTAAATCGTCGTCCGTAGCTGTAATAAAATTTCCATCTACATCATAAACCCGAAAATCATAGCCAGAAACTTCGTTGAGTTTGATGATAATTTCATCGGTGTCAGATAGGTAATTATCTGCTAAAGATTCGAACTGAAGATCCTTAACTATCCATTCGGTGTCAGCTTTTAGCGTGTCAATACCGTCTTGCAGCAAATATGCGCGGATAAATAGAATAGAGAAGCTTGAAATGGCAGTTATGCCAAATACCTGTAAAAGAATTAAGGTAAGTGCGAGTTTGGTCCTGATTTTCATGCGTATAAGCTAGTTATTTCTACAAAAGCGTGCATCTAAGATAAAAGACTATAGTGGAACGTAAATATTTTAAAAAAAGTTGTCTAGACAACGATTTTTGGTACCGCTTTTCCTGCAAAATTTCGTAGTTTTAAGCATCAATACTCAAAAGCCCTTCCGTGTGTCGGAGTCAATAATCATCACAACTGTTCGCAATTACTATGAGCTCACTATCTAATCTAAAGCACGTTTCCGAAAAAGATCGCAAAATGATCCAAGACGCAGAGGTCATGATGGGTCCCGATCCTGATGAAATCGGGTTTATAAAGAATATGTTTTACGGGAATTTCAGAAACGATTTAATGTTCCCTTATCCTAAATCTACCCCAACTGAAGAAGCGAAGTGCGAAGCTTTAATGTCAAAGCTTGAGAATTATCTGGAAAACGAGCATCCATCTATACTAATTGATCAGGAAGAAGAAATTCCACAATGGGTGCTTGATAAACTCTTTGATATGGGTGTTATGGGAATGACTATTCCCGAAGAATTTGGTGGTTTAGGTTTAGGTATTACTAGCTACAATAGAGTTCTTGAGGCCATTGGTGGACGTTGTGCAGCTACTTCCGTTGTAGTTTCTGCTCACCAGTCTATCGGTTGCAAAGCGTTGATGCTTTTTGGAACCGAAGCACAGAAAAAAGAATTTTTACCAATTGTGGCTCGTCAGCACTTATCGGCTTTCTGTTTGTCTGAACCAAATGTGGGATGTGATGCTGGTGGACAAGAGACCAAGGTTGAGCTTACCGAAGATGGGAAATATTACATTCTGAATGGCGAGAAAAAATGGTCGACTTCAGGAGCTTACGCAGGTCTCTATACCGTTATGGCTGAGCAGCAAGTAGTAGACGCTAAGACTGGCAAAACGAAGCGTGGAATTACGGCGGTTATTGTTACGCCAGATATGAACGGCATTGATATTTTTGAAAACAACCGTTCAAAATGCGGTATTCGTGGTTCTTGGCAGGCTCGTATTCGCTTCAATAACGTAAAAGTCCCTCGTGAGCGATTGTTACATATTGAAGGAAAAGGTCTACAAGTTGCACTAACTTGCTTGAATTATGGCCGTTGTACGCTTTCTGCTGGAACTTATGGTGCTGCAAAAAAAGCAATGGATCAGGCTATTAAGTGGAGCCAGACTCGTTATCAATTCCAACGCCCATTAAGTGATTTCCAATTGGTTAAAGAGCGTATTGCCCACATGTCTGCATTGAATTATGCCATGGATGCTATGCTATATATGATGACGGGAATGCTAGATCGCCACGACCAAGATATTATGGTTGAAACTGCCGCAACAAAGGTTTTCTGCTCAGAAATGGCTTGGCAGGTTATAAATGACGCTATGCAAATTATGGGTGGCGACGGTTATATGACAGAAAATGAGCTTGAGCGCGCATTTCGTGATAGCCGCATTTATACCATTGTGGAAGGAGCGAATGAGGTGATGTTCTCGTTCATTTTTGCTTATGGTGGGAAACCCCTAGCCGAGCAAATGATTGGAATTAAAGACCGTTTGCTTTGGGACGAACATGAAGGTTTCGGCGCGAACTTAGGTCGCATTTTCCCGAATCTATTCAACCCATCACTGGTGGTTAAAGCTATACCTATTGGCGTTGAAGCTATATTGGGAAAACGTAAATCTGCGCCAACGCTTACTGGCGTTCATAGCAGTTTACAGTCTTTAGCGGCTAGATTGGCTAAGCAAATAGCTGAGCATACATATCAGTTTAAGAAAATGAGTTTAGTACATAAAGAGGAAATTGTAACTCGCCAGGTTGTACAAAAGCGATTGGCCGACAATACCATTCACATGTTTGCTATGGCTTGCTCTTTATCTAAACTAAACAGCCAAATTGAAGCTGGAGAATCGGGTACTCAATTTGAGGCAGATAAAGCAGCTGTGCGTCATTTCTTTGATATTGGTGAGCTAAAAATCAAAGAAAATATTCGTGCGCTATATGATAACGCTGATGAAAGCATGATGAAAGCTTCTGAAGCAGCTATTACTCATAATGACACACTAGTGAATAGTCAATTTGCTATTCCTGAGTCTTCTCCGGTTGCAAAGGGAACAGGAAAGAATACCAAAAATGAGCATATCCCTGAGTTTAAGGGTCGCCACATGTGGTATCAGGAATTAGAAGATGCCGTTACTACTGCATAAAATATTTCTAGTATTAAAAGAATCTAAGGATATAGTCCGAAGTCAGAGAAGCCGCTCGATTAACCTTGAGCGGCTTTTTTTTCTCTGTAAGGGGGAAGAAGAGGTCCAAATGAAGGCAGAAAGGAGAAATCAGGAAAGGAGAAAGGAGAAATCAGGAAAGGAGAAAGGAGAAAGGAGAAAGGAGAAAGGATAAATCAGGAAAGGAGAAAGGAGAAAGGAGAAATCAGGAAAGGAGAAAGGAGAAAAGAGAAATTCTAGGTAGAGTGTCTACTTGAACATTCGCTTTACTCATTGTCTGCAAAGATAAGTTAGTACGTTATTTATGTCATTCTTGTCATTTAACCTAGCTGGTTCCACAGAGATTCCGAGATCCAATCATTTGTGTCATTTGATCTGCCAAGTAAATAAATCTAGCTTTGAATTCGTCATTCTTGTCATTAGCATTGGCAAGTAGTAAAATAAATACCCAAAACCCTAACCTACTTCCTTCTTGAAAACCAACACAAACGCAGACGTTTTAGAGCCCATTGTCATATAAGATGCTTTTTCGATAGACTCCATTTTTATCAAATCCCAGCCTTCACTGCCCCATTTATTGAAAGCATTGTTAAGCTCATGCAAAAAATCTTCATCTGACAAATCCTTTGCGGTTAAGTTTATAACCTTGTACTCAAATTTTTTCATAAATAATGTTTTTGCTTAGAATTTTAGAATCCAAATTATGATATTTATAAGGCCTTGTTGCGTAGCTCTTGGTATTGCGGTGGATGCGGTTATATCGGCTATGCTCAATAACTAGAAGAAATCTTGGGTAGAGTGTCATTCCGGAAAGCTAATTGCGTCAGCAATTTGTTTAAGCCGGAATCCATGGATTAATTAGTAAATAAAGCTTAAAAAGGTAGTGGATATTTCAAAAATTCAGCTATCAGCTATCATTTCTTTGGAATAGCGACATTTGAACCGTCTCTGTTTGACTGGTAATGTGGCGACATAATTTCAACCCCAGATGCGTTAAAGCCATCTAATATGTGGGAGTGAAGCTCTGAATAGATATGCGCTGAAATTCCTGGTTGATCGGTATAGGCATTAATCTGATAGCTTACATAAAAGTCATCTAAGCTGGTTTGTAACACAAAGGGAGTAGGTTCTTGTTTTATATGCGCCGTTTTCAAGGCTGCTTCAATAAGTAGCTGCTGAACGGTTCTCCACGGAACATCATAGCCAATAGTGATAGACGTATTTAAAATTAAGCCTAATTGCTTAGCGCTAGTACTGTAATTGATAGTACTTCCACTCAAAATAGCTGCGTTAGGGATGGTAACATCCTCATTTTTAATAGTCCTAACTCTTGTAACCAACATGGTTTTTTCAACAACGCTACCCGTGGTATCACCAATTTTAACCCTATCACCAATCTTGAAAGCGCGCATATAGGTAATTACTAGTCCAGCAATAATATTACCAACGGCAGAAGATGAACCCAAGGATATTAACAAGCCTAGAAATACACTAACGCCACGAAATATTTCCGAATCACTTCCCGGTAAATACGGGAAAATAATGATAAAACTAAAAGCATAAATAATAACTTTTATCAAATTGAACGTAGGAGCAGCCCAATCAGGGTAAAAACCTGGAATTTGAAGCTTTTCCGCCTCAACTTCTAAAGAGAAAAATTTTAGTAACCTTACCACATATCTTGTTAAGTAAATGAAAACAATTACGGTAATTAATTCGGGAATATAGCTTACTACCGCTGTACCAAAAGATATTAATGGATCTAAAACGTAGTTGATAAGAGCAGAAGCATAGCCCTGAGTAGACGGGAAAATGCTCAAGGCAATTGGTAGAGCTAGGTAAACGATGAAGGCAATACTTAGCCATTTCCCGACTTTCATTAACCATTGAATGAATTGCTGCTGCCTTTGCTTTGACAAAAATTCATAGCCCTTGAACTGCACACCATTAAGTACAGGATCAACACGTACAATTATCCAATCATTGATCCATGTAAAAGACTTGTTTAAGTACTTTATACCTATATAAAATAGGAATATGATAAATATAAGCAGAGCTGAACGTAGTAGAGTTCTTATAATTCCCGTTTGCTTTTTATAATTTTCAACGGCATCAATAATTTCTTTTAAATGAAGATCAGCAACTTTTGGCTGGGTAGAGTTGAGCCAAAAAGCATCTCTTTCGGTGATACTTAATAAAATTACGTTGTTATGGAGTATGTCAAAACTATCTTGACTTTCTACAATTCGTAAGTTTTTTTCGTTGTAGAGGCCATCATCTACCAAAGTTTTTAGTTTTTGGGTAAAAATACTAGCACGTTCTTGGGCTGAAAAAGGACCTATTTTAGCAAAAAAGTATAGAACAGTGTCTTGATAGAGAATAGCAGGAATACCCGGTGTAGAAGCTCTCAAAGAATCTACCTGACGTTTAACGGCAACATTCCTAACATTCTGAGCAAACTCAATGGAATCTAATTGAGCTTTGAGTAATGATTTTTGATTGGCATCGTTGGCTTTTAGTGTGGCTATTTGATTTAAAATAGCTAGCTGTTGTAGACTGTCTGCCCTGTGTGTTGAATCTGCTACAAAAAGTAAACGCTCTTTTAGCGCCTCGGTTACTTGTAAAACCTCATTTAATTGGCTAGAAAGGGAGTCATAAACTACAGTGGCTAAACTGTCAGCACTATTTTCTGAGGCTTTAGTGAATGGATTAGTCTGTGCAACTACGTTATGGTTTAGCAGTAGTAGTAGAATGAATACAAAAAGTGGAATTGAGCGATTCAATGAAGTAGTTGGTAATGAAATGTGAGATAAAACGCTACAATATACTGATTATCAAACAGCTTAATCATTATCACATCATGCGCTAAAATAAATTATTTTACGAAATAGGTAAAGTGATATAAAATGAACTTCCCTGCTTTTCAGTACTTTCTGCCCATATCTGACCGCCAAGCTTCTCGATAAACTCTTTGCATAGTATTAAACCTAATCCACTACCTCTTTCATTTTCTGTACCATTCATAGAAAAGCCTGATCTACTAAAAAATTTTTCTGTAACCGAATGGCACTAATACCAATACCTGAATCTGTGATACGCACTACGACTATATTATCTAGGTGTTTGTGAGCTGAACAACTAAGTGTCTAAGTTCATCCTTACTTTTTTCTAAAAGTAGTTTTGCTTCCTTTTGTTTAGTGATATCTCTGCTAATACCATGA
>Ga0306871_1000430_pt1 | contig 16334 bp, 22 predicted proteins | sample AntRauMeHopE1497_FD_190447 | JGI IMG/M metagenome (GOLD analysis project Ga0306871, IMG submission 190447) | Saline lake microbial communities from Rauer Islands, Antarctica - Metagenome Hop E1 #497 (v2) (version 2) | ecosystem: Environmental > Aquatic > Non-marine Saline and Alkaline > Saline ... | reverse complement strand
TCACGGAACGCCAAGGCCGCCGCCGACTGCCGGTAGAATTGCAGCGTGGCGGCCACGTCGTGCCGGTTGTAGCCGAGCAACTGCGGGATCCGGTCGGGCGTCAGGACCGTGCCGGGCGGAAAGGGCAGGTCCGCAACGTGCGGCAACTGTAAGGCAATCTCGATCTGCTTCAGGCTAGTCATGCGCGCTTGATTGTCGAAGTGGTGGATCTTGAACAGATCGACTTGCGGCACGATCATATCAGATGCCCAGACGTTATTGCGGAACCGGTCGTTCCACGGCGTTTCGATTATGCCCATGGATATTTGGTAGGCGTCCGCTGCGGTAAATGAGTCGAACCTCAACAGGGCGTGCAGCAACGGATAGTCGTAGCCTACGTTATTATAGCCCACCATCCGGTTGCCGGGATGCGCCCCCATGGTGCGGATGAAATTGAGCAGTTGCCGGGATTGGTTCACCCGGTCGGACACCTCAAAAATCCATTCCGTGCCGCTGGCCGCGTGGACGATTACCGCGCTAAATACGTTCGGATAAGATTCAAGGTCGTATGGGAAGTCATTGTGCATCAATCCACCCACTTTGGACGATCTTCCATATCGTCTAGCCCTTGGATTATTTCGTACTCGCGCAATATGCCTTCGTGCTTGCCGATGTAATAGTTTTCACTGTTGCTCAGGTCCAAGTGACTTACATCAAAGTAATCCACCTTGGGTGAGCCACCGAGTTTTCGGAAACCAACAATCTGCTTATACATGAAATACTGCTTCCTTCGCGCACCTGTGAAATGAAACACTTTCAGGATATCGCCTATCATAAATGCGCGGCCATGTTTATCTTTTGTAACGTTCATTACATCACCACCGCATCGCACGCTCTGGTGCAGGCGTTCCGCTCGTCTGTTGTGGTGCAGGCGCAGATCAGCGTGCAGTCGATGGCAAGCCCGAATGTCCATGGAGTGGGGCCTGCTGGAACCACATATGAACCGTATACTTGGGCCAGCGTCCATTCTGCGCCGGTCGGGTTGTGCGTTACGCGGTCGCCGGGTTTGAATTGTGTCATCAGAACGGCACCTCGCTGCAAATTGTCTTACACGCTTTCCGCTCATCCGAGTTTAAGCACGTGCATGCAGGTAGGTCGTCAGGGGGTTCTGGAAAATCCATCCAATGCGTAACGCCGCGCATGCAATTATTGTCATACCCGTAAACAAAGTCGCGACCGTTAAAGAAGGTTTCCCGCAGCTTTTTGGCTTGGCTTGGTCCGTCTTTGGCCCAAGCAATTACAATCCGATTGGTGCGAGGCAATGCACTCGACACTTCAGTCCATCGTGCGTCCATTATTTATCTCCCTGTTGCGTGTGACGGGCGGGCCATGACAGCCTGCCCGGTAATCCGTTACGCGCCAGGCATACCGCCGCCAGTTGCAGGTGCCATATAGCCGCCGTAGCTAGTAGGGGATGTAGTCTCCCCACTTGGCGTATTGGTCGGCTGCGTCGGCATTCCAGAGCCGTTTCCCACCGTGGCCGGTGCGGGCTGCGGCTGGGGGGCTGGCATACCGGACGGGGGCGGTGCGGCTGGTGCAGGGGCCGGTGCAGCGCCGCTCGGCAGTTGCGGGGTCTGGGTCATGCCTGCTGGCATATACGCGCCCGGACCTGCGCCAAGCTGTTGCTCCAGCGATGGGCCACCGACAATCTCCGGGCCGAACCCGACGAGGCACACCGTCTGGGGGTTCAGATAGACCCCTGCCGTGTGGTCCATGTTGCCGTTGGCAGATGTCGAGAATGGCACGGTGACATAATACCCGCGCTTGATCTCGCTGGGGTCGCAATAGGTCGGCACGCCGTTCTGGTATTTGGCCGATGCGATTGGCAGCGTGGTTGAGAACTTCACAACCCAGCATCCCTGCCCGTGCTTCCAGCGCAATTCCTGCTCGCCGGTCGTGGCGTTGGCGCGCATTTCGTCGCCGTCCGCGATTTTCCAGCTAAACGCCGTGGCGGCCAGCCCCATGTTGATCTGCGCCATGATGTGTGGGGACTGCCCATATCCGGCCTGCGCCGCCTTGAACATCGTGCCCAACATCTCATTCATGCCGGGCGCGTTCTTTTCAATCGCCACGGCGAACCAGAACGATTGTTTGTCCTCGGGGATCGGGCGGTTGTTCGCGTCGGTATTCTGCTTGGTCCACGGATCGCCCGAGATGAGGCGTCCGACTGGTGAGTTTCCGTATTCTGTGTGTCGTGACATTATGTGTCTCCATTGGTTGGTTGGTTGCGAGGTCCGGTCGGCATCTTTATCGCCTCCCGATACATTTCTAGCACGGCTTCTTCTTCGGCTATATCGTCAGCGTCACGCTTGCGTTCGGCGATCAGCTTGCGGATCAATTTGGTGTCATATCCGCGCCCCTTGGCTTCGGCCATGACTTCGTTTTGAACCATCGCAATCTCTCGCTTTTCAATGTTCAGATGTTCCCATCGTTCGATAAGTTGCAAAAGTTCCTCGCCTGCAACTGAGTTGTGTCCCGATGCGGGTGTGTCGCTCATGGGGTGCCTCCATTGGTGCGGTTAAGTTGCCGGGTCAGGGTGTCCTGATCCAGCGTGGTCAGCTTGTGGCCGATGGTTGGTCGTTCGGTAATAAGCGATAATTGTGCTTCGGTCAAGCCCGCAAGTTTAAGGTCGCCAACATTCATAGGCACGGTTTTGGTCGCGTCCTTTCCGGTCAGGGCCTTGATGGCTGCGGGTGACGCTTTGACGCGGGTGTTTCCCATCTTGGGCAGAAGCCCCCAGCCCGGCAGACGTTCGCCGCGCTTGGCCCGCGCCTCGCCCTCAACCTCGGTGGCCTTGGCCGCTGCCTTGATGATTTCCAGCGCGTTGCGGTAAAAATGCAAGGCCTGTGCCATCTCTGCCGGGGTCCGGTCGCGGTGTCCCGTCATCTCGGCAATGGCCAGCGCCGTGGCGGTTGTCTGTTGCAGCGCCACGCAACCGACCGCGCCGTCACAATACAGGCAATGATCGCCGGGCGTGGCAACCGGGTCAGGTTTGTAACATTCCTCGGCGCGCTGGATGGTCCATTCGGCCTTGGCGCGAATCTGATCAGGCGTCCAGTCAATCCAACGGCGCGGGCCGTCCTGATGAAATCCGCGCGGCTGGTAAATCTCGGTGCGGACCGTGTGGATCTGGCCGGGCGCTGCAATCAAGATCGCAGCCGCATAGATGATCAATTGAGGGCTGTCCGGTGCCACCAGCCTGAATCCATATTTCAGATCACGGATGGTCAGCACGCCGTCCGCCAGCGTTACGCAATCGGGCGTTCCGACAATGGTGGGCGATAGCGTGACGTGCTGCTCAACCCACATTTCACCGCCATCCGCGCGGCAGACGTCGGCATATTCCTGCATGTGGCCGATCATGTCGGCGTCAACTTCCCAACCGTTTTCGTGCATCATCCCGACTTCCACGGGTTGTCCGGTCAGCATCAATTCGGCCACCCATGCCGCGCAGGTGCCTTCCCGCGCGGCGTCACTGGTCGGTTGCGGTCCGGCGCGGCTGGCAAACAATGGCGCGGCGGAGCATTTCGTCCAGCGGTGGGCGGCGCTGGGGCGGGTTTCAATTGTCATGGCTTGGCCGACAATATCAAAACACCGTCAACCTCAGCGCAATCATTGGGCGCTAGGGACGTTTTGGAAAAACACTCATGTAGGTCTTGCGGTGCTGTGGCTTTGACAACACACGCAACGCAGGTGCCGATGGATTTTTCACGGTCCTTTTTGCCAATGCTCAGGGCTGTTAGCGCATATCCACCTTGAGGAACCCTGCGTAGGGCCAGCATTCCCGAATAGTTGTCTATACCAACCTCAACCCTATCGCCGACGACCCATCGCATTTGTTTCATGGTGTCGCCATAGAGAGCGATGGAAAGTTGTGCGGTGTTTTTGCCGTTACCATAAACTGCAATTCTGGCACCTTTAGCATTTCCTGCGCCCCTGTTGCCGGAGCGGGAAGGGACAATCCACTGAAAGTTGTTGGTGTGTGTCATAATCTAATCTCCCATTCGTGGTGTAAAGGGCGGGCCGTCACGGCCCGCCCGGTGTGGTTCAGGCGCTCATGGCGTGCCGGACGCATCCGTCATGGTCATCGCCGTTGTCCACCGCGTCCATATAAGCTGAGAGCCGGGCGATGCTGGTCTGGTTTGTTTCCAGATCGTCATAGCCAATAGACAGGGCTGCATAGATCGCCTCATATTCGGCGGGCAGGCCGTCAGGGTCAGCCATTTTTGCCATGAACCGTTCCGCCATGGTCTTGTAATCAATCGGGGCGGGCGGTGTTGCCGGTGCGGCGCTGGCCGGTTGCGGCATGGGCATGCCCTGCGGTGCGGGCGTCGGGGTGGGCGTCGGGGTGGGTGTTGCGGCTGCAATGGCAGCTTCATATGCTTCCTTCTGGCCACGCTTGGCACGCCACGATCCGTCCGCGTTCTTGCTGGCCGGGGTGCTGTGGATGGTGTCGTCATGGACCATGCCGTGGCAGTCTGTGTCGCCTGCGGGGTGTTCCGGTGCTGTCTCGGGCTGTGCAGTGTCGGGCTGTGCCGTGTCGGGCTGTGCCGTGTCGGGCTGTGCCGCAGGGGCCGTAGTGCCAAGCATGAAGGCAATCGCGGCGCGGTCCTGTGCGTTGTGGGGGTCAAAGGTAATCTGCATGGTATTTCTCCGGTTTGGGTTGCTATTACCCTTTACTAACCGATGCGGGCGGGGTTGTAAATACCTATTATTACCTTGACGGGCCGGGGCGGGCTGGATAGTAATAGCGCATGACAATCACACTCCGCCCATATCAAATTAAGATGCGTGAAGAAACCGCCAAGGCGAGGGCCAATGGCGCGCGATACATCATGAACGTCCTGAGCACAGGCGGCGGCAAGACGCCATTGCTGGCCATGGAAGCACTTGAAGCAAAGGGTCCGTCATGCACCATTGTCCACCGGCAGGAACTACTTTCACAAATATCTGAAACTTACGCACAGGTCGGGCTGCATCACAAAATCATTGCCCCTCAACCTGTGATCAATTCAATTATTGCCCGGCATGTGAGGCGCTTTGGAAAGTCGTTCTTTGACCCCAAATCGCAGGCCGCAATTGCAGGTGTTGACACACTGATCCGCCGCTTCAAACCCGGCGACAGGTGGTGCAACTCTGTAAAGTTATGGCTGCTTGATGAATGCGCTCACGGCCTCTTGGGTTCTGCCGGACCGGGTGGCGGATCAGGCGAACCCAACAAATGGGGCAAGGCGTCGCTGCTTTTTCCCAACGCTGATGGTTTTGGTGTTACAGCTACACCGCTGCGCGCCGACAATCGGTCGCTGCACATAGCGCAAGGCGGAATGTTTGACACACTCATTCAAGGGCCGGGCGCACGGGAACTTATGGCAATGGGCAGCTTGTGCGATTATCGCGTGATTGCGGCAGAGTCGGGAATTGATGAGGCATTGCTTCGCATCGGTAGCACTGGCGATTTCACACCGTCATCGGCAAAGGCTGCGCGGAAAGCCGAACTGACCGGCGATGTGGTGGAAACATATCTAAAATGGACGCCGGGAAAGCAGGCGATTGTCTTTACCACAGGTGTTGACGCATCGAAGGAACTTGAAACTGCATTCATCGCGGCAGGCGTGGCCGCCAAGGCTCTGACAGGCAGCACTCTGGACGCAGAACGGAACAGATCGGTTGACCAGTTTGGCGACGGGGTTCTGAGAGTTCTCATAAATACAGGATTGTTTGACGAAGGCTTTGACGTGCCTGCCGTTGAAGTCGTGATCATGGCCCGGCCGACAATGTCATTCGGCCTGTTCGCGCAACAGATCGGCAGAGCGTTACGCCCTGCTGAAGGTAAGGAATTTGCGATCATAATCGACCATGTGGGCAACGTTGTCCGCATGGCGGCCAAGCATGGCCTGCCAGATACGCCGCGCAATTGGACGCTCTGGCAAGACGAGACGCGCAAAGCCAATGGCAATCCCGACGCGGTGCCGGTCAGGGTTTGCCAGTCTTGCCTGCTGACGTATGAGGCGGTTGTATTTGCCTGCCCACATTGTGGAGCGGCCCACGTCCCTGCGGGGCGGTCATCGCCGGATCAGGTGGACGGCGTGCTGTCGGAAATGTCGCTGGAATTGCTGGCAACGTTGCGCGCCGGGGCGGCCAAGATCCAAGCGGATGAGCCTGCGATACCTTACGGTGCGTCCGAGATTGTCGCCGCGGGGATCCGGGCGCGGCACAGGCGAAACCAAGCGGCCCAAGCGTCCCTGTCCGAGGCAATGCAGCGATGGGGCGGAATACGGCTGGCGGCGGGTGACTCGGATGGGGTTATGCAGGCTAAATTTTTATATCGGTTTAAGATTGACGTGATGACTGCACAAGGGCTGGCCGAGCGGGCGGCGCTGGAATTGAGGGATGAAATAAATGTTGCACTTGGGTGATTGTCTGGACGTGATGCAGGGCATACCGGACGGGTCGGTTGATATGGTCATGACGGACCCACCATATGGTATGAACTTTCAGAGTAACCGTGCAAAAGACGGACCGCGACACAAGAAGATTGAAGGCGACTCCGTTGTAGGCACCCGATGGCTGTCAGATGCGTTCAGGATTCTGAAGCCTGGTGGCGGTCTTATCAGTTTTTGTGATTGGAACACTTCGCACAAATGGCGTGAAGAAATAGAATGCGCGGGTTTCATCGTAAAATCTCAAGTGATTTGGGACAGAATGCACCACGGCATGGGCGATCTTAAAGGTGCATTTGCACCACAACATGACATTATATGGTACGCCACAAAAGGTCGCAGAATATTCGTGAACGGTAGACCCATGTCTGTAATGCGTCACAAACGACCAAGCCCTGCTGACGATCATGGGCACCCCACATGCAAACCCGTCGCGCTGATGGAAGATCTTATCAAGGCAACAGACGACGGCAGCGGTGGTTTGATACTGGACCCGTTCCTCGGCAGCGGCACAACCGGCGTTGCAGCGGCAAACACCGGGCGGCGCTTTATCGGGATCGAGCGCGACCCTGATTACTTTACCATCGCACAAGCCCGGATCAGAACGGCACAGGCAGACGCAATAACCAACCGCATGAGAGAGGCGACACGCTTATGAACCGCACAGACATCCTAGACGCAGCGCGACAGGCCGTCACGGTCGATAGGGCCGCCACGCATGGCCAGCTTGAGGACTCTTTCGGGCTGGTGGCGGCATACTGGTCGGCGCACCTCGGAACGCCTGTCAGCCGGTCTGACGTGGCCGTGATGATGATCCAACTCAAGCTGGCCCGGATCAAGACGAGCCCGGAACACGCGGACCATTGGATAGACGTGGCGGGCTATGCGGCCTGCGGTGGTGAGGTAGTATTGACACAACCGTCAATAAATGGCAATAGTAACGCAAAGGAGCAACCGCATGACTGAAATGATGCTGGATATCGAAACGCTTGGGACAAAAGTGGGCTGCGTCGTCCTGTCGATAGGGGCTGTGGCGTTTGAAAAAGGCACACTGGCACCGGTCGATTACATGCACGTTGTGCTGGACCAGACGCTCCAAAAAATGATGGGGCTGAAAGAGAACCCGTCAACCGTTGAATGGTGGAAGTCGCAAAGCCCCGAAGCGTGGCAAAGCGCAACTGAAAATCCCGTCAAGGTGCAGGACGCGCTGACACAACTCGACAGGTTCTACGCCAAGCACAAGCCGCGCGTAACGTGGACGCAGGGCAACAACTTTGACCCGCCAATTCTTGAGCATCTTTACGGCGTTTTGAAACTTCCACCGCCTTGGAAGTTCTGGGCCGTGCGCGACACGCGGACATTCTATGATGTCCACGACTTTGACGTGCGGAAAGTTGACCGCGCCAACACCTACCACAATGCGCGAGACGATTGCCTGCACCAGATCGCGTGTATGCGTGCCGCGTCACAAGGAGCGTAACCGATGCCAAAACGAGTGAGAATGTCGCCGGAAGGTCGGCGCGAGGTGATCATAAAAGCGGCCATTGCCTTGACGCGTGAGGCCGATGGGTGTCTGGACTCATGGTCACGCCAGGACGTGGCCAGCAAGTGCATACCACCGACCAGTCCTGAGACGGTGAAGCATTATTTCAGCCAGCCCGATCTGCGCGAGACGGTGCGGGTGCTGCTGGATAAGTAAAGCCCCGTCCGGTTTAAGGGACGGGGCTTGCCATGCGAGGTGCAAGGCGGTAGGGTGCATTTGTCACAACGCTGAGCCTTAGGTAACATGACGCGCGATGCAGCGCAAGGCTTGGCCCATATATAGGGCTTCTTCCATGAAAGCAATTGAGACCCGTTACAAGGGCTACCGGTTCCGCAGCCGCCTTGAGGCGCGCTATGCGGTTTTCTTTGATGCGCTTGGCCTGTCATGGGAGTATGAGCCTGAGGGTTTTGAAACCGATGCGGGCTGGTATCTGCCGGACTTCTTTTTAAAGGAGTTTAATGTATGGCTTGAAATCAAAGGCAAGATGCCAACGACTGATGAAATTAAAAAGTGCGAAGCGTTGGCATATGGTACGGGTCAATTTGTGTACATGGCATGTGGCAACATTGGGGCACCCACACAACCTTACGGACTTAAAAGCCCAGCATTGGGTGGACCTGTTATCAGGCAAATGGGTGTTAAGGGTGATTACAACTACCCTATAGGACACATTAATTACAATCACGAGTTTATTGAAAAAGCCCGTAAATTTGGTTCAATAAGGTTGTTTGGATTTTGCGAATATGCAGATGGAACAGGATTGGACATCCAAACACTTTGTCTGGATGATTGGGGTTTTGATAAATCTGGACTCATGATTAGTGAACAGTTAGTGATGGAATATGATATTGATATGTCTGCTATTATTGAAGTCGGGGTAATTTCCAAAGGTAGATCTTTCAGATCACCTCGCATTCTAAATGCATATGAAGCAGCACGATCCGCCCGCTTCGAGCATGGTGAAACGCCGTGAACCCGCTCTGCACAGGTTTCGGTCAATACGACACGCATTCAATCACGCTTTCCAGTGGCAAGCCGAACACTGCGGCCCTTGCCGGGAAACCTTACAGCGGCGTGACAGAAGCCGACATTCTGGCCATGGCGGCCAATCCGCCAAGCATCCACAAAGACGACGCGCAATGGTTCATTCCGTCCGACTATCTGGCGCATGATGCCCGTGAACACGAGGCGCAGCGCCTGCACGGCCAATTCTGGGCCATACCCCTTGACCTGGACAAAGACAGCCCGCCCTTGGCCGTCGTTCGGGGGGCGCTGGCGGGTGTGGTGGGCAACGCGGGCCGTGTGATCTATTCCAGCCGGTCGGCCAAGGCTGATGATCTCAAGTGGCGCGCGTTATGCTGGCTGGAAACACCAATCGCCGGGGCGGATTATGCGGACACGGTTGAAGCATTCAACGATCTGCTCGCCGATCAGCTTGAGCCGGACAGGGCATTGCAGCGCACGGGCCAGCTCATATTCTTGCCGAACCGGGGCGAGTATTATGAGTCAGACGTGCATGTCGGCCCCCGCACAAGTCTGACACCAAACCATCCAATCATTGTCAGGCGCGAACAGACCAGACGCGACCGGGCCGATGCTGAGGCCAAGGCGGCGGCATGGAAGGCGCGCAAGGCCGCCCTGACACCATCCGACGCCACAAACGTGGTCGATGCCTTCAACGAGTCGCATGTAGTGTCCGATCTGCTGGACCGCTACGGATATGAGCAAGCGCGGGACAGCAACAACTGGAAAAGCCCGATGCAATCCGGCGGCAGCTATGCGACGCGGGACTATGGTGATTACTGGATCAGCCTTTCAGGGTCAGACGGTGCGGCGGGGATCGGGCAAGACACCAAGACAGGGCAACGCTTTGGCGATGCGTTCGATCTGTTCGTGCATTTTGAACACGCCGGAGACTTCAACGTAGCGGTGCGGACGTTTGGCGCGCTGCACCGCCTGACCGATATGCCGGGGCCGTCGCATGTGCCAGCCGGGATGATGCCGACAGCGCCGGGGCAGGGGCAGGGGATGCCCAGCGCGCCACGGGCGGCCAGCGTGGTCGATCTGATCTGTGCCAAGATACAGGAAAACCCCCTGACAGCCGTGGCGCTGCTGGCCGAAGAAGTGGCGCGCTTGTCGCCTGCCGACCGCGACACGGTGCTGGCAGAGTGCAAGCCGCACGGGATCAAGATGGAAATGCAGGCGGCGGTCAAGCGTGCCGTCGCGGATAGCAGAAAAGCGGCGATGGAACTGCGCGGGCTAATTGCGGACAAGAACGGCGGTCCGGTCCCGAACATGACCAACATCAAGCGGGTGCTTTGTTCCGAAGAAGGCTGGCGCGGGACGTTTGCCAAAAGCCTGTTCGATGATGCGGTTTGGTTGCGCCGACCTGACACCCGTCAATTAAATGATGACGACGTGCTGAAGGTCATGGAAATTATGCAAAGCGATCTGTTTCCGTCCATAGGGGTTGAGACAGTCCGGCACGGCGTCCAGGCTGCGGCGGCTGGCAATACGTTTCACCCTGTCAGGGAATATCTGGAAAGCCTGCAATGGGACGGGGTGGCGCGGGCCGTGACGCTGTTCACCACATACTTTCCATGCGCGTCAGAAGATCCTCAATATCTGCGGGCGGTGGGTGAGAAATTCCTGATCGGTGCTGTTGCCCGCGTGATGCAGCCGGGATGCAAGGTGGACACCATGCCGGTCATCGCGGGCAATCAGGGGCAGAAGAAATCAAGCGGCCTGGCCGCGCTGGTCGGTGATCAATGGTACGGTAACGATATGCCGGACATGACCCAGAAAGACGCCAAGGAATGGCTGCGCGGAAAGTGGATGGCCGAGATAGGCGAGTTGTCGGCCATGCGCGGCAAGGACATCGAACACGTCAAGAATTTCCTGTCCACCACCAGCGACAGCTACCGCAAGTCTTACGGACACGTCACGCAGACCTATCCACGGCAGACCGTCTTTGCAGGGACCGTCAACGGCAATGAATACCTGTCGGATGAGACGGGCAACCGGCGTTTCTGGCCCCTTCAGATGATCGACGGCGCGCTTGTGGACGTGGAAGGGCTTGAGCGCGACAGGGGGCAGCTATGGGCTGAGGCGCTGCACATGTATCGCAGCGGCACGGCCTGGTGGTTTGATGAAGGCGAGTCCGTAACCTTGTCGGCACAGCAGGCGGCGGCCCGGTCGGTGGACATTGATGAAACCCGTGTCGTGGAATGGCTGCGCGGTCAGGAAGGGCCTGTTACGGCTGGAGGCGTGGCCGCAACACTCTTTGCAGATGCGCCCGGCAACAAGTCGCTGTCGATGCGGGTGGCCAGATACCTGCAAGCGGCGGGGTGGCGTGTGTCCAAAAAAGTCATGGGCACAAAGCAATGGGACAGGGGGCGCGGTGCAGAACCTTACGTTTCTCCGCCATGTGGTGGGAACGTGATGCCCATAACACCGCGTCGTTAAATTACCGTTAAATTACTGCCCCGCCCCGTTAAATTGGGGCGGGGCTTTTTGTAGCCTTTGAGGCACTAAGACCTACTAGATTTTTGAAGGTGCCCTTAGATTTTTCCCTTATTTTTAAGGCAAAAAGGCACTAGGGCACCTAAGGGGACTTGGTTATAGAGTTCTAGGCAGAAAAAAGAATGAGGACATTTTATAAATTACAGCAAATATAGAATGGTAATAGGTGTATGTTTTTTTCAGGTAAGTCTTTAGAGAACAGGTGCCCTAGGTGCATCAGGTGCCTTTTTCGCGCTAATACGTTGGCAGTAAAGGGTTTTTTCTAGGGCACCTTGGTGGGCACCTTCCAAAAGGCACATCTCAGGTGCCTTTTTGCCTTAAAAATAAGGGCTTTTGATAAAAGGTTGACACCGGATTGCAATGTGGGGTAAAAGAAGCGGGCGCAGGAGGTGTTCAGACCTCGACCGCGCCCATACCAGCGAAGGAAGTCGCCAGATGTCAAAATCAATACCTCAAATTCCCGTTAAGGGCAACATAGACTACATCGCACTTCAGAAGGTTTGTGATGACTTGCTGAGTGCCCGCAAGGTGGTGCTGCGCGTATTGGAAGATGTTAGACGCGCCTCGGAAGGTTACTCTAATCACACAACATCCACACCGCTTTTGGACATGGACGAACTTCGCGTTCGGTATTGGTTACGTGGGCAAGATGGCTTCGTCACTTCGCGTGAAGTGGCAGAGACGTTGTTTACAAGTCGTCCCGCAAGTGCTGGGCTTTCAATGAGCATGGCCAAATATCTCAATGCCGCTGGCTGGCGACCTGTCAAAAAAGTGCAAGGCACAAAGCATTGGACTCGTGGCGCCAGTGCTGAGCGGGTGTCGTGATGCAGATGCCCCGCAACGGATTTGACAACCTGGCCGCAGTGGCCCGCCTGAACACGGACGACACGTCACATCATCGGGAACGCTGGCCGACGCTGGATTGGGTCTGGGATGAGTTGGACATGCTGAGGGAGTGCTGGGTGACAGCGATTGACCATGACGACCATCAAAAGGCGCTGGATGAACTGGACGCGCTCACAGAGCAGCGTGACGCCCTGTCCGAGGCCGTCCGGCTGCTGTTAGAGCCTGAGCCGGATATGGAGCATGTGCATGCCGTTCTGGCGGGGGGTTGTCCATGAGCATCCGCACACCTCGTGAAAATGACGAACTCATCTTGGGCATGGTCAAATTGCGGGCCGCTGGTAGCACATTGTTGAGGATTGCTGAAAAACATGGCGTGGCGACATCTCGTGTCTCCAAATCGACCAATGACGTCATGGACCAAGACATTGCGCACAGCGGCCCTCACGTAACTGTACATTATTGGGAGCGAAAGAAATGATGCCTGCACCGAAATTTCCCCAATATAAGACGGTTCCGACCTCCAGCCTGATACCCTACGTACGCAACGCCCGGACGCACAGCCCAGCACAGGTTGACAAGATTGCTGCTTCGATCCGTGAATTTGGGTTCCTCAACCCGATCATCACGGACGGGCAAAACGGTATTGTCGCGGGCCACGGCCGCGTCATGGCGGCCCAGAAGCTGGGGCTTGATACGCTGCCGACGATTGACGCGGCGCACCTGACCGAGGCGCAGCGCCGCGCCTATGTGTTGGCCGACAACCGCACGGCATTGGACGCAGGATGGGACAACGACCTGCTCAAGATCGAATTGCAGGATCTGGACGCGGCGGGTTTCGACCTGGCGCTGACCGGGTTTGACTTGGGTGAGATAGCCGCGCTGACACTGGACCCCACCGAGGGCCTGACCGATCCTGACGACGTGCCGGACGCGCCTGCCGTGCCCGTGACGGTCCTGGGCGACGTGTGGCTTCTGGGGCGGCATCGGCTAGCCTGCGGATCGTCTACCGACGCGCATACGGTCGATGCCGTGCTGGCAGGCGTCAAGCCGCACCTGATGGTGACAGACCCGCCTTATGGGGTGGAATATGATGCATCGTGGCGCAGCAAGGCCATGCCCAAGAAAAATGATGCCGGGCGATGGACGGAAAAAGACGGGCGCGCAAAGGGTGTTGTTCTAAACGACGACATCGCAGATTGGTCCGATGCTTGGGCATTGTTTCATGGCGACGTGGCTTATGTTTGGCACGGTAGTTTACAAACTAGCATTGTTTTGGGCAGTCTTGAGGTAAACGGGTTCAAAGGTCGGAGCTTAATTATTTGGGCCAAGAGTCATTTTGCAATTGGGCGCGGTGACTATCACCCAATGCACGAGCCTTGCTGGTATCTGGTAAGGGACGGTAAGAAAGGTCATTACTGTGGCGACCGCAAGCAGACCACACTGTGGCAAATTCCCAAACCGCAGAAGTCAGAAACCGGCCACAGCACACAAAAGCCGGTTGAATGCATGAAGCGGCCCATCGAGAACAACAGCAGCCCCGGCCAAGCGGTCTATGAACCGTTTTCGGGCAGCGGCACCACGATTATAGCGGGCGAAATGACGGGCAGGTGCGTTTATGCGATTGAGTTAAACCCGGCTTACGTTGATATGGCAGTCACCCGCTGGCAAAATTTCACGGGTCAGACCGCCACCCTTGAGGCGACGGGCCAGACCTTTGAGGCGTTGCAGGCCGAGCGTGGTTAAGCGAACTGTTCGTTGACTGCCATCCGGCGCACGTCGTAAAGGGTTTCGCCGGGAAAGCGCCCAAATTTCGTGTCTGCTTCCTTGCATGCGGCCTTCAGCGCTGGCTGGTTTGGGTGGCATGCGTCGGTGAGTGTTTCTGAGAAGGTGTTGATGATCTGGCGGTTTGTCATTGTCTTGGCTCCTTGCCGGTGTTTCGTTACATCCTTATTACCTGCTATTGTCCAATCCGTCAAGCACCTTGTCAACCATAATTACCCGCGCTATATTTAACGTATGGATGGAATGCCAAAACACCCACAAGGACGCAAACAGCACGCGCCGACCGATGCGCAGCGCAATCTTGTGCAGCTTCACGCGACGGTTGGCACGACCCAGGACATGATTGCCCGCGTGATAGGCATCGACAAAAAGACATTGCGCAAGTATTACCGCGATGAGTTGGACCTATCTATGGCGAAAGCAAACGCCACAATCGGCGGCGCGCTGTTCAACAAAGCCAAGGCGGGCGACACGGCGTCCATGACGTTCTGGCTCAAGACGCGAGCCCGGTGGCGCGAAACGTCCGACGTGAACCATGTGTCAGAGGACGGAAGCATGTCGCCCAAGCCCGCGCTGGACCTGTCTCGCCTGTCACCTGAAGCACTGGCGGAACTTGGCAGGCTTTCCGATGCTGCCGACGATTGACGACGCACTGGCGGCTGATAAGCTCGCGTGCAGTCGATCACTTGCTTATTTCGTAGAGCGTGCGTGGCGTCATATCATCCCTGACACGTATCAGCACGGGTGGCACATAGACGCGATCTGCGAGCACCTGGAGGCGGTCAACGCCGGGCAGATTACGCGGCTGCTGGTTAACGTCCCGCCCGGCACGTCCAAGTCCACTCTGATCGGCGTGATGTATCCGGCGTGGCTTTGGGGGCCAGCGGGCAAGCCTGAACACCGATACATCGGCGCGGCTCATGAGCAGGGCCTGGCGGTGCGCGACAACCGGATGATGCGCGAGTTGGTCAACTCCCCATGGTATCAAAGGCGCTGGCCGATTGCGATGATGGGCGACCAGAACGAAAAGCTGTATTTTGAAAACGAGCATCGTGGATTCCGTCAAGCCTGCGCCGTGGCGTCAATGACTGGTCGCCGCGGGGGCACGGTGGCGTGGGACGATCCTTTATCGCCGGAAAAGGCAAACAGCCCAACGCACCGTGAAACGGCAATCCGCGTGCTGTCCGAAACCGTTCCGACCCGCCTCAGTGATCCGGCAAAATCTGCAATCATCGTGGTCATGCAGCGGCTTCACGAGAAAGACCCAAGTGGGCACATCATTGCCGGTGATCTGGGATATGAACACTTGTGCATCCCTATGGAATTTGACCCGGCCCGGCGGTTTACAACCTCAATCGGCTGGACAGACCTGCGTAAAACATCTGGTGAACTGCTAGATCCTGTCAGGTTCCCGCCTGCCGTCATTGATCGCGACAAGAAGGCGATGGGGTCTTACGCGTGGGCCGGGCAGATGCAGCAACTACCCAGCCCCGCCGGTGGTGGCATATTCCGCTCCGACTGGTGGCAGTATATGGACACCGCCCCGCCTATCGAGTGGCGGTCAATCTATGCCGACACGGCACAGAAAACCAAAGAGGCAAACGACTATTCTGTTTTCCAGTGCTGGGGGCGGTCGCGCGCAGGGCAAGCGGTGTTGCTGGACATGGTGCGCGGCAAATGGGAAGCGCCTGAATTGCTGGAGCGCGCGCGCCAATTCTGGGCAAAGCATAACGCGATTGACGGTCAAGGGGCGCTGCGGTCATTCAATGTCGAGGATAAGGTGAGCGGCACGGGTTTGATTCAGCAGTTGAAGCGTGAGGGCGTACCGGTCTTGCCGATCAAGCGCAACATCGACAAAATAACGAGGGCATATGACGCCGCGCCGTCCATCGAAAGCGGTAATGTGACACTGTTACGGGGCGTGCCGCATCTGTCGGACATGATGGGAGAAGCTGAAGCCTTTCCAAACGGCGCGCATGATGATACGCTTGATCCGATGATGGACGCGGTAGCCAGTATTTTACAGGGTTCAATCAATTCATGGGCTGGAACAATATGACAATCATGGACGGCCTGCGCAATATCGTTGCCAACCTCGGAACGGACCGTGACAAGGCGGCGCACAGCCATTATTACAACACCACGATTGCCGACGATCAGCT
>Ga0306871_1000426_pt1 | contig 16393 bp, 7 predicted proteins | sample AntRauMeHopE1497_FD_190447 | JGI IMG/M metagenome (GOLD analysis project Ga0306871, IMG submission 190447) | Saline lake microbial communities from Rauer Islands, Antarctica - Metagenome Hop E1 #497 (v2) (version 2) | ecosystem: Environmental > Aquatic > Non-marine Saline and Alkaline > Saline ... | reverse complement strand
TCCCTGAAGCGCGCCGCCCCGCTGCCGCGCAGGTCGGGTACGGCGACTTCAGCCCCTCGGGGTCCCTCCCCCGCCTCTTCCTGCTGCTCGTCCTCATCGTCGGCCTCGCCGCCTTTGCCAACCAGACGGGCAAGTTCCTCGACCTCGTGGCCCAGGAGAAGCGCCAGCCAAAGAGCATGCGCCGCATCCTCGGCAACAACGACGTCCGGCGGCACGTCCTCGTCATCGGCGACCCGTCCCGCACCCAGGTCCTCGCCTTCCTCCGGGAGTTCTTCCACGCCGACCACGCCCCGCTGTGCGACCGCCCCGTCGTCTTCCTCCTCAACCGCCCCTCCCCCGACGTCCGCGAGCTGCTGGAGGAGACGCAGGCGCCCTGGAGCGCCCGCACCTACCTCCTCGACGGCTCACCCGCGAGGGACGCCGACCTGTACCGCGCCGCCGCCGAGAAGGCGGCCGCCATCATCGTCCTCCCGCGCCGGGGCAGGGCCGGCGGGCGCGGCGAGGACCGCTCCAACCTCCTCCGCGTGCTCCGCATCAAGCGCTACCTCGGCCAGATCGTGCCTCACGCCGAGGACGAGGCCCGGCCCCGGAGCTGCCTCGCGAGCTTCCTCGCCTGCATGTCGTCCATCTGCGGGCGCCGCCCGGGCGAGGCCAGCCACGGGAGCCAGGAGCCCAACCCCACGCCGCGCTTCCTCGTGGCGGTGCAGGCGTCGGAGAGCCGAAAATTCGCCGTCGCGTGCGGCCTGCACGAGGTGGTGGCCCGCGACAGCCTGGACTATAGCCTCCTGGGCCACACCACCGTCACCCCGGCCGTCTCGACGCTCGTCTCCAACCTCGTGCGCTCCTCCGAGAGCGCCCTCGCGAGCCGGGACCAGGCCTGGGCGGTGGAGTTCAAGACGGGGGCCGAGTGCGAGGTTTACACCGTTGGGATGGGAGCCGAGCTGAACGGGATGACGGTCGGCCGCGTCGCCCTCGCGCTCGCCCGGCGCACCGACGGCGCGGTCCACGTCCTGGGGTGCACCCTCCGTGATGCCAAGTACCCAGGCCGGCAGCAGATCCTCGAGCAGGCGGTGGCCGACGCCACGGGCAGGCAGGAAGACGAAGACGGCACAGCGGCGAGGGCAGCGGGCCTGGAGAGCCTCGCGCAGGCGACCCGCGCGGCCAACGTCGCCGCCCTCAGCTCCCTCGCGGGCATGCAGCACAGCCGCCTGCTCCTCGGCCTGCCGTCCGTCGTCATCGCCACCGGCTGCCGCCTCGTGGTCCTCACGGACAGTCTCGAGACCGCCAGGGCGTCGCTGCTCTCGGTCACGGAGGCCCTTGCGCACGAGGCCGCACACTGCCGCGCCCGGCGGCGCCTGGCGGCGAAACGCCGCGCCGCCCAGAGGCCCCAGGGTCCCATCGGGATCCGCCGTGCCATGTCGGAGTCCGCCGCCAAGGACCCCTCCGTCCGGATCGCGACCATGCAGAGGGCCCCGGGCCCCGGCGACCCGCACGGCGCCGCCGGAAAGGCCGCGGGGGAGAGTGCTGGGCGCGAGGGCGGGCCGGGGCCGGGCGGGCAGGACGACAGCAGCGACGACGGCGACGACGGGCTCGGGGGCCCCGCCGCCGTCGGCGACGCGACCATGGTGGAGGGCGGCGTGGTGTCCGCGAGCGGCCCCGGGGACGACGAGGACGACGACTCGGACACGGCGGAGGCGTCCGAGGCCATGGCCCGCTTCGTGAGCAGCGTGACGACGGACCCCGAGGACGAGCGGGACCTGCTCAGCCGGGCGAAGCGGCGCGTGGCCGAGCGCTCGCGCCGCAGCCTCCCCGTGCCGCCCGCCGCGGTGGTGGTCGCCGAGGCGCTGGAAGAGGCTGGGGGCAGCCCCGTGTCCCCCGGGGCGGTGGAAGCTGCAGCCATGGGACGCGACGAGGCCGCGGAGGAGGAAGAGCGGAACGTCAAGGCTCAGACGGAGGCGATCCGGAACGCCAAGGCTCGAGCGGGCCGGTCCGCGACCGAGACGCGGCAGGCAGAGGGGAAGAGCGGGACGGGCACGGTGGCGGAGGACGGGGCGGACGGCAGGGCCACGGACGCCGACGCCGCCGCTGCAGATGCCGGTGCCGGCGCCGCCGCCGCCGCCGCGGAGGACGGCAAGGCCGCGGCCGCCGCACCGGCCTCGGCGGCGGCCTCGACCCCGTCCGCGCAGGGCGGGACGAAGCCGCGCCGCGCCCCCCTGTCCCCCGCCGTGGCCCCGCTCACCACGACCGGCACGCAGGTGGGCCCCGCCTCCCGCGTCGCCGACGGCCCGGCGCCCCCGGTGCGCCGCCCCCACTCCCCCGGCACGCTCCGCCGGGACCGCATGACCCGCGAGCTCGTGGCGGACCTCACCCGGTACAGCCTCACGCCGGACCCGGCCACGAGGGAGGCCAACCTGGAGCCCCCCGCCGTGCTCCTCGGCGCCGGCGGGCACGTCGTCGTGCTCTGCCCCTCCTCCGTTGACTGGTTCCAGCTCGTCCACGTGCTGCGCCCCCTCAGGCGCTCCCGCCTCCCCGGCGTCGTCGTCCTCCACCCGCGCCGCCCCTCCCGCCGCGACTGGGCACGTCTCCAGGTCCGCGCCGCCGCCAAGGACCCACGCGTGGCCTCCAAGAGCCGCCGCCGCGTCATGGGCTGGAGCGATCGCCCAAACCACATGCGCCAGCCGCCGAGCGCCCGGTCGCCCACGGCGAGCTCGGGCGCCGCCGTGGCCGTGAGCCCCTCGCAGCGCTTCCTCGGCCGCGCCGCCACGGTGCCGGCAAGCCGCCCGGCCTCCGCCGCGGCGGCCTCCGCGGCCCCGATCTCCCACGCCAAGACGGCGCCCCGCGACGCCGCGGCCCCCGCCGGGCGCTCCCCCGACGACGACGCCAAGCCGCACGGCTCCGGCACCTCGAGCGTCGCCATGACCCTGGGCAGCATGGTCATGTCCGCCGCCGGTTCCCGGCGGCAGGACGTGCCGCTCTACCTCGTGGTGGGCAGCCCGGAGGACAGCCTGGACCTCGGGCGCGCCGGCGTCCAGACGGCCCGCCGCGTCCTCGTCCTCTCCGGCCGGTCCGAGGCTTCGCCGTCAGGCGACGCCCGGCCCTCCGGCACCCGCCGCTCCTCCTCGGACCAGGACATCGTGCACGACGCCCTCACCGTCTTCACCGCCCAGTCCATCCGGTCCTCCCTCCACCAGGCCGCGCCCCCCATCGTCATGGAGCTCAGGCAGCCGCTGCACCTGGAGCTCGTCGTGGCCATGACCGCCAGCGTCAACGCCGTCGCCCACGCGGCCACCATGGCGTCCAAGCGGCGCCAGCACGGCCGCGCCGTGCCCGTCCTACCCGCGGCCGTGAGCATCGGCGCGCGGCTGCCCCCGCGCGGCGTCACCCTCGCCCGCATGTCCCCCCTCGTGCGGGCCATCGCGACGGGCGAGGCGCCGCCCGAGGCCGAGAGCGTCGGCGGCCGGGACCACGGGGACGACGAGGCCGGGTCCGACAGCGACGACGGCGCCCCGGGGGACGACGAGGACGACGTGTACGCCCTCCCCGACATGGCGGACGGCTCCGTCTACGCCTCCACGATGCTCGAGGGCCTCATGGCCAAGTCCTTCTTCGACTCCAACGTCATGCCCATCATCACGCAGCTGGTCTCGGGCGGCGGCGCCTGCTTCACCCTCACCGCCGTGCCCGACGACCCCAAGATCGTGCGGGACCACATCGCGCACCTGCACGACCCGGGCAGCGACGACGAGCCCGGCTGGCTCTCCGCCCCCGCCACCCCGGCCATGGCCCTCCCCCGCGACGCCCTGACCTACGGGGAGATGTACGAGTACCTCCTCTCCTTCGGCCTCATGCCCACCGCCATCCTCCGGCACGGCCGCGAGGCCATGCGCGGGTCCCAGAGCGGGGCGTGGTGCAAGGCCCACACCCCCGCCCACCACGACGCCGACGCCGCCCACCCGGGGGTCAGCTTCGCGACGGGGCTCGACCTCCTCCGCACCGAGCGCGCCGCCGCCGCAACCGCCGCCACCAGCGTCCCCTCCCGCCCCTACGTCTACTCGGCGCCGCCGCTCGAGTGCCTCGTCGGCGCAGACGACGCCATCTTCGTCCTCTCCCTCGCCCGCCTCAACTGCTCCCCCATCAACGCCGCCCTCGTCTCCATCCAGCGCGCCGTCAAGTCGAGCCTCGTCTGGGTCAGAGCGCGCCGCCGATTCCGAAAGCGGAAGGCCCGTGAGTCCCGCAGCTCCCTGCGCCGCGCCGGCTCCCGGCCGCAGAAGTAGAGCGGACCTTGACGCGGCGCCTTTCTGTTCGCCGCCGCCGTGTGTTTGGTGCGCGTCACCCGGCCGGCGCATGATAGCTTGTGTGACTGTGTGTGCCGCGCGAGTGAGTGCCGCCGGCGCGCCGCGAGGGCCCGTCCTCACGCGCCGCGCAACGCGCCCCGCAGCCAGGCCGCCTGTGCTCCCCTTGCCGACCCCGCCTCGCACCACGCACGCTCGCGCGAACGGACGGCACGCACGCACATGGGGGCTACGCTGTGGGCGGTGCAAGCAGCGCGGGTGTGGTGCCGTCCTCGGCGCAGGGGTGTCACAGGTGTGACCGGTGCTGGCGGTACTACGTGTTGGTGGTGCCGGAGCCCGACAGGCGCGGTGAGACGCACAGCGCGCGTCGGTCATGGAGCGGCGGCTGTGAGCGGCAGGAGGGACGAGAAGTGAGCATGCGACGCCGACACGAGCGCAGCTGTGTGATCGAGGGCACGGCTGCAGCGTGATGGTGATGCTTGGCTGGCTGGAAGCATCTTGCCGCAGCACGCTCACGCGATGCGCTCCACGCGAGCCACCCGTCGGCGGAGCCTGATGTGCGAGATCGGCTCACCGACAGAGCGTGAAGAGGACACCCGCCCATCCTTGTAAGCAGGGGACAAGGGGGCCGGAGATTCAGTTGGCCACCGGTCGTCAAAGAAGCCGCCTGACTCCGACGGCACGCCCTCCCCCGTGAAGAGCTTCCATCGACGTACTGCAGTCACTATTCCACCCTTGTGAGTGCGCACCGCATCCACGATAGCCGGGTTGCAAATGCGCTGATCCTTGGGGCAGTCTGCTGTCCCAAGGTCCCTCGGCCAAACCGCGAGCACCTCCAACTGAGCCCCGACAGGCTTCCCCAGCGCCAGCAGCCGCTTGGTCTCCGCCCCGATAACAGAAGTCTTGGTCGGATCGATGGCCCAGCCGGCCCAGCCGCCGTCCTTGTCGGTGCGGACGAAGACCAGAGAGCTCCGCACGGAACCCCGACCCTCGCCGCGCGGGAAGGCCACGATCGCGCGAAATCGCGCCGAGGCCGCCACGACACGACAGCTCAGCACGTACCGGCGAAGCCGAGGCCGTGGCGCCACAAAGAAGCCGCCCGACTCCGAGGGCACGCCCTCCCCCGTGAAGAGCTCACACCGACGCACTGCCGTCACCAGTGCCCCTTTGTGAGTGCGCACCGCATCCAAGACAGCCGGGTTGCACACGCGCTCGTCCCTGGGACGGTCCGCCGGCTCAAGGTCGCCGAGGCAAACCGCGAGGACATCCAATCGGGCCCCGACAGGTTTCCCCAGCGCCAGCAGCCGCTTGGTCTCCGCCCCGATAACAGAAGTCTTGGTCGGATCGATGGCCCAGCCGGCCCAGCCGCCGTCCTTGTCGGTGCGGACGAAGACCAGAGAGCTCCGGATGAAGCCCCGACCCTCGCCGCGCGGGAAGGCCACGATCGCGCGGCGAAGGCGCGTCAGCCCCAGCACACGACAGTACAACACTCGATTAGACCCCACGACAGCGTCCGAAGGCCCAGCCTGCCGCCGGCACGATTCCTTGGCATCGACGCCCAGGGACGCCACGGCAGTGGCCATCACACGGCCACCGCTGCTGCTTTCCACCAGTGACGACCGACGACAAGTGCACTAAAGACAGCAGCCCTCGTCCAAGCGGGACGCCGCCCGGATGGGGTGTGGCCGTCGAGCTGACGCGAGCGCAGCGAGCCATATTAGGTGTCCGACACTATGGCTCGAGACTGTAGGCAGAGCTCCATCGGCAGGTGGGCAAGTGCCAGCGGCTTGCGGGGCTGCGCTCAATCCCGCCCGCAGCACTCCAACGCCAGCACTCCAACGCCATCCCCAGCCGGTGCAGTGTCCTGCACCGACCGACCGGGAAGCCCAGGCCCGCTGCTTGATCACCCTGTCGTCTCGCGGGCGACTTGCATCTGCCAAGCCGGCGTTCGTGCAAGCCGCCGCCAGGTGCTATGGCCGCCGACCTCAACGCAGTAAGCGATGATTCCATGTATGAGTGTGTGCTATGTGCAGCAGTGCACGCGGCAGTGCTGAGCCGCCCCGCGGGAGCTCGCCAAGGCGCGGGTTGAGTGTGGCCGGCCGAGTATGAGGTCGCCGTCCAAGATACGGCGGCAGCATCGCCGACCCGGCCATGACACTGCGTGGGCGCTGCCGCGGCGACAGGTGTCGCTTCGCCGGTGCATATGTACCCTCGCAGATCGATACTGGAGGCGGATACGCCGACACACGGCGCTTCGTTCAAGGTTGCTGGGCCAACGCGCTTGACAACTTTGCTCGGCTCGGGCAGTCGCACATGGATACGGTCCCGGCGGACATCCTGGCAGATGTAGCAGGAACTGACCTTGATCCGCTTGTCGGCGTGAACGTGGTTGCTTGGCTCTCGGGCGAGGCACTGGTGGGAGCCCGCTGCGCGCACCCAATGGCGGGCACGGATGGGGTCCTGAACTCGCGGCTGCCGTACTGGGACTGTGTGTGCGGCGCGAGTGAGTGCCGTCGGCGCGCCGCGAGGGCCCGTCCTCACGCGTCGCGCAACGCGCCCCGCAGCCAGGCCGCCTGGGCTCCCCTTGCCGACCCCGCCTCGCACCACACACGCTCGCGCGACCGGACGGCACGCACGCACCAGCCGCCCTCCTGCCGCCACCGCCCCGCTACCTCTCCTCAGCAGGCGCGCGGGTCGGCCACCGCACCGAGCGCCGCGCGGGCGCTCTGGGCCCAGGCCACCACGTAGGCCGGGTCCAGGGCGGCGGCGTCCACCAGCGCCCGCACGTCGTGCTTGCCCGTCGTGTGCATCGTCGTCGCGCCGGGGACGCCGGCGAGGGACGGGGGCGGGTCCGAGGTCCGCAGGCGGGGCCACGGGCTGCGGTCCGACAGTGGGAACGCCACAGCGCAGACGCCACGCCGCGCTGCCGCTCCCGCGCGCGCGCCGGCCTGCGCTGCCGCCGCGTGGCTGCCCGCCCCGGGCCCGCGGCGCCGCCTGCGGCCCCCCTGCCTCGTCGCTCCGCCGGAGGCCGCTGCGCTGCGATGTGCGGCTGCGTCGCCGGTTCCCAGCCCCGCCGTTCTTGTCGCGTCCATTGCCAGCTGGCGCGTGCGCAGCACGCTTAGTGCCTGCCTCGCACCGTCCAGCGTCTGCTGCTCCGCAGACACGGGCGGCAACGCGCGCCCAACCTTGCGCACCAGCAGGGTCGCCGTTTCCTTCCTCCGGCGCAGCGAACCCACGGGCCGCGGAGCGGGCCGGGGGGGCGGTTCTCCGCCGCGGGGCTGCCTCGCTCGCAACACCTGCTCGCCGGAGTGCGACGGCCCTGCCGGGGCGAGGAATGCCTGCGAGACACACCGTGCAGCGTTCGGACGGGCTCGGTGCAGGGCGGCCGAGCGTTCTCGCGGGTCGGCCCCGACACTCGTGATGTGAGCGTTGCGCCATCGTTCCTTGGCGCCGCTGTCTCACCTTGAGGCCCGCGTTCATCTGGTGGGCCATCCTTCCACGGGGTGAACTGCCCTTGGCCGGCTCGGCAGCCGCTCAGGCGGATGGGTGTGAGGCGGGGAGCGCGCGCTCCCGTCGAGTTCGCGCCAATGCCACTGGACGGCCCAAAACTCCGTCGAGCGTCGCACGCTCTGCCATTCTGCGCCGTTTGCGCGCGCATGGCCGCCACACCGGCCTGCGCGTGGCGCGCCGTTGCCTCAGCGGTGCTTAACATCGGGATAAGGGGCAGGATGCCGGGCGACGAGTCCCCCCTTGTGACGCGGCGGAGGGTGCCCGCGGACTCGTACCGCTCCCCGGCGACGACGGGCCGCCGGCGCCCAGATCGATGCGCGCGGTACCAAGGAGCGGTGTCAAGGGCCGGGCCCGCCATCGTCTGCTCGCTCGTGCTTTCGCTGCTCGCGGCGGTAGCAGTGCTCCGAAACGAGCATTCGAACGAGTTCGCGAAGGGCTCGTACGTCGTGTCCCTCGGCTTCCAGTCCACAGCGAGCTGCTACTTGCACGGCATGGCCACGCGGGAGGATGGGAAGCGCCGGGTCGTGGATGTCGTGGCTGTTGAACCGGGGCTGACGGACGCATCCCTGCTTCGGCTGAGGTACGAGGAGCTTGATTCTGTTGCCGACACGCTTGTGCTCGTCGCTCGGGGCGGGCCGGACCCCGTGACCGGCTCCCAGGCCCCGTGGGTCTGGGCGTCGGCAGGCTCGCCGGCGCCCGAGGGCGGCGACGGCGCCCCGGCGGCCATGCGCGGCCCGCAGTGGCAGTCCCTGATCGCGGACTACTCGCACAAGCTTGCCGTCGTAGTCGTCCCCGGCGAGGTGGCCGGAGGACGGGCGCCCGCGCCGTCCGGCAAGCCGGACGCAGGGGCGGCGCCCGACTCGCCCCGCCGCCGCGTTTCCGCTGACCGGAGCGGCGGCTGGCACGGCGACGACACCTACGCGCGGAGGCTCCTCACTGCCGCGGGCGGGGAGGCGCTGGAGAGCGTGGGGGCGGACCGCAGGACGCTGCTCGTCCTGGGCCGTGCGCACGAGATCCCCAGGGCGGGAGCCATCGAGCTACTGCAGAGCTGCGCCCCCGCGGGGGCGGGCATGTGCCTTGCCACGGCGACGTACGCGCTGTCGTTCGAGTTCCGGAAGCCAAAGGCCTTCCGGCACTCCCCGCTGGTGCTGGAGGCGGGCTCCCTCGTCGACGAGGGCGCCCGGCGGGCTGAGGCGGCGGGGCCCGGGGGCCGGGCCGGCCCCTGGTCGGGCCTCGACCTCGGATCGTTCCGCGGGGCGGGCCTCCCCTGCCTCACCGATGCGGGGTGGACCTGCGAGCACTGCACCACGGACTGGTCGCTGCTCGAGCCCGCGGCCGTGTCCTCGCTCCGCTCGTGGCTCGGCGCCGGGCGCGCCAAGCGGTCCTCCGCCGCCGGGGCGTACCGTGCCATGTACGACGCGTACTGCGTCGGGGAGGACCCCCTCGGCGCGAGCCCCGTGCGAGGGTTCGACGTCCAGGTCACCGCCGTCGGCCTCCCGAGGCCGGTGCTGGAGGGCCACGCGCACTTCGCGCACCTGCTCCCGGGGCGGTGCGAGGGCGGTGAGGGCGCCGAGCGGCTATGGAACCTGGCCAGCCCCAAGGACGCGCAACCCCCCGCGTGAGGCGAGCCGTGCGGACTGCATGCCAAGCCTGCGCGGACGCCAGAAACGGTCGTGCGAGCAGCAGCGGCGGCAACACAAATTTCAGAGACTCTGCGCAATCCTGCCTGCGCCGAGGCCAGACCACTCACTCCGCGACCGGCCATGGCCAATCTTCCGACCCGCATGGGTCGCCTTGCCTCGCGCTTCCGCGGGGCGCTGCAGGACGATGACACGTACATGCGGGCGTGCGGGATGCTGATGTCCGCGGCCGCAAGCCCGGCCGAGACGAGGTTCCAGTCCGACGACCCTGAGTTTGCCGACACCATCGGGCGCCACCCGACCGGGCTCGGTCTTTTGAGCGCGATGGGCTTCGACGTGGAGGGGTCAAACCCGGCAGAAGCGCCTGGCCCGGGGAATGGACCGACGACGACGGCGGCTCCGCCAGCGCCCGAGGGGTCAGAGCCGCCGGCACCGGCCGAAGAGGGACTCTCTTCGGCTTCTTCTGCAGCTGCGGACGCAGGATCGACGGTGCCGGCGCCAGCGGGGGAGGCGGGAGCAGCCGGATCGGCGGCCAGCACGGAGGTGAAGGAGGCACCCGCCCCCGCCGCGACGGTCTACGTGTTCCGCGGATCGGATGAGCTCGTGGCACAGATGCCTCAGCTCATCAGCGTGCTGTACGCTGTCCTTGACGGCCCGATGCCGGAGAAGCCGGATGACGACGACGGGGCGCTCCCCGCAGACGACGGGCTGGATGATCCCACGCGTGCGATCATGGAGCAGCTTGTGGCAAGGCGCTTCTACGACCTGGATATCCCAGGCACCGGCCTGGCCATGCTCTCGGACGAGAACATGGGCCGCGCGACCGACCACGCCGGGACGCTCGTGGGCATGATCCGGTCCTTTTTCGGCGAGCGCGACGTGCACCAAGCGGCCGCGTCTCTCGTGGCAACGGTGCAGCAGCTGGTTCCCATCATGACGGGTCCGGACTCGGAGCGCTCCACGACCATTGTCAGGGACGCCGGCGGGCACCACATGGCGATGGGCGCCCTCACCCGCATCGTGAGCGCCGGGGCAATCGCCGCCCTGGCGGCGAGGTGGAGCGCGGCGCTCACGTCGGGCGCCGTGACCCCCGAGCAGCTGACGACGGCGGTGATGACACGGATCGGGCGGAAGCTGCGGTCGGATTACGGCGAGGCCTTTGGGGCCACGCTGCTCCTCGCGGTGCGCGACTGGCCGTTCGTGTCGGTGCCGTTCCGGTTCGCCGAGGTGCGGGGCGTCGCGCCGCTGACCGAGGAGCAGGCGGAGCGGAAGCGGGAGGAGGCGACCCTGCGCCGGCTGCAGGTGAGAGACACCGAGGTCGAGGTGGAGGTGGTGCCCAGGCAGCGCGCGGCCGTCCGGCCCAAGCGGGGCGTCACGGACGCCATCGTGATCCAGGCCCACAACGCCGACGTCGCGAGGCGCGTCGCCGCGATGCTGGCCTAGGTGGGGTGTGGGGCCGGGCGTGAGGCGCGGCGTGCCGCAGCTGCATCGTGAGTGGGCGAGTGAGCGAGTGATCGAGTGACCGGCGGCGCCATTGCAAGCCAGCGAAATCGCAGAAGATCACGCAAGGGGCGCCGAGCGGGCGGCCGCTGGGGCGCTGGCCAGTCACAGCGGCAGCGAGTACGACACCCTGGTGGTGTTCTTCTTGCACTTGATGCCCGTGATCGTCAGGCCGCGGAGCTCTGCCGAGCTCTGCACGTGGGTGCCGCCGCAGGGGCACACGTTGGACGGCTCCCCGACCGCCACCACGCGGACGGTGCTCCCCTTTTCGTAGCCCTTGGTGGCCTCCGGGCCGAGGCCCGCCCGCGCTGCCGCCTCGTCGTCCCCGGCCTCGAAGACGCTCACCGTGGTGGCGCCGCCCTCGCCGACGAGCTCGTCGCACCTCGCCTGCAGGGCCGGCACCAGCGCCGCGCACTCGTCCTTGGACAGCTTGCCGTCGTACGACACGTTGGGCCGGTCAGGGAAGTGGTAGCCGACCGTGGGGACGAGGGCGGGGGCCAGGGGCCGGATGGCGGCGTCGAGGAGGTGCCCGGCAGAGTGGAGGCGGGCGGACTGCGCGCGCCACGCCCCGTCCACGAGGACGGCGCAGGAGGAGCCAGCGGCCGGCACCGTCGCCGCGGCGGCCTCCGCTTTGACGGCATCGGCGTCAGAGCCGCCGCCCTCCCCGCCCGCACGCCCCCCCTCGAGATCGGCGGCGCCGACGAAATGCAGGATCGCGTCACGCAGGGCGTCCGAGGACGCGGGGCCCTTGGACACGTGGAGGATGGGCAGACGCACGAGGCCCCCGCCCGGCCCGGACGCGAAGACGAGGTGGCCCCTGTCGGCGGGCTGCCCGCCGCCCTGCGGGTGCGCCGCCGTGGCGTCCAGCACCACGACGCCCACGCAGCCGTCAACGGGCTTGAGCTCCGCCCGCTCGCCCCCCAGGGTGGCCACGAGCCCGCCCGCGTCGGAGACGAGGGCCGGAGACGAGTCCAGGACGCGCCCCAACGACGCCAGGAGGGCCGTGGACCCGAAGTAAAGCCGCTCGGTGCGGAGCGGGTTGCGCGGGCCGGCCGTCGCCTCGGCCGCGGGCGCCCCCCCCCTCCGCATCGCCGCCGCCTCCCTCGCCAGCGCGGCGGCCACGAAATCCACCTCCGCCGGCGTGGTGTGCTTCCCCGTGCTCAGGCGGAGCGTTCCCATCGCAAGGTCTGCGGTCTGCGCCATGGCGGCGGCGACGCCCGACGCCTTGCGCTTGCTGCAGCCGATGCTCGCGCAGGCGGAGCCGAGGGACGCCGCCAGGACGCCGTCGAGCCGCTCCAGCAGCTCTGCCGACGACACGCCCCGGATGCTGACGCTCACGGTGTTGGGGAGCACCTCGCCGGGCTCCGCCGGGCCGTTGATGACGGGGGCCTCCGTCCCGGCGGCGGCGAACTCCCGCGCGAGCCCGTCGACGAGCCGCTGCCGCATGGCCCAGAGCCGCCCCGAGCCGCCGCCGGCAAGGAAGTCCTGCGAGAGCGACGATGCGACCCCCAGGGCCTTGGCCATGGCCACGGAGACGGTGCCGGCGCGGTTGCCGCCTTCCTGCGGCGCGCCCAGGATCATGGGAGGGGGCACGCCCCACACCGCCGCGGGGCTGACGACGAGGGCGCCGCACCCCGGCGGCGCGTACATCTTGTGCCCTGCCACTGTCAGGTAGTCGCACCCGAGGGCGGCCACGTCGACCGGGAGCTTGCCCAGGGCCTGCGACGCGTCGACGTGCACGGCGACGCGCCGCCGGGCGCCCGGCCCGCCCTCCCGCGCGGCCCTCTCGTCGAGCAGGCGGACGATGTCCGCCACGGGCTGGACGGACCCCACCTCGTTGTTGGCCAGCATCACGGTGACGAGGCACGTGGAGCCGGTGACGGCGGCCGCGACGGCCTCTGCGTCCGCCACGCACCGCGCGTCCACCCCGACGGCTGTGAACGTCGCCCCCGCCGCGCCGCCCGTCGCCTCGGCCTCCGCCTGCAGCGCCTCGCACTGGCGCAGGGTCGCCGGGTGCTCGATCGTCAGCGTCACGATGTGCGGGGCCCCCGACCCGGCAGGCGCCGCCGAGCGCCACGCCTTGACCGCGCCCTGAATCGCCCAGTTACTGGCCTCCGTCCCGCACGAGCAGAAGGTCACGCAGTCGGCAGAGGGCGCGCCCGTCAGAGACGCGAGCGCCGCCCTCGCCCCCGACACGTGCTCGCGGGCCCGGCGGCCGAACGCGTGCGAGCTTGACGGGTTGCACGGGAGCCCGAGGCCGGCGGAAGCCATCGCCGCGGCGACCTCCGGGGCGATGGGAGTCGACGCGTTGTAGTCCATGTAGACCGGGGGATCCGGCCCGAGGTCCGAGTCCGTAAAAATTGCGTCGCGGCTTTTGCGGATGTCGCTCAGGCGCACCACCACCGGACCAGGGGCCGGCGGCGCGGGCTGGCTCACCGGCGACACGCGCAATGTTCGGGAACCTTCATCGACGACGACATCGAGCCCGACGCCCTCGGCCGTGGCGCTCGCAAGCAGCTCGTCCTGCTTCTCCGGAAACGCACAGAGGGCCGCTCGAAGGCCCCAGTGTGCCGTGGACTCGACGCCGACGAGCCCAGCTGCGGGGGCTGTTCCGCTCGCCAACGTCTCGCCTGTGCGCCATTCAACTTGCCAGTCGCTGCTCATCGTGGAGGCCGCGGCTGGGTGTCGTGATCGCCTGGTGTGCGGGCTGGTGCTCGAAGAGGTGCGGCCGGGCCGGTTGTCGCCCTGCCCACGTCATCCGCGGCGAGGACCATCGTCGCCGAGTCGCGCCCCGCAGGCCTCCTCCTCGGGCCTCCCACTCGCGCCAGCCTGGCTTGCGCCCACCACACCCGTTGGCTGCGGAACGGATCGCCCATGGCAGCCCGGGCAGCAGTGGCTGCCGCCGGCCGGGCCGGGGGACGAGCCGCGTCGGGAAGCGCCTCCGCACGGGCGCAGGTCCTCAGCGGGATTCAGCCCACGGGTGTTTTCACGATTGGGAACATGCTGGGAGCCGTCGAGAACTGGACAGCGGTGCAGGCCAGGGCGGAGGCGCCGTGCCTGTTCATGGTAGCCGATCTCCATGCCATGACAATGCCTTACGACCCGTCGCTGCTTCCAATGAGGTGCAAGGTCACTGCCGCGTCCATCCTAGCGTGCGGGGTGGACCCTGCGCGAGCCGCGGTGTTCAGGCAGTCTGCCGTCAGGGAGCACTCCGAGCTTCAGTGGGTCCTGAGCACCATCACGCCCCTCGGGTGGCTTCAGCGCATGACACAGTTCAAGGACAAGTCCCGGGTGGTGGGTCCGGGCGCCAAGGGTGGCGCCCGGTCGTCTGGCTCGCCGCTGATGAGGCGCACTTCCGAGGCGGGGCTCGGGCTCCTGGCCTACCCCGTGCTGCAGGCTGCTGACATCCTCCTGTACCGCGCGACTGCCGTCCCCGTCGGGGAGGACCAGCTGCAGCACCTGGAGCTGACGCGCGACGTGGCGGGCGCCTTCAACGCGCTCTTCCCCGACGACGCCGGGTTCTCCCTCCCCGTCACCGAGGCCCTGCTCCCGCCCGGGAACACGGCCCGCATCATGAGCCTCCGGGACGGCCGGAAGAAGATGAGCAAGAGCGACCCGTCGGCCATGGCCCGAATCGACATCACGGACTCGCCCGACACGGTCGCGCGCAAGCTCCGCAGAGCCAAGACGGACGCACTCCCCGGGCTCGTGTACGACCACGAGCAGCGTCCCGAGCGCGCCAACCTCCTGGACATCTTCGCCGCGGTGTCGGGGCGGAATGTGGAGGCCCTGGTGGCGGAGTTCGAGGGGCGTGACTCGCTGGCCTTCAAGGCCGCCCTCGCCGATGCCGTCGTCTCGCACCTCGCCCCGGTCCAGGAGCGCATGCGGGAGCTGCTGGGGACGCACGACCTGGAGGCCCTGGCGCTGGCGCTGGAGCGGGGTGACGCTGCAGCCGTGTCGGAAGCGCTAGGCACTACCTCCGCAGTCGACGAGATCTTGCTTGCCGGTGAGGCGCGCGCGAGGGCGGTGGCCGCTGACACAATGATGAATGTGAGGAGGCTCACCGGCCTCGCGGAGTCGCCCTGAGCATCATTCCAACAAGAACCGGCGAGCCGGCCTGGCGAGCGCTGCATCGACCTGTCTGGTGTGAGCAACCGGAAAGCCGGGCGTGTGTGTCGCGGGATGCGAGGATGGCACTGCCGTGTGAAGCTAGGCAGGTGATATTGATATTTTATTCAATACAACAACAAGGGCTCTGTTCGATAGAAAGCAGAGCTAAGGGGGCAGGTCCTGTGGCGTTGCTCCGGTGCTCTCGAAACTTGGCCCGCGCCACGCTTCCAGCAATCGCGCGGACCGCGATCAGCGTAAGGCTTTCTATCTTTCTGCCGGAAACGGTCGCCTTTGCTGCTGGCCAGCCGCCTGAGGTCTTCCTTCCGCCGCTGCCGCGAGTGTCGGGGCTGATCAAGGCTCCCGAAGCGAAACCTCTGAAATCCGAGGCATCACCGCCGCAGGGGCCCACGCCAAAGGGGCGCCTGGGTTTGGGGCCGCTTCCTGTGAAGGCCACATCGTCGGGAGGCTCAGGCGCTTCCCTCAAACCGGCAAGCTCGAAGCCAACGACTTGGCCGGCTCCCTCGCCTTCCCGGTCGGCCGCCGCGACACCCCCCAGCCGACATGCGACCTGCTCTGGCGTGCGTCGTCGCGGCCGTCCTGATGGCGCGTGGCTGCGCCGCTGATGAGCTCGTGGTGTCGATGTTCGACTATTTCGCCGCTGTCAAGGCCGACGAGTCTGCGTGGCTGGACTTTGACCAGCTGTCGGAGGGGCGGCGGGTGTCCGTGACGTTTCATATGTGGATGCTGAGCTCTAACCTGTGGACGTCGGAGTTGCGCCAGTCGTGGCGGGGGTCGGGGCGTCGTGTGCCGCGCCTGCAGGTGGAGTTCAACATCCCCAGCTGCCCGACGGACGACGGCAACCCGTTTGGCTGGATCGGCGAGATCAGCCAGCGCATCTCTCGGAAGCCTCCCGACGGGCTGCGGGTGCTGCTATCGGAGAACTTCGAGTCCGACGACCCGCCAAGGGGTTTGCCATACTTGTGCCCGTTCAATCCCTCGTCGGCGACAACCTGCGCCGACATGCCCCTGCCCAAAGGGCTGGCCCCTTTCACCGTCATCCTCCGCAGACAGGGTGAGCGAAGCGACGACCAAGCGGTGCTATTCGACGACGACTGCGTGACCTCGACCGCTCCCCTGCGGGTGCGCTTCGAGTGCATCCCAGTCCCCGACGTCAGCGGCTCGCCTCCCCCCGGGGGCCTGCTCCCGGCAATGGAGGAGGACCTGTGCTCGGGGGGCCGGGTCTTTGTGAGGCGTGTCGAGGACGGCGAGCCGTTGGGAGCGATGGGGGGGTGCCGCTTTGACGACGTCGGGGAGCTGGTGTGTGTGAACGGCACAAAGCCG
>Ga0306871_1000424_pt1 | contig 16413 bp, 2 predicted proteins | sample AntRauMeHopE1497_FD_190447 | JGI IMG/M metagenome (GOLD analysis project Ga0306871, IMG submission 190447) | Saline lake microbial communities from Rauer Islands, Antarctica - Metagenome Hop E1 #497 (v2) (version 2) | ecosystem: Environmental > Aquatic > Non-marine Saline and Alkaline > Saline ... | reverse complement strand
GCATCACCTGGGCCGCCGCCGCCTCGGGGTCCGCGTCCCTGTCCGCGTCGGCCCGGCCGGGCCGGGGCGCGGCCTCGGGCGACGACGTGAAGAACGCCTGCCCGCCGCGGGGCGCGGCGGCCGGCTGGGCCGGCGCGGCCTCCGCCGCCTGCCGCGCGGCCAAGGCCGCCCCGGCGAGCTCCGACTCGCCCTCGACCTCGGGCGCGACGATCTCGAAGCCCAGGGCGGCGACGAGCCTCAGGCTCTCGGCCGCGGGGTCCCGGTTGCCCCGCCGCGCGCCGTGGTCCAGCCGGCCGTACGGCAGCAGGAGGGGGTGTTTCTTCGCGTCGTTGTCCCTCGTCCCGGCGTAGCTCCAGCCCTGGCTCAGGCGGGTCAGCGCCCACACGCAGTGGGAGTTGGCCGCGAGGGCGTCGACCAGGGCCTCCTCGTGCGCCCGCCGCAGCAGCGCGGCCTCCCGCAGCTGGCCGATCACCTCGTCGGAGCGGAGCGCCACGAGGTCCGCCTCCGCCTCAATGGAGCTCGTGACCGACACGCCGTCGGACAGCTCGCCGTCGTCGTCCTCCGCGCCGCTGCCGCGCTCTTGGGCCTCAGCCCCCTCTGACCGCGCCGCGCCCGCCGACCCGTCGGCCCGCAGCACGTCCTCGAGAGCCAGCTCGGCCCCCGGCCCGCTGAGCGTCGTGACCGGCTCCACCACGGCCTCCCCGCCGCGGTGGTGCCCGCCTGCCGGCCGCGTGGTGAGGTCCTCGCGGTCGCCCCCGGCCAGGCCGTCGACGATGGCGTCCAAGGCCTCGTGGCGCTGCTCGGTGATGACGCGCTCCACCCGCGCGGCGGCGGCGGGCACCCGCATCCGCACCGCGATGCCGTCCGTGTCGGCGGGCTGCGGCCGGAAGGCGAGGATCCGGTCCGTCTCGGACCCGAACAGGGGCATGGCCCTGCAGCTGTGGCGCGGGCACTCGCAGTAGCGCGTCGGGGGCAGGCCCGGGTCCTCCGTGGACCCGCCGAGGGGGAGCGGGACGGTCACGAGGTGGGGGAGGAGCGAGAGCGGCACGGTCTCGCCGGGCGCGGCCCGGTCGTCCCAGCCGGGGAGGTCCGTGCCGTGGCGGTGGCACCTGGACGCGCACGCGAGGCAGACGAGCTTGCCGCCGCAGTGCGAGTGGGTGCACCGCACGGCGTGCTGCGACAGGGGGTTGTTGTACCCCGCGAACGTGAAGGTGCATACCCCGCGGTAGCGTGCCGCCACCACCAGCCCCATTGACGTGCGGAGGGTGGGGAGCGGCACGCCGCCGCCCTGCGACTCCAGGAGGCCCGCCACCGCGAAGGCGTCGGCGTGGAGGACCGCCCACTCCAGGAAGCGGGACCGGGCGGGCCCGTCCCGGGGCACGGCGTGGGGGCGGCAGCCGGCCGCGAGGAGCAGCGACGCGGTGGAGAAGTCGCTCACGTCCAGGGCGAGGTCCAGCGGGCTCTTGCCGGCGAGGGTCAGAGCGCTGCGGCCGCAGCGGGAGCGCCAGGGCGCCACGCCGCCCCGGGGCCAGGAGTGGGAGAGGGGGCGGCGGCCGCAGCGGAGCGCACGGCCGCCCTCCCGCCCGGTGGCGGCGGCAGCTGCCGGCCCCGGCCCGGCCCCGTCCCCCCGCATCGCGGCCGCCGCGGCGTCGTGGATGCCCGCGGGACCGTGGAGGATGGTGTGCACGGTGGCCAGCTGCCGGTTCCACACCGCCAGGTGCAGAGCCGTCGCGCCCGTCTTCCCGCTCCGGGCGTCGAGGGGCAGCGACCCGATGTGCGACGGCCCGAGCAGCGAGTGCCAGGGGATGTGCGGCAGCGCGCCCCACGCGGCCGCAGCCATGAGCGGGGTCCACCCGTCCACGTCGGCAGCGGAGACCATGGCCGCGGCGCTCACCGGCGACACGTCGCGGAGCAGAGCCGCCGCGCACGCCACCGCCAGCCGCATCGCGACATCCCGGCCCCTCCGCTTGTCGCGCCGCGCCAGGGCGAGGTCCCTGGAGCCGGAGGCGTCCGCCAGCGCGTCGTTGGCCAGGCGTTCCGCCTCCGCGTCGTCGTCGGGGGACCACCGCGCGGAGGCCCACATCCCGGAGCCAAGCAGCGGCGGGTTTGCGCCCAGGCCGCCCGCCAGCGCGGCGCCGCGGCCGGCCGTCCCCGCCGCCCCGCGCGCCGGGGATGTCGCCGCCGCCTCGCCCGCCGGCCGCCCCCACCGCACGGCCTGCTGCCCCGCGAGGGCGAGCGCCATGCGCCCCGGCCCGTCCTCCCCGGCCTCCAGGCCGCACCCGCACGCCCGCTGAGCCTCTGCCAGGGCCACCCTCCGCAGGATAGCCCGGTCTGCCGCCCCTGCCTCCCCCGTCTCGCGCCGCCGTGGGTCCCGCGCGATCCTCCCGCCCCCGGGCGCCAGCACCACCGGCCTGCCCTCCGCCACCGCCCGCCCCACTCGGGGCGGGAGCCGGAGCCGCAGCTGCGGCCACACGTCCATGTGCCATTCGTCCCCGCCGCCGACGTCGTGCAGCCCCGCGTCCCGCATTTGCGAACCATTGCCGTGGCCGTGGCCGTGGCCGTGCGCGGCACCCCTGCCCTTCCCGTGGCTCGCGACCAGGGGGTCGGCCCCCCAGCCCTCGGCGGGAGATCGGAACGCCAGGGGTGCGTCCTCCCCGCCCCGCCGGCCCCGCCCGCCGGACCGCTTGCTCCCAAGGCCCGGCCCCGCCCCGCCTTCGCGGACGGTGATGCTCTGCCCGCTGGAGCTCGCGATGGACCGCTGGGACGAGCCCAGGCGGCGTCTGGACCCGCCCATCCTTGACGAGGCGCTGCCCAGCTGCGAGCGGCGCGGCGACGGCCGGCCGGCGCTCCCGCCGGTGCCCAGGCCCCCCGTACCTTCGGGGAGGAGCTGCAGGCCGAGGCCGGCCAGGGCGTGGCGCTTCTTGGACGCGGCGGCCTCGGCCGCGGCGGACGCCTCCCTGGCTGCCCGCCGCCGCGCCGCCCTCCTCCCCTCCCACACCGCTCGAGTGGACACCGACGCGAGGGCGTAGTGGGTGGGGAGCTTGCCCATCTTGGTCACGGCGTCGAGGCGGGCGCCCGCCGCCACCAGCAGCTGCGCACACCGCGCGTGCCCGCCGCGGCAGGCCACGTGGAGCGGGGTCAGACCCTCGGTCTGCTCCTGGCAGTCCGGGTCGGCGCCGAGCGCCAGCGCAAGCGCAAGGAGCAGCGCGAAGCCGCTCCCCGCCGCAAGGTGCAGCAGCGTGTCGCCGCCCGCCACCTTGGAGTGAGAGAGGGACGGCGAAGCGAGCGCCTCCTCGTACGGCCGCATCAGACGGGCCAGCCACGACGGGCGGTCGTCCCACGGCGAGCTCGACGCGTGCTTTGCCCACGGCTCTGCCAGAACCTCGCCCGACCGCCTGGCGTCCCGCCGCCGGCGGTGCGCGGTGATCCATGTCCAGGCGTCGCCCCCGGTCAGAAGGGACGCCAGCGCGCGCCGAGCGACGCTCCGGTGCCACCGCGACGCGCCGGCGGCCGGGCCCGGGCCGGGCGCGCCCGTCGAGGCTGCCCGGGCTCCGGCGTCGGACCGCACCGATGCGAAGAACGGGTCAGTGGCGGAGGGCGCGCCCGGCGACGCGCCGCCCCCACCCGCGTCCTCGGCGCCGTCGCCGGCGCCTGCGAGGACGGCCAGACCCATGTCCAGCGCAGCGAGGATGGAGCCGCGGCGGCCCCTCCCCGGCCGCGTTGTCCCCCGCGCCTCGCCGTGGGAACGAGCCGAGCGCGCGGCCTTGGAGTCCGCCACAGCCGCCGACGCGTCGCTCGCCGGCCCGCGCCCGCCGTCGCTGCCGTCCGTGTCCTGGCCGCCCTCGTCATCGGTGCCGTCCGGGGACCCGAGCTTCGCGGCGTCACGCATCGCCGCGTCGATGGCGATCTGCGCTGCCGTCGTCGACACGGCCGCCCCCGTCGAGTGCAGAGACATGTGGGTCGCCGACGTCAGCGCCGACCGGTGGAACTCGACGCTCTGGCGGCGCTGTCTCTGCCTCGCGACGCTGCCCCGGCGGTTGCGGAAGACCTCGTCGTCGGTGGCGGGCGTGCCCCATGCAGTCCTGGGGCTGACGGAGACAGGGCGGGGCATCGACGATCGACGCGGCGGCGCGCTGAACGGGGCCCCGTCGGCGGAGGCGTCGGCGGGGGGCGCGATCGGGTCCTGGAGCGCCGCGCCGGCGGGCGTGGAGGGCGCGCCGGCGGGCTGCGGTGCCTGCGTCTCGGCAGCGAACCGCGCCCGGGTGAGCGATCCCGCGGCGGGCAGCACGCGCACGGCCGACGGCGGCGACCTTGCCGGGTCGCTCCCGGCGCGGGCCCGGCGCGGGGTCGTCACTGTGGCTCCGCTGTCGGCGGCCTTGGCGGCGCCGGCGGACGCGTTTCCCGCCGCCGCCTGCCCCGCACCGCTGGTGGCGAGCGCCTCGGCGTCCTCGGCGTCCTCTGCCGCGGCGGCCGCCGCCTCCGCCCTCGCGATCCTGACGATGAGGGTGTCGGCGAGACGCTTGACCACAACGTCGGCCTCGTCCTGGTCCTGCGCGTGCGCGTCGAGCATCCACGCCACGCAGCGCGAGAGGCGCACCTCCCTCGGGCTCAGCCACGTGCACGGTGGCACGCGGAGGGGGGGCATCACCTCCGCCGCGGAGGCAGCCGCCCCGCCCTGCGCGGCACGCCCCGCCCTGGGCTGGGACACCCTGGGAGGGGACCGCTCGGTGTGGCCCGGGGTGGCGGCGGGGGGGCTCCCCAGGCCCGGCCCCCGGCGCCTCGCGGCCGAGCCGACCCCGCTGGCCGAGCCCAGCGACGCGGCTACCGCCCTGGCCGGCGCCAGCGTCGGAGTCGACGCCACCGCGGGCTGCGGCATCATCGGGGGCACCGCCGCCCCCGGTGTCACCGCCTCCGCGGCGTGGCGGGCCGCGCTGTGGCTGCGACCCTCGGCCCGGGCCGCCGCCGCCGCCGCCCTCGAGCGCCGCGCCTCCCCGGCGGTCACGAACCCCGCGTCCCGCAGCGCCACGCGCGTCTCGTGAAACACCGCGAGACGCCAAGCCGCTGGTTTGCGGCCCCGCCCGTCCAGGGCCTCAACCTCGTCGTCGCTGTCGCTGCTGTCCCACACAAGGCTCGGGCCGTCGCGGGAGGCCGCCCCGGCACCCTTGCCGCCCGAGCCCTTGTCGCCCCCCGCACCGCTGGCGCGGCGGTTTCGCCTCCGGGCCTTCCTGCGCTCCCGCGCCTCCGCCACGAGCCGCTCCGCCTCGCGGGCAAGGGCCTCCTCGTCGTCCCCGTCCCCGTCCTCGTCCTCGTCCTCGTCCTCATCCCCGTCGACGTTCCCGACCATGCCGAGAGCCGACGACAGGCGGGGCTGGGTCCCCCGCCTGTGCCGCCGCTCTGTGCGGCCCCCAGCCCCGGCGGCCCTGGAGCCCCTGCGGAGGGCGCTGCCGCGCCGCCGCTGCCGCGACGACGACCGCCCCCCGGACGACCGCTGGCTCCCGCCCGCGACGCTGCCCCTGCCACCCGACGGACCCGCCGTCGCTGGCCGATCCGGCTCTACCAGCTCCCCCCTCTCCCGAGCCGCCTGCGCGATCCGCGGCACCCAGGCAAGTGCGTCGTCGGCGTCGGCCGCGTGCATCAGGGTGTCCTCGTCCTCGTCCGGCCGGCACGCGTCGGGCTGCCAGAGGCACCCGCGCGCCGCGGCGGCCAGCAGCGGCGACATCCCCAGGGGCATCGGCCGCAGGGATGGGTCGCCCCCGGCGGCGAGCACTCGCTTCACGGCCGCAACGTCGGCCCCCCACGCCGCTTTGACCATCTCCACGGCGAGCTCATCGTCCCCGAGCCCCGCGAGCGGGTCGGCCGCCCCTGCGACGCTCGAGCCCGTGGACTGGCCCCGGCTGATCGCGGCGGGGGGCGAGGCGGCCGCCGCCTGCCGCCGCCTCGCCACCGCCGACGCACGGCTCTGCAGCGCGGAGCCGTGCCCCGCGGCGGCCGCCGAAGCGCCGGCCTCGGCGGGGGAATGCTCGGGGCTGGCCTCGCCGTCGTCGTCCTCCTCGTCCTCTTGCAGCGTCGACAGGCCGCCCCCCGCACCCGCATCCGCCGCGGCCCCGCCGAGCGCGGCCGCCGTCTCCCGCTTGGGGATGCGGCGGAAGACCGGGTCGTCGTCCGACGCCGTGACCAGCGCCACCTGCTCGAGCGCGAGCTTCTCCTTGGCGCCGTCCACCCCGCCGGCGGAGATGCCGCGGCAGCAGTCCTGGAACACGTAGACGTCACACCCCTTCCCCAGGAGGATGCGGGCGTCGAGGGCCGTGAACAGCACGCAGAACTCCGTCGCCAGGCCGCAGCAGAACAGCTCCTGGATGCCCTCCGCCTTGAGGATCTGCGGAGAGGTCAAGCCGGGCGAGGAAAGGGGGGCGGGGGGATGGGTGTGAGGGGCGAGGGCGGACGGGTGAAGGGAGGATGCAGGTGGCGCGCTACGGGGCAGGGCACGACGGCCGCGGACCATAGCCCGCGGACGGGGAGGAAGCTCTGCGCAGCCAGGGGGCGCCTTCTGCCGGGCTGGTGGGCGACACCCTCCCCGCGGCCCGGCGGGTCTCTCACCTCGAGCAGCGGGCTGACGGTGCTCCGGTCGTTGTCGCGGAAGGCGGAGTACGAGTCCGTCAGCGGCGACAGGCCGCAGCGGACCACCACGTCCGTGGGCTCCACGTGCAGGTCGGGGTGCACCGCGGCGCCGACGGAGTCCTGGTAGGCGTGGTCGGGCCAGATGGTCTGCGGGCCGATCTGCGCGTACGGCGCGTAGCCCGGCGCGCCGGACCCGAAGTAGTGGTCGAACGGGTGCCAGTCGAGGCAGATGACCACGAGGTCAAACTGCCGCGTGCGCCGGACGTGATTGATGACCGGGATGATGTCGGCCCCGTTCGGCACGCTGAGGCCCCCGGTCGGCAGGACGAAGTCGTTCTGCACATCGATCAGGCACAGGCACCGCCTCGCGTCTGCCATGACGGCTCGATCTGCGGCGAGGCGTTGGGTGCGCGGAGCGGGGAATGGGGTTGGGTCACGGAGGGCGGGAAGCGCGGTCGCTCGTCGGACGGGAGGCTTGCCGCCGCACGCAGGGCCTCCTGGGTGCGTCTGTACCAGTGTCGCGAAGCAAGGGCGACGAGGGTTTCGGCCAGCCGGCCGTGTGAGGCAAACGCTTGCACCATTGGAGCGGACAGACTTGAGGCCCCGGGTTCTGCAAGCACCGGCCGATCGGGGCGGGGCCCATGCTGCAATGCTTCCAGCCAGGAGCTGGCGCAGGCCGAGGTCGTGGGGCGAGCCACCGACGCGGGGACGCGCGTCGCGGCAGCTCTCACTGGGCCTCGTTTCGCGGTCGAGCGCTTTGGGGCCGCTCGGTCCCGAAGTGGCCGCCCTGGCAGGCCCTCCTGTGCGCTTTGAGCGCCAGAGAGGGACCGGGTGGCGGCTAAGCGGGGGCGTGCGCGGCGCCAGGACGTGGCGTTTGGGGGGTTTGAGTTCGGTTTTTGGTCTGGCCATGAGCTGGCCGGAATTCGCGGCAGCACCGCCCTTCACACGCAAGCGTTCAGGCACAGGCTGCAGCGCCATGCGCAGGTGCGCGCGTGTTGCTAGGACAACTGCGCTGCCGTGGGCGGCGTTGGCGCGCGCCCGCCCGCTGTCCTCGAGGTCGGGCGGGCCGGGCGCCTGGCGGCCTGCTCCTCAGCGGGGTACACCCCGGCGGATGTCGGACATCGACGAGCGGCAGGTCGACGTCCCAGGCCATATGCGGGACGGGCTGGACCGCGGCGCACCGCTCGGCGCGATGGTGCCCGTCGATCGCTCCGCCGGCCCGGTGCGGCGCCCGTGGACGGCCCCCGGGACGCCTGGCGAGCAGCTGAGCTTGTCTACTGCGCTCGTGGGTCTGCCCAACGCGGGGAAGAGCACGCTGCTGAACTCGCTGGTGGGGTGCAAGGTCAGCGCTTCCTCGAACAAGCGGCACACCACATCGCAGCCAGTGACCGGGGTCGTGACCGACGGCCGCGCGCAGCTCGTCCTGACGGACACGCCCGGGTCGCTGGATGGCGCGTGGGCGCGGGACGGGGCGCTCGAGGCCTACAAGGCCGGGGCGGTAAAGCGGGGGCGCGAGGACGCCGCCTCGGCGCTGGACGGCACGATGCACGCCAGGGCGGGGGCGGGGGCCGCGGCGCCGCTCCCGTCCCTGCGGCTCCCGTCGTCGGCGGACCCGCGGGCGGCGGCGTCGGCCCGTAAGGCCGTTTCGGCGCTGGGCGGGTCGGACGTCGCTCTCGTGGTGGTGGACGGGGCGCGGCGGGTGGACGCCGACGGCATCGCGGTGGTGGACCGGGCGGTGGCGGCGTGCGCCGCGGGCGGCTCGCTCCCCCTGCTGGTGGTGACCAAGGCAGACCTGCTGGTCGGGGCGACGGGAGCGGCGTCGTGGGAGGAGGGGATGGGGGACGACGAGGACGTGAGGAGGGGCGGAGGGGTGAGCCGCGCGGGGCGGGGGCGCGGGGCGGGGGCCGGGGGCCGCCGGGGCGGTCCGGCTGGGTCGCGTCAGGACGGCGGGGCCGGCGCCGCGACGCTCCAGGGCAGGGTGGACGACCTGAGCGACGCGCTCGAGCAGAGCATGGTGGAGTGGGGCCTGGTGGACGCCAGGGGGCTGGACGCGCTGCCGCTCCCGCACGTGCACGTGGTGTCGGCGCGCACCGGGGGCGGCATGGGACTGCTGCGGCGCACGCTGCTGCGCATGGCCGTGCCCAGGGCCTGGGCGTTCGGGCGCGACGCCGTGACGGACCGGACGGGCCCCGAGCTGGCGGAGGAGCTGATCCGGGAGAAGGTGTTCCGCGCGACGCAGGACGAGGTGCCGTACCGGCTGGGGGTGGAGGTGCGGTCGTGGGCCGAGGCGGAGCAGGGGGCGCTCGTTGTGGTGCACGCCGACGTGGTGGCGGGGAGCGCGGGGCACGCGGCGATGCTGACGGCCCGCGGGGGCGCCCCGCTCCGTGCCATGGCCAAGGGCGCCGAAAGGGACCTGGGGAAGGCGATGGGGCGGCGCGCGAGGGTGCTACTGCACGTCAGCGTCAGCGCCTCGCGCCTGCGGCGGCTCGCAGCGGCGCAGGGGCGCGGTTGACCGGCGGTCGTGGGCTCCTTCCCATGCCTGACGGGGCGTCAGCGCTGCGCTTGCAGAGCGCGCGCGAGCGCCGGAAGCTGTCGAGTCGCGCGAGGCGCTGCTGGGTGTGTGGCTGGTCGGTGCGCGGCGAACGGGTGACACTGCGTGCTGAGTTGAGCACGCGTCCGGTAGCGGCCCGGCGGCGAGGCGATGGCTAGATCGCCCCGCGCTGGGCGGCTGCGCACACACAGGTCAGTGCTGCGCGCCGAAGGGTGTCTTGCCGCGAGCAGCTGTCCGTCAGGCACGGGCCTTGCGGGACAGGGGCTGGTCGCGCAGGCGCAGAGCCGGCCGCGGCCGGCGAGGTGGGAGCCGCTGCCCCGGCTGCCGATGGCGAGCGCGGGGGACGAGCGGGTCCCGGACCGTCGCCGGGGAGGTGGGAGCCGCTGCCCCCGGCTGCCGATGGCGAGCGCGGGGGACGAGCGGGTCCCGGACCGTCGCCGGGGAGGTGGGAGCCGCTCCCCCGGGCTGCCGATGGCGAGCGCGGGGGACGAGCGGGTCCCGGACCGTCGCCGGGGAGGTGGGAGCCGCTGCCCCGGGCTGCCGATGGCGAGCGCGGGGGACGAGCGGGTCCCGGACCGTCGCCGGCGAGGCGGGAGCCGCTGCCCCGGGCTGCCGATGGCGAGCGCGGGGGACGAGCGGGTCCCGGACCGTCGCCGGCGAGGCGGGAGCCGCTGCCCCGGGCTGCCGATGGCGAGCGCGGGGGACGAGCGGGGCCCGGACCGTCGCCGGGGAGGTGGGAGCCGCTGCCCCGGCTGCCGATTGCCTGCGACGCAAGTCCGAAGCCGGCGGGGCTAAGGCGGCCGTTGGGAGGCGTGGGGGCTGGCCGAACTGCATGTTCGGCTCAACGACAAGGCTGAGCGCGCCTTGCCTCGCCCGCCTCGATGGGTCACCAGCCCGGGTACCGGCCGTGTGTGTTGCAGGCACAACACACACGGCGGCGACCCGGGCCGGAGGACTGGTCCTGGCGCTGATGGAGGACCGAGTGCAGAATTGGCGCGCGAAGTCGGCGAGAGGCTCTGCGGGGTTGCAGTTAATCCAACAGAGCTCTCAGTGTTGCAGTGAACCTCCCTCTTCAATTGCGCAGCGAAGGTTAAAATGGCTCATCGAGGACCTTCAGCATGTAAGCTGTGCGGCCCCTCGACGGCCATGTGCCGCGTGCGTGCGAGCACGGCGATTGCTGCGAGCTTAATGCACCCAGTTCACTCATGCGAGCAGGAAGCTGTCCATGCCGTAGTCCAGGGCGGTCATGATCCGCTTGCGGAGGATTTCCTCAGTCGAGTACGGCGGCAGCTCCAGCTGGAAGAAGCAGGAGTGCGCCACCGGGAGGCTGTCGTTGCCGCCGTAGTGGCGGCTGATCTTGAAGGGCCGGGGCCAGGCGGCCCCGCGGGGGAGGCGGGAGCGGCCCCACACGAATCGGATGAACCTCGCGCGGTCGGCCTGGGGCATGGTGCGCAGGCAGCGGAAGAGCAGGCGCACGGGCCGGTCGCCGGGGCTGTACCCCTCAAGCACGGTGTGCTCCCCCAGCAGGTCGATGTCCACGCGCGAGTCGCCGCACACGAAGGCCTGCAGCTCCGACCAGGAGCACATGGAGACTGCGCGGGCGGGCACCACGCCGAGCATGCCCGCCCGCATCGCGGCGATCTGGGCGTCGAACTCGCCGAGCCTGCGGCGGAGGGCAAGCGCCGCCCACTGGCGGTGGTCAGATCGGGTCACCACCGGGGTGGCGCCGCCCTGGGGCATGAGCTCCAGCACCGACCCGTCGCTGCCCGCGACGGCGAAGCAGAGGCCGGGGACGAGCTCGCCGGTGCCGGCGCCGGCGGCGCGTGCCCGGTCCACCAGAGCGGCCGTTGCGACGTCGAACTCGGCCAGGTCGCGCGAGGACATGCCCGCGGTGTCGCCGGCGAGTGCCTTCCACGCCATCGGGGGCAGCTCGAAGGGGAGGAAGAGCCTCTGGCGCATGCTGAGACCCATGAGGCGGCCGGTGAACTCGAACATACGGAGGTGCCGGGGCCCCGTGTGCCGCGGGTTGGGCGCCCACTTCTCCTGCCCGGGGCCCGACCCGGCGCGGGCGTTGGGGCAGGGCAGGAACAGGTCCATGCCAAGGGCGGTGCCGGCGCGGGACCGCGACCCGGCGGCGTCGGGCGGCGCCGCCCCGGCGGCCGGCCCCAGCGCGTCGACCCCGGTGAGGGACGCGATCCAGCCGCGGAGGCCGCCGCTCCGGGCGGCGCCCGCGGCGGCATCGGCGGCGGGTCCGACCGGCGAGGTGGGCGCCGCGGCCGGCGCGGCTCCCCCGGCCATGGCGGCACCCACGGCCGAGGCGGCGCCCGTCGGCGGGAAGATGTCCTCCACGGCCCGCGTCAGGGCCTCCCGGTAGAGCCCCCCCCAGTCGACGCCGTCCTCTCCGCGGTACGACACGATGAAGAGCCGCTCCCGCGTGTCAATGCGCTCGCGGAAGCGTCGCGCCGGGTGCCTGGCGAGCTGTTCGAAGCACTGCACGAAGACGCAGGAGCTGAGGCTCGAGTCGGTGACCCCGGCGTCGACGGTCTGGAAGGCGAGGGCGTTGTCGATGACCAGGGTCATGGACGGGAGCCGCGGCCGCTCCCACGACGCGTCGATGGCCTCCTCGACGAGCCTGGCCTTGGTCTCGGGCAGCACGACGTCGCCGAGGCGGCGCATGACGACGCCGAGGGCGAGGGACCGCGCGTCCGCCGCCTCGGCGTCGTCCGCGGCCTGCTCCTCCGCCGGCGCCACGAAGTCGATGCAGGCGGCGACGACGCGGTTCAGCTGCTGCAGCAGCGCGAAGCGGCACTTGAGGCCGTCCGGCGGCATCGACGCCAGGCGCGGGTAGAGCTCCGCGCGGTCCGCGGGGACGAAGATGGCGGCGGGGCTGAGGTCCAGGGCCGAGGTGGCGGAGCGGCCGGCGGCGTTGACGCCGTTCTCGCTCCTGGCAAAGTCGGTGCCGAGGCGGACGAGGTCGGCGTCGGCCTCGGACCGGGGGGCGGAGCACGCCCGGAGCGCCGCCTTGGCCCAGCGGTCGCCGATGCGCGCGGCGTCGGCCTCCCTTCCCGTGGCCGCGAGGGCGGCGACGAGGAGAACCCACTCGCTCGACGGCGGCTCCCCGGCCATGACCGACGACGACAGGACGCGCAGCGCGGCCAGGTTGGCCACCACGCCCATGCCACCCGGCGGGGAGGCGCGGTCCGACGTCTCCGCGAGCAGAGCCCTGTTCAGCGGCGGCGTGCCCTCCCGCGCGAGTGCCTCCTCTGCCACGCGGGACGTCGCGCAGAGCTCGGCGAGCTCCTGCAGGGCCACGGACACGGCAGAGCCGGCGGGCCCGCTCCTGCGGGCGTCGGCGAGGGCGTGGTCGATCCGTCGCGCGACCGCCCGCTCCAGGCCGCGAACGGCGCCGAGGTCGACGCCCCCGGTGACGGCGGCCGGGGGCGCGCGGCCGGCCTTGGAGGCGCGGTGCCCCGACCACGCCCGCAGCAGTGCCGGGTCGGCCGGCGAGCGGGGCGAGGCGGCGGCGCCCGAGGCCGTGGCGGTGGCGGTCGCGTCCTGGCGCTTCCGGAAGAGGAGGGGCCTCCTGAGCAGAGCCGTGAGGCGGTGGACGACGTCCCCCTTGCGGGGGAGGCCGGGAGACCGTAGGTAGGCGACGAGAGCGGCGACAAAGGCGGGGGAGTAGGCTGCGAGGGCGATGCCCCCCGGCTCCTGCTGGCGGAGGACGAGGTCGAGGAGGCTGGCCGCCCAGCCGAGAGACGGGCCGCGGAGGGTCTCGGCCTCGCAGAGCCACTGGACGCCCCAGAGGGGGGAGGCACGGAAGCGGAAGCCCCAGGGGGAGCCGGGGGCGCCGATCCCGGACGGGTTCTGCGGCCCCGCGGCGCGGAGGCGGTACCAGAGCCGCTCCGAGTGGGCGAGGAAGGGCCCGAAGCCCGATCCGCGGGCGGAGCGGTCCGGGAAGACGGCGACGGGGCGGAGGAGGGCGGGGTCGGAGAAGAAGACGAGGCGGGCGCCGTCGGCGAGGTCGGAGCGGGGGTCAAAGTCGACGTGGAGGGCGCTGGCGCCGGGGATGGCGACCTGCGCGGCGTAGTCGCAGGCGTGGTGGTGCGGGTGGAGGGACTCTCGGACCTCCCACTCGGCAGCGACGCGGGGGGAGGAGGCCTGCATGAGGGAGGAGGCAGCGTCGTCGAGGAGGACGCGGGAGAGGGAGGAGGCGGCCGAGGCGGCCGAAGGGGGCGTGGTGCCGTCGGCGGTGCGGCGCGAGCCGAGGCCGGCGCGCTCGGGGGCGGAGACGGCAGATGATGCCGCGAGGGCCGCGGCGGCGCGGGCGCCCTCCCCCGACCGCGCCTCCGACCGGAGCACAGCTGCGAGCACGGCACGGGCCGCGCTGACGACGGGCGACGGGCCCGAGCCCGCGTCCAGCTCCGAGGCTTCGGCACCCGCCGCCGCTGCGGCGGCGGCAGCGGTGGAGGCAGCGCCGCCGACCCCTTCGCCGCCCTCCTCGGCGTCCTCATCCTCGTCGGCCCCGCCCCCCGCCCCGCTCGCCGCCGTGCGCGACGCCGGCTCGCCGAGTCTCGCGCGTGCCACGCCGGACGAGGCGCGGGTCGGGCTTCCGGCGCTGTCGGCGCCGGCCGCGCCCGCCCCAGCCGCGGCGTCGTCATCCTGCCCGCCGTCGCGCGACGAGGGCGGTCCAGCCGAGGCGGCAGAGGCCGGTGCCGCGGCGGAGGCGTCCTCCGTCGACTCGATGAGGCGGACAAGGCTGACGAGCTTGCCGGCGCCCCCGGCGTCGGCGAGGAGGGGCGGGGCGGGCCCGCCGGCGACGGCCCGCACGGCGAGGAGGGCGACGGCGGCGCGGCGGGCGGCAAAGGCGGCCATCGCGACCTCGTCGGCTGCGATGAGCCAGGGGAGGACGCCGGCGCGGTCGAGGGCGGCGGCACCGTCCCCCTCCTCGGCCGAGGCCGCGGTGCCGTCCGGGTCGGACAGCAGGCACGAGAGGAGGCGCCCCTCGTCGGCGAAGGACCGCCACTCCCGCTCCTCGCTGGACCGGAAGCGCTCCGCGGCCGGCGCGTCGCACGCGGCGGGGCCTCCCACGACGTCGTCCGTCGGCACTCCGAGCAGGGCCTCGAAGGTGCGGAGATCGTCGACGACGGAGCGGAGCTGCAGGGGCGCGCCGCCGACCCATCCCCCGAGGGCCTGGAGGGAGCCGGCGGGGCGCGCGCCGTGGACCCATGTGGCGACGCTGTTGGACGCCGCGGTGCCCCCGACGACGGTGCGGAGGCCCTGGAGGCGGAGGAGCGACGACACGCGGCCGCGGAGGGCCGAGTCGGCCACCAGGGTGCCGTGGGTCAGGTGCGACCCGGCAGGGGCCCCCGCCGGGGTGGACGCTGCGTCGAGGGTGGCCTCCCTGGGTCCGCGTGCGCGGCCCCAGCGGCGCAGGGCTGGGTGGTCGGCCTCGGTTCCGAGGCGGAGGGAGCCGACGGCGGCGGCGGCGGCCTCGGCGCTGGCCCGGGCGGCGTCCTGCGCGGCCCGGCTCGGCCGCCGGTCGTCGCCCGCCTCGCTGACGAGGGCCGAGGCGAAGGCCGCCGCCGCCTCGATGGCCGCGCGGCCCTGCGGCGTCGCGCGGTTGGCATCGAGGCGCCTCTGCACGACGTGCCCGCCGAGGACGGGGCCCGAGCCGAGCGGGGGCAGGACGAGGGCCGACGACGAGGACCCCGGCGCACCGCCCTGGTGGGCCAGGATGGCCCGGCGCAAGTCCATCAGGGGAGAGCCGGGGGCACCAGCCCACACGGTGCCGTCCCGCCCGGCGCGCCCCGCCCTCGCGGCGATTCCCATGAGGTCCTGCAGAGCCGAGTCCGCGTCCCCCAGGCGGCCCGCCTGCGACCACAGCGCGTCCTCCATGCGGCCGCGGCCCGAGCCGGCGTCGCCCCACGCCTCCCGCCTCGTGCCGGACCCGACGGGGCCGTCGACGGCCTCGATGGCGGCCTCGTCGGACCGCACGCCAACTCGGGGGCCGGTCTGCGGCCGCGGGGGCTGCGGCGGGGAGCCGTGGCCGCGGCTGCCGTGCGGCGAGGCCGGCAGGGACGAGGCCCGCGAGAGCGCCGATGCCTCGGGGGAGCGGCGGCGCTGCGGGGAGGCCCGGTGCGGGCCCGAGGCATCGCCGGCGACGGCGGCGGCGTCTGCCTGCGGCGGGGTCATGCCGACGACGGCGCGAATTCCGGAGGAGAGGCGGCGGACGAAGCCGAAGAGACCGGAGCGGCGCTGGGGCGTGGCGGAGCCGAGGGGGGAGGGGGAGTCGTCCGCACGGGCCGAGGGGGTGGAGGGGGCGAGGGACGGGGAGGGCGGGGCGAGGCCGCCGAGGTCGAGCGACGGCATGGCGTCGTCGTCGCTGCTTCGGCCGTCGGGGTCGTGGGGCGGGGCGAGGAGCGGGGAGTCGACGAGGGCGGCGGCGCCGCCGAGCCCGAGGCTCGCGCCGCGGCCCCGGGACATCAGAGGGTCCGAGGCCGGGCCGCCGTGGCCGTCGGGCTCGGCGGCGAGGGCGGCCGCCACTGCCCAGGCGCGGCCCTGGTCGAGGAGCCACTGCACGGCGGCGTCCTTGTCCCCGCTCATGATCTCGAGGGCGTGCCAGCAGAGCCGGGGCCCGACCCCGCTGATGGTAGCGAGCTCCAGGGCCGCGGCCCACTGCGAGGTGGTCACCACGGCGCGCGAGGAGCTGTACGGGTCGTCGGACCGCTGGGGGGCGGCGGCGGCGGTCGCCCCCGAGCTGCCCGTGTCGGCGCGGGAGCGAGGGCTGACGCGTACAGACCGGTGCCGCGGCGGCGTCGCCAACGGGGCCGCGGCCGGGCCGCGGAGCCCTGAGCCCGAGCCGCCGCGGCCCCTGCGAGCGCCGTCCGACGCCGCGCCGCGGCCCGAGGCGGGCGCCGCCCCGTCGGAAACGGAGCGCCGGAGGCCGGGGCCCGCGGCGCCGGCGCCCGGTCCCGCGGTGTTTCCGGCAAGGAGCCACTCCGCGGCGGCCTCAACGGACCCGCGAGAGGCGGCGAGGGCCGCGCGGGCGTCGTCGTGGCCGAAGCCCATCGCGGTCAGGCTTGCGACGAGCTCGGCCACCGCGCCCGCCACCGCGGGGGACTCCCCCGCCGCGCCTGAGCCGCCCATGGCCAGCGGCGAGGAGAATCGGTCGGCCGAGCCCGGGCCGGAGCTCCCCGCCGACGCGGTGGGCCCCATCGCGCCACGCTGCGGCCCGAAGAGGTCGT
>Ga0306871_1000423_pt1 | contig 16415 bp, 3 predicted proteins | sample AntRauMeHopE1497_FD_190447 | JGI IMG/M metagenome (GOLD analysis project Ga0306871, IMG submission 190447) | Saline lake microbial communities from Rauer Islands, Antarctica - Metagenome Hop E1 #497 (v2) (version 2) | ecosystem: Environmental > Aquatic > Non-marine Saline and Alkaline > Saline ... | reverse complement strand
AGACGATTGACCTGTTCGGCCGCTCCGCCGGCCGCCCCACCTCCCTCCCCTCACTCCCTGACCGCTTCCCCAGCGCCTTCGAGGTCGCCCACGAGCGCCGTCGCACCTACTACCTGCGCCCCTGCCCCATCGACTCGGAGCCGGAGGACTCGGAGCCCCTGATCGAGGAGGCGAGTCGGTGGGTGCATACCATCAACGCCGCCGTGGAGTCAATCAACCGGCTCTTTATCGAGCGGTTCCGCCGCGCCGGATGATCCGCACACCGGCACCGTCGCTTATTTGAGTGCCAAGGAGCGTCCGCCGTGTGAGTTTGGGGCAACACCGTCGCCCACGGTCCGCGCAGCACTCGGCAAAGCATGGTCACACACGGCTGCACGGCGGCCGCTCCACGGTCACGAAAGCGTCGACGACGCGGCGCTGGCGGTGACGGGCGAGCAGAAGGCCGGCAGTCCCGTCGGGAGTTGTGGCGGGAGCGGCGGCCCGACGGGCAGCGGCGGCCTCCGCCTCGGCGGTCCCGCCGCCAGGCTCGCGAGGCACGCCGCCTGCCTGCGATGGAGCAACGCGGTGCCGCTCCTGTTGAGGGTGTCCAGGGTGAGGGCGCGGGCGTAGCTCTCGCTGCGCTGAGCCACCGAGTTGAGGATGGCGACGATGCTGGGCGTGGCCTGGACCAGGCCGAGCATCTCGTGGGCGAGGGGGCTCACCGCCTGCGCCACAGCGGCGTCGCAGGCCGCGTCGTCCGCCCCGGCCTCAGCGGCCCGTGCCCTCACGGCGTGCAGCTCCCACGCGGAGCGCCGCACGGCCTCCTCCTGCTGTCGGACCATCTCCGTGACGGCGTTGACGAGGAAGTCGGGGAGCGTAGGGTACTCTGTGCCGGCGGGACCGGGGGCCGGGGCCGGGGCGTCGGCGGCGGCGGCGGCGGCTGAGTCGGCGGCGGCCGAGTCGGCGGCGGCCGGGGCCGGCGGGGCGGCGGTGGCTGCCGGGGGCGACTGGTCCCGCCGCTCGGCCTTGGCCTTGCCGGCTCTGCGCGCGGGCTTGGGCTCCGCGGTCGCGGCGGTGAAGAGCCGGCGCAGGTCGTCGCTCTCCACAGCGGCCTTCCTCCGCTGGGTGCTCCGGCGGCGTGGGGAGGGGTCCGCCTGCGGCGCCGGGGAGGCATGCGGCTCTGCCGGCCTGGCCTTCTTCGCGGGCGCCGGGGAGGGGGCCAGGGCTGATGCCTGCGCGGCGGTGCGGCGGTGGGGGCGCTTGCGAGCGCGAGGGGCGGCCGAGGGGGCCGCGGCTGCCTGCTTGGGCGGGCTCGGCGGGGCGGGCTCCGCGGCGGGGAGGCCTGCGACGGCCCGGCTGACCACGGTCATGACCGCCCGCTTGGAGTGCACCGCCGCCGCCCTGCCTCCCCGCTTCGAGAGCGTCGCCCCGTCTGCCCGGCGCGCCCGGGTGTGGTGCTGCAACAGCTCCAGGCAGTGGATCTCCATCGCCGAGACCGAGGCACAGGGCGGGCAGAGCCACTCCTGGTGGACCCTGACCGTGCGGTGGCCCGCGGGGGTGTCCACGACGAGGTCCATGCACGCCTCGCAGAGGCCGCGGACGCAGAGGCGGGCGGAGCACAGGGTCAGCTTGGTGGGCAGGCGCGGGGTGCCTGCGGCGCAGAGGCTGCAGAGCTCCTCCATGCCGTCGTCGCCGTGGAGGAGGGCGTTGGCCGCGGCCCACTCCCGGGTGTCGAGGACCCGCTTCTCGCACTGATCGCAGATGAGGACGGGGCGGCCAGTGGTGCGCAGGGGCATGAGGGGGTGCACGGTGACGGAGCGGCGGCGGGAGCGGGCCTGGGACTCGGTCTGGTCGCAGAGGCAGCAGCGGAGGAGGCCGGGCGCCGCGAGGGGCCGCGACACCACACCCTTGACGGCCGGCGCCGGGGCGAGGATGGTCGCCAGGGCGCTGGAGCCCTTGGCCTTGCCCGGCCGGATGCCCCAGACGCGAGGGCGGTCGAGGAGGGCAGCCTGGAAGGCTAGGAGGGCGCGACGGGCCTTGGTGGCGGCGGACTTTGGCGGGTAGACCTGGGTGCCCGAGGAGGAGGAGGAGGAGGAAGTTGTGGCTGGGGCCGCGTCGGGCTTGGGGTGGCCGGGGCGGCAGGCGGAGCGAAGGAGCTCGACGGCGAGGCGCTCGGCGTTGATGGCCGACGGGCCGGAGCCCGCGATGCCGACGAGGCCCTCGGTGGGGGTGACGGTGAGGGCCGACACGGCGCAGCCGCCCCCGGGCTCGAGCACCGGGGGTCCGGTGTAAAGCTCCGCGACGCCGTCGGGCGGGTCGAGGCCCCTGGTGAGCGGCGCCAGCGTGCCCGTGCACTGCGCCATGACGGCATCGTGGTCGGCGTCGCACAGGGGCGTGGAGAGCGCCTCGGCCCAGGCCTCGAGGCCCTGGCCGGCCGGCCTGGCGAGCCGCGAGCTCGCCCGGTCGCTGCCGACGGCGGACGCGATCGCGGTCGTCGCCGCCGCCGCCGCGTACCGCTGGCCCCGCTTGCCCTTGCCGCCTGCCTGCCGCGGCCGCGCCGCCGCGTCGGCCGCCGGTCTCGGGCTGAAGACCCACGCGTCCTCCCACTTCGAGCTGCGCTGCCCGGAAGACGGGTCCGTGGAGCGCCTACGGGGCGCCGGCGTGGCCTTGGCCGGCCGTGCCTCCTCGGGCTCGGGCTCCGGCGCGGTGGCAGCGAGCGTGGACAGCTGCAGGGCCGTCCTCCCCTCCAGGTGCGGGGGCCTCGCGAGCCCGGACGCCCTCAGCCGAGCGTCATAGCAGGCGGCGATGAGGCCCGACGCGCCCTCGATCTCCCACGGCTGGGGATCGTACACGCTGCCCCCCGGGTACTGCTCTGCCGAGCCGGGGAAGAGTAGCGGCTCGCTAAGGCTGCGCCGCGCCGTGCCGCCCGCCTCGACGGACAGGAGGCCCCTGTCAACGCACTGGGCGTAGTTGTACCTGCGCCGGTGCACGGGAAGGGGAAGCTGGGGTGGGGCGGCGCTCGGGGGGCGGGGCGCGGGCGACGCCGGGCGGGGTTAGGTCAGGCAAGGGCAAGGGGCGGGGTGCCTGTCTCACCGGTAGGGTCTGGCTCCGCCGTTGACCTCGACGCAGGGGGTGCACGGGCACGCTCCGGTGCAGACGGGGCACCTCCACTGCAGCAGTCCGGTGCGGAGGCAGTGGAAGTCGATGCGGAGCGAGCGCTGGAGGCAGGCTCCGCACCAAGAGTGGGCGGCGGCCGAGGCGGCCTGGGGGCCGGAGCCCAGGCTGTGCGGGCAGCGGATGACAAGGGCCCGGCGGTATCCGCAGCTGTGACAGGTCCCGTAGCCGCCGAGGAGGGGCCGCACGTGGGCGTCCGTGGGGGCGCAGGGGTCCGCCGCCGCCTCGGTGAGCGGGATCATGGTCGCGAGCGCGGCCGCCTGGGCGTCGAGGGTCGGCGTGCCCGCGGGGGGCGGCCGTGTGGGCGCCGTGTCCTCGGGCGGGAGCAAGGGGGCGACGCTGGGGGGCACCGTGCCGAAGAATGCGCGGCGGAACACGGCGCCTGCGGGGGGGTAGGGCGGGTGCGGGCATGGGCCGTGGCGGCGTGATCGCTGCAGGCCGGAGCGGGGAGGCGGCGCGGCGGGTGGGCTGCTCGGTGCGGTGTCTCACCCTCTGACACGCTGAGGCGGCGGCTGACGGGCGTTCCGGCCTCCGGCTTGGTTCCCGGCGCGACCGGCGTGGCGGGGGCGCGGCGGCTCCGGGGGGCTGCGTCTGAGCGGAGGGAGTGCTCGGGCGCGGCGGTCGGCTTGGAGCCGGGTGCCTTGGGCTCGCATGCCACGAGCGGGGGGAGCACGGATGCGTCGAAGCCGTGCTGGCACAGCAGGGTCTCCTGCGGGGGACAGGGGTTGCAAGGGCGGCCGGGGCAGGCGAAACCGGGGGGTGGCGGGAGCGGCCGCGGCTCTGCGCGCCACGTGGCCGGGGGGCTGGCCTCACCCTCGTCATCTGCATCCTGAAGAAGTCGGCGGCCAGCTGCGGAGCGGCGGGGCGCAGGCAGAGGGCGGCCAGGCGTGGGGCGGGTGAGCGTCGTGCCTGCGTCGCTGCCGGCCGGGCCAGCCGGCCTCACCTTGAAGCAGTCGGCAAAGGCTCCAAACTCTTCGGGCGTGGCAAACGTGAAGCGGGCCTGCGGCCAAAGGGCTGTCCGGTCCGACTGCGAGGGCGAGCCGAAGAACGACGGCGGCGTCGGCAGCAGCAAATCTCGGACGCCTGGGGCATGCCTGGCACCCGGCTCACCTCATCCACAACGACTGGATCACCCGCGCCAAGCTGCAAGGGGTACTCCTTGCCGTCATCGCACCGCACAACCAGCTCATCTGCGGAGGTCGCAGGGTCGGCACAAGGACGTGGGGTCTGGAGGCTCCGGGGCGAGCCCAACGCGCGTATACCGAGCACCATGGCGAACCCAAACCCGCCGGTGGTGCTCAGATGGCCACCCGAGCCCGTTCGGCAGTGAGAGCGACCAGACTCACAAGAACGAAAGTCCTTCCTGCGGACGAACGCCCGAGCAGCGCTGTCCAGCCGGGCCCAGTCCTTGCCCGTGAAGATCTCAAAGATGCCGCCGGAGAACTCGGCGCTCATGGCCTCGGCGGCGCGAGCACTAGCGAGCCTGCCAACGTTGACGAGCCTGAACGCCTTTCCTGGGGTATGGGGCTGCAGCTGGGCGAGGCACACAAAGTCTGGATGCTTTGCCCCGCTGCTAGGCTGTAGCAAAGCCTCAAGGAGTGTTCGAGGGAGCGAGCTGCGCTCCGGCTCGAGTGGAGCAAGTTCTTCAGGGTCGGCGGCGAATGCGCAGCTTGAAGTATGATGGCAGTTTCAGCGCAGAGTTTCAAGGCTTACCGCTCGCGCACGTTGGTTGCAACGCTCGGCGTCCATGGACGATGGCGGATGGGCTGTGCGCGAGGCAGTCGTATCAGACCCACAAACAGCGGAGCTTGTCAGGGTCCTGCGGTCAGCGGCGTCCAGGGCCGGGCAAGCGCTGACGATGCTGGACCTCTGCGACTCCAGGGCGGCAACGCTCATGAGGGGCGGGTTCCCTGACTCGCTGAGGCTAGCAGCATCGCTTGTCACTGTGCGCGTGGCCAGGGTCCCGATGGCGGACGAGGGCATCACAAGGCTCGCAAGGGCGCTGCGCCACCTGCCCAATCTACGAGCCCTAGATGTTTCTTCGACCCGCATGACGAGCGACGGCCTTCGCATGATCATGCCGCTGCTTGGGGGCGGAGTGGGCGGGGCTCCCTCGCTCACGCAGCTCAGGCTGAGCGGCAACGACATTTCGGACGACGGAGCCGATTGCATCGCTGCGAGCCTGGCTTCTGCTGCGGGTTGCTCGCTCCGAACGCTGGCAGCAAACAGCTGCGGCATCGGGCCGCTAGGGGCGCGTGCGCTTGCCCAGGCGATTCGGCAAGCGGCAACATCTCGGCCAGGCTCCCCGGTCCGGCGCTCAGCGTCGCCTGCGGTGAAGCGCTGCAAGCTTAAGTCGCTCAGCATCCGGGGCAATCCCATCAAGGACGAAGGCGCCGCTGCGCTGCTCGACAGCGTGTCCAGGGCTCGGGCTCGAGGCGGCGCGCTCTGCGCTCTGGACCTTGCGCAGTGCGGGATCTCTGACAGGGCGGCGGGGCTTGCGGCAGTGGCGATCGCGCGACTAGTGAGGAGCGCGGGCCAGGGTGGAGGGCGCCGTGCGGCTCCACCCCAGCCCCGAGGCAGTGCGGTCGAAGGCACGCCAAAGGCTGTCGTCGTGTCTGCGTTTGACTGGAACCTGAGCTCCAATCGCTTCTCGACGGCAGCATGTGCCCTCCTTGCGGCAACGGCAAGCCCGCTGCTGCTCGGTGCGCCGGCCTCGGGGCAGCCGACGGCGTCACTCTTCCTGCGTGGCTGCTTCGCGGGTCTCCCCTCGCCACCGGCATCCCCGCGCGCGAGAAGGAGGCGGCGGCCGTCGCGGTACACGGACGCGTCGGCCACGGCGTCCGGGCGCGTGGCGAGGGCCTCGGACGCTGCTGCGGCTGCGGTGTGGTCGTGCGAGCTTGCCGCTGATCGCCCGTCGACGCCCGACCTCGCAGCGTCGGTCGTGCACGGGAGGTCTGCGGCGAACGGCGCGCTGCATGGGCGCCCGGTCACGCCGCCTGCGCGGATCGGGGCTAGGAGAGAGGACGAGACGGGAGCCGTGGTGTCGGTGGTGTCTGTGCTCGCGGCTGCGATGAGGGTGGCTCGCTCGGGCTGGAGCGGGCGCACGCAGCGGGTGTGGTCGCTGCTGGGTTGGGCGGCCGACGCGGGCGCCCTGGGCGCGGACAACCCGGGGGGCGGGCAGCGGGAGGAGGAGGCGTGCCTTCGTGACGCCGGGCGGGTCGCGAGGGCGACCGGCCTGGGCGGCGGGGATGGGGTGGCCCCGTCGCTCGTTGACCGCGTGGTCCGTGGAGTCAGCGCGGCCGCTGCCGACGCAGCAGTTGCGGGAGGGTCGGCGCCAGCGTCCCCCCACGGCCGCCCCGGCACCGATGCCGGCATGCCGGCTCGGCCGCAACGGGCAGACTGCCTTGAAGGCTCAGACGAGGAGGAGACCTCCGGGGGAGACAGCAGGGCGGAGGATGAGCATGGCGCGGCGTCCGGGGACAGCCGGCCGAGCAGCCCTGGAGCGGGATTCGCCCGTCTGGGCGGCGCTGGGAGTGGTCGTGCGTCCCGGGCATGGCACGCGCCGATCGGGGCTGGGTGGCCTATTCCGAGCAGTATGTGGGCGAGCCCGCCGGCCTCGGCAAGGGTGCGGGTCGCCCTGCCCCCGAGCCCCCCCACCCCGGCCCGGGAGGCATCCGCAACGCCGTCACCTTGCCCCGTGGCGCAGCCGTCACGCTCCCCCGCCGCGGCGACCCCGGACAGCGATGCCAGCGGCGATGACGACGGTATCGTCAGCCCGGTCCCGTCCCCGCGACCCCTGCGCGTGAGGATGCCGCCTGCGGGCGTGCTGCGACGCAAGCGAGCGCCCAGGAGCCCCGGTGTGCAGCGAACACGCCCCGGGGTCGAGCGGCGGCCGTCGGCATCCGACGGCGCCTCCGGCCCCTCCCGGTCCCCCTCGCCGGACGGCGGGCGGCCGAGCAGCCGGAGCGCGTGGCTCAGGGGCTGGGAGCGCAGACGTCACGCGCGCGTGGACGGCACCTCGCCCGACCACAGCCCGCCCCTGTCCTACGGAGTGCCGACCGTCGTGACGTCATCCGCGACCCGCCACCGAGCACGGTGGGACGGGGCACCGTCGCGGGCCGTCTCTGCGGGGACGCACGCGGCAGCGGCGTTCCGGGGTCAGGCGGTAACGGGCCGCTGGGCGGGCGGCGGCCGGGCCTCCTCAGCGCGCCCCGGCGCCGCGAGCATCGCCGAGACTGACGAGCCTACGATGGTCGAGAGCGCGGCGTCGGTGGTGGACGCGGCATCGCCGGAGAACACGGGTCCGAGCGCTGTGTCTCCCGGCTTGCTGCCAGAGCCTGTTGGGGAGTTTGGGGAGTTCGCAGTCCGCGCTCGTCCGCGCCGTCGGCAGTCGTCCCCGGCCCTGTCTGCGTTGATTGGCGGCGGTGCTGACGTGCTCCAGGCTGGGGTGTCCGGGTGGGGTGATGCTTCTTCCGAGGGAAGCAGTCACGGCGGGCAGTCCTTGCCGCTCGGCTTGCCGGACGCCGAGTCCTCCCCAGAGGCAGCACCGACTCCAGGTGTGCAGGCGTCACACCCAGGAGGGTGGAGGTCGATGACGGAGGACGCCGTGCCGTCGCCAGCCGGTCGGTCGTCGGTCGGACGGCGGTCGATGACGGAGGACGCCGTGGCGTCGCCAGCCGGTCGGTCGTCGGTCGGACGGCGGTCGATGACGGAGGACGCCGTGGCGTCGCCAGCGGGTCGGTCGTCGGTCGGACGGCGGTCGATGACGGAGGACGCCGTGGCGTCGCCAGCCGGTCGGTCGTCGGTCGGACGGCGGTCGATGACGGAGGACGCGGTGGCGTCGCCAGCGGGTCGGTCGTCGGTCGGACGGCGGTCGATGACGAAGGACGCCGTGGCGTCGCCAGCGGGTCGGTCGTCGGTCGGACGGCGGTCGATGACGGAGGACGCCGTGGCGTCGCCAGCCGGTCGGTTCCCTGGAACAGCGGATCACAGTGGCCTGTTGCGCCATCACACGACTCGGGGCGTGCTAGCCGAGACCGCTGCAGCAAGCTCGAGCACCGACAGCAGCGGCGGCACGACGAGCTTCCAGGGCCAGCTGGGCCAGTCCGCTCGGCCAAGCGGTATCGCGGGCGGCGGGACCGGCACTCCGGCGCTGCCCCGCGAAAGCTTGGCAGGGCGGCAGAGCGACACGTGGGCCGAGCCCGGTGCCGGCAGCGACGCCTCATCGGGCGAGAGCGACCTGGGCCGGGATGCCGTCCTGACCCTGGGTCAGCTGCTCCGCATGCGCCCGGCCCCGAAGCAACGCGCCGGGGGCAAGGAGGCCGCGGCAGAGCCGACCGCCGCGGCACGGCAGCCGCTACCGCCGCAGAGGAGCCCTTCCGCCTCCAATCCTCGGTCGCCCAGCCGCGCCACCGCCCTGCCCGCCGACCCCGCAGCCCTCGCCTCCGCGTGGCCGGTGCCGGCTCACCCGGCCGGCCCGGCTTCGTCCGGCCCCCCGTCGTCCGCCTCCTCCATCGTCATGGAGATCGTGGACCCCTCGCGGCGCTTTGCCACCCAGTTTACGGTGCCGGGGCTCCCGCCGTCGCGCTCGCGGTCCCCGGTCAGGCTCCCGCCCTCCGCCATCGGCCACGGCCCCACGGAGGGTGACCGCATCCGCAGCCTCCTGGCCTCCCTGCAGAGCCAGGCGCGGGGCCTGCCCGTCTCGGCCAGGGTGGTCCCCGCACACCCGCGGCATGAGCCCGCCGGCCGGGGTGCTGAGCAGGCCGACGGGACGCCATCCGACCGCCCCAGCACCCCACCGGAGCAGGCGTGGGGACACCAGACGGACCCGCCCCCGCCCACCCGCAGCGCCAGCCCGCCCGCCCGCTCGGCCAGCCCTGCGGGCCGTTCAGCCAGCCCACCCACCCGCTCCCCCGCGCCGCACCGAGGGCCCGGCCGTCGGGTCGCGACACGGCACCACGTCCCCGCCCTTTGCACCCCGCCCCCGCACCACGTGCCGTTTGGCGACAGCCATGCGCGCCCGGACGGCTCTGCCACCCGCGGCAGGCCGATGCGCCCGACGTGGCACCACACCGGACGCCGCAGCCCCGACGGTCCCCGGATGCGCGTTCCGTCGGTTCGCCAGTCGTCCAGGCACGGCCGTCCGGCGCGCTCCGCGGCCGGGCCGGGCTCTCTGACGATGTCCGGGGCCACGCTGCCGGCTCTGGGCGCGGCAAGCCGGCAGAGCCACGCCTGGGGCGGAGAGGGGACACGACGGTCGCAAGCCGGCGGACAACGCAGCCCTGACGGGCACAGCGTCGCCGGGGCAGACGGCCGCTCGGAAGCCCGGTCCCGTGTCCGCAGGCGGCATCGTCGGCAGCAGAGCCCAGCCAGCGACGCGTCGTCGCTGTCAGGCCACGAGAGCGACTCCTCGAACCGGAGCGGCCCGTCGGCCGAGCACGCCCCACCCGACTCGCTGGGGCTTCACCCGGCTGTCGGTGCGGGTGCCGGCGTGTGGGAGCCGGTCATCGCCGAAACAGGTGCCGAGGATGACGGGCCCGTGACGGACGAAGTGCTCGGCCGCTCCCGGACGGATCCCGGCCCGCCCGATGCAGAGCCAGCGGTCCGATCATCCCAGACGACCGCTGAGATGCCGCGGGAGGCACCAGGCGGACCAATCGCCGGCTCTCGTGCCGCTGACGCCCAGCGCGCCGTCGCTTCGCCACCGCCGCCGGCCGACTCCAAGCCTCCGCCCCTGTCTATGCCGGCCGGGCCGCCGGCGGTGCTGGGCCCGACGGGGCTGCGCCTTCCCGTTCCCCGCCGGCGCCAGCGCCGAGTTCTCTTCCTGGGGGATGCCATGGACCCACGCTCGCCCGTCCCGACGGCGGGCCGGCCGCAGGGGCCCCGGGCGCCGGTGCACAGCGGCGACGGGCACAGCCTGCGCGAGACTGCTGGGCGGCGGGGCGGCCGTGCGCGCGCCGGCGAGGGCCGGGCCGGTTGCGACGACTCAGACGGGAGCGACTCCGACGACGGCCCGGCCCCGCCATCGGTCCACGGCCTCACGCTGGCTCTACGTACGCTCTGCCGGGCCGGCCGTGCCGGGCCCGGTGATCCCGCCGCGCCGCGCGAGAGCGTGCCCTGCGAGGTGCGGGTCGGATCAGGCGCCACGAGCTGGCGCCGGGGCCACATCGACGTTTCGCCCGTGCCGGGCTCCGAGCGAGTGACCCTGCGTCTCTCGCTCGGCGAGCGGTCGGTCGTCCTCGGCTCCGTGTCGCTGACGCGCGCCGTGGTGCTCGTCGACGCTGCGAGTGCCACGGCGATGCTGGTAACGGGCGCCGCGTCGGCCCGGGCCCGTTTTCGGCTCTCGGGAAGTGAGGCGTCGTCGCAGCGGGACCTGTTCGCGTCGCCAGTGGCGGCGCTGGCGGGTCATGAGCTTCGGTCGGACGGCCCGGGGGCGGGGCTCTTGGCGTCACTGTCCGGGCTTGGTGTCGCGTGGGCGGTGTCGGCAGCGTGATTGTGATAAGGGATGACACCAGAGGCGCGTTGTGTGTTCGGTCTCGCTCGTGCAGCCCGCTCGCCTCAATGATTCGAGTCGTTCACAGGCACGCAAGCGCATTCACAGAGAGCAGTCCGGTCAGTTGAGAAATTCGCGATCATTCGCTCGTGGCCTGGAAACGCATTCGGGTCGGAACAGCGATTGGTCGTGTGGCCAGCCGCCAATCACGTTCCCCGCGGTCAGCCCCACCGGCGCTGGCTCCGCACCCTCCTCGTCATGGTCTCCCGGGCCTGCTCGTGCACGCCCGCCGCCGCGAGAGAGAGCCACGCCCTCTGCGCGAGGCCCGAGAGGACGGAGACGAGGGCGAAGATTCCGACGGCGTAGGTGAGGCGGTGGACGTGGCGCTGCACGAAGAGGCCGCAGCCGAGGGCGAGGGCGGTGAGGAGGGCGGCGGACCACGGGCCGGGGGCGGGGAGGCCCCGGCGCGCGGAGATGAGGTGCACCGCCATGGGCGCGACAATGAGGGCGTCGCGGTGAAAGGGGTGCCGGAGCTCGGGGATGGCCTCGAAGGAGAAGAGGACGGACATGACCTTCACTCCGAGCACGGCGCCGTAGACGAGGAGGAGGGTCTGCTGGGAGCGGACGAGGTTGAGGCGGTCGACGTCGACGGCGGCGGCCTGGACCAGGGCCCTGTCGGAGGGGCCGCGGGAGGAGCGAGGCTCCGTGGAGCGGTTATCGGCGCCGGGCACGAGGGGAGCGTCCTCCGCGGCCACGACGGCCGACGCGACGCTCGCGGTGTCGTCGTCGCCCGTCGCGGGCGTGGTGAGGTCGCCCCCCGCCCAGCCGGCGTGCCGCCTCCTCGCCCCGGCAGTGCGCCCGCCAACGGTGGCCAGCGCCCACACGCCGGTTGCGCCGCCCCCTCCCCCCCCTCCGTCGCCGTCCTCGTCGCTGTCGGACCCGCTTGCCGGCCTGCGCCTCGCCGCCGCCTTGATCCGCTCCACGATGCAGCACCTGCCGCACTGGGCCGGGGAGCGCGCGGTGCGGCTCGCTGCCTCGGCGACCTGGCCCGCCGACACGGCGCCGCCGACGATCACCACGTGGATGAGGACGGCCAGCTCTACCGCGGAGAGAGCGACCCATGGCTGCGCGAGGCACCAGGCAAGGAGGACGAGCCACCCGACGCTGGAGAGGCTCACGCGGGATGTGACGAAACGGGTCACGGCGGCGGCGAGGGTGCGGGGCTTGCAGCCTGTCGACACCGCGGCGGCCCAGCGGCGGGGGCTGGCGGCCAGGCAGCCCAGGGCGGCGCGGGCGGTGGCGGCGCAGCAGTGCCAGGCGTAGCCGCAGGCGCAGGCGAGGCTGACGCGGGGCGCCGCCGGGGCGGCGTCGTCGGCGGCTGCCGGCTGCCTTCGCCGGCGGGCCGTGGGACCGGTTCGCCCTGTGCGGGTGCGCCGCGTCTGGGTCCACGCCGGGTCCAGAGCCCTCGCGACGAAGCCGGCCGCGGCGGCGGAGGCCCCCGCGACGGCGGAGAGAGCGGCGCGGGGCGCGGCAACCCACCCGCGAGGGTTCGGGGCGGCGGCATGAGGGGCCGGCGCGGGGCGGGTCGCGGCCTCCGGCGCCCCCGGGACGTCGGACTGGCGGCTTTGCGGCACCACCTGCCCCGGATGGGCGGAGGGGGTGGCAGGGGCGCGGCCGGGCTTGGGTGACGACGGGATCGAGAGCGGGTGGCGGTCCCTGACGCCGCCGTCGCCGGCCGTGTCGTCGACGGTGCGAACTGCCGCGGCCGCGACCCTCCTGGCTCGGTGCTCCGGCCGCTGCGGGGCCGAGGACGTGCGGGCGTGCCGCGCCCCGGTGGGGGGCGCCAGCGGCGAGGCCGGGCCGGCGGGCAAGGCCTGTCCGGGGCTCGGGCGGGGTCCGAAGGCGGAGGCTGCCAGCGCGGGCACGGGCAGCGCGGCCGTGGGAGGACCAGCGGCGACGGGAAGCGGGGAGGACGGGGCCGACCCTGTGACGCTGAGCCGCACAGTGGTGCCGCGCTCGCTGCTCGAGCGGCGGTGGGAGGGCGCATCAAGGCGGTGGGGCGCCACTGCGTCGTCCTCCTCCTCGCCGTCCTGCCCGTAGCCCTCCTCCTCCTCCTCCTCCTGTTCCTCTTCCTCCTCCTCCTCGCTCGAGCCCGACCGGTCCGTGTGCATCCGGCCCCTCGGCGCCTCGGCCCCCCGGCGCGCCTCGGCGGCTCTGCCGGCGGCCAGCTGCGCCGCTGTCCAGGTCGCGTCGGCGCCGGCCCCCGCCCCCTCCGTGTCTGCCGAGTCGCCGTCCACCGATGACGTGGTGCTCCCCGATGCGTCCACTGGCTCCATCGGGGCTGTGGTGCGGCCCTGGGCTCCCGCCCCAGACCTGGACGCGAGAACGGACGACAAAAGGTGGGCGCCCGAGGACGCCCCAAGCGCCGAGCCCGAGCCCAGGCCCCTCGACGAGGCGCCGCCGGACGACAGCAGGCCGGCGCCGGGCGGGGATGGCATCCGGACGAGAGAGGGGATGCCGAACGAGCCAGCACCGCTGCTGTCGAGGCCAGAGGCCCCGCCGCCGCCGCTGCCTGACAGGCCCATCCTCGCCGAGTCGGCGACGACGTCGGCGAGCAGAGTGTCACCCCGGCGCCGCCATCGGTGGGAGCCGCTGGACAGCCCCTGCGCAGGGAGCAGCCCCGCGCCGCCCAGCACCGCGCCAGACAGGGTGTCGCCGACACCGTCAGGGCGGGACGCCCCGTCGTGTGAGCCGGCATCGCCGTCCCCCGCCGCGCCGGCTGAGCCGGGCCCCACCTTGCCCCGGGCGAGGCGCCGCGACCTTCGTGCCCTGGCCTCCTTGGCGGCGGCGGCAGCCTTGCTCGGGTGCCCGGCGGGCGCAGCCCTCGCCACCGCCGCGCCGTGACGCTGGAAGTAGCGCGCGAGGCCGCCAGACGTTGGCGTGGCGGGGATGAGGGTAGGCGCTGGGTCCAGCTGACGAGGCGCCGGCCGAAGCGCCGACGCGCGCCCCGGGCCTCCGGCGGCTCTGCTGCCGCCGGGCGCCGCGGCTCCGGCCCTCGCGGCCGCCGGCCCGCCGCTCGAGAATACCCCGCCGCTGCCGCCGCCGCCGCCCGTGAGGGAGGAGCGGTCTGTGCCGGCAAACGAGGCCAGGCCAGAGCCGTGGTCGTTGGACAGCAGCAGGCCGAGGCGGCCGCTGCCGCTGGACCAGGCAGCTCCGTGGGAGGACGCGGCGCCGGCGCTCGAGGCGGGGGTCCGGCCCGCGGCCGCCGGCGCGCCGTCAGCGTCCCCTGTGCCGCCCGCAAGGCCGGGGACCCAGCCCGCCGCGGCGTCGGCCTCTGCGGCATCGTGCGTGCCCCGGGGGGCCGGCACGTGCACGGGGGCGCTCGGCGTCTCGGCTGACTCCTCGCTCTCCTCGTCCCGCTCGCCCAGCGACGCGACCGACACTCCGGGTGCGATGCCGCGGTCAGCACCGCCGCCGCCGCCGCCGCCGCCGCCGCCCAGCGCGGCGCCGCGCGTGGTGCCGTGTCCCGGCACGCTCGCGATGACGTCAGCGAAGACTTCCTCGAATTCGGGCCCGTCTTCGTCGTCCCGCGCCGCGGCCCAGGGGACGCCGGCGTCGGGGTGCAGGTGCGGGGAGAGGGCCCGGCCGCCGAGGGAGCTGTGGGGGCGGGCGAGGAGGGCGGCGCCGACGGGGTGGCCGCTGTACGGCGACATGACGCCGGCGGGTGCGGCGGGCTGGCCTGTGATGGCTGGGATGCGTAGGGTGAGGGGTGGCATCCTGGCCGACAAGAAGCCGGTCTTGGTGTCGTCAGCGGGTCTGGACCCAGCGGAGGACGCGTGATCGGAGCCGACGGATCGGATGGAGGCGAGGACAGAGGCCCCGGACGAGACGGGGGGGGCGAGGACCCCCGCCGAGGCGAGGAGGACGGCGGGGGGCGGGGGGGGCGCGGGGGGCACGATGCCCGCCCCGGTGTCGGAGTGTGCCGCCGCTGAGACCTGGGCGCAGACTGCGAAGACCCAGTGCTGCCCGGCCTCGTCGTACCATGCAGCGACCAGGGATGCGGCCTCCTCGTGGGTGAGCTGCGGAGGCTCCTCGCCCTGCGGCCGGCCGCACGCGGCCTCGTCCACCGCCGCCGCCCACTCCCGGAGCCACGCGGCCTGGCGCAGCGCTCCCGCGCCGGCGCCGCCCGCGGCCCCGGTGTCGTGGCTAGCGTCACGCGGGGCGGACAGCACGCCCTCCCCGCCCTGCCGCGTCGCCGCGTCCCTCCCCGCTCGCTCGAGGTTGTCCGCCGCACCGGCTAGGGAGCCGACGGCGCCGCGGCGGCGCAGCCACGCGCTCACCCCAGCGGGCGGGAGGGCCCAGCCGCGGCGACCGAGGACCGAGTCCATGGCTGCGAGGGCGCGGGCCGGGGCCGCGTCGGCGCGCGCGGGGCCCAGGCGGCCGGAGCGGGACCTACGGGGAGGGGGGGCGCCTGCCTGCCTGCCGCCGCTGCCGCCGGCACCGCCGCCGCCACCGGCCGCGGTGCCGAAGCCAACAAGACCCGCCAGCGGAACCGCCATGCTCGCGACGCGCCCCCGCTCCTCCCCCGCGTCCAGCCGGTCCAGCTCTGCCAGCAGAGCCGTCTCGTCCCACTCGCTGACCTTGCGCTTCCGCCTGGCTGCGAGCGCTCGTGCGCCCGCGGCCAACGCCGACGCCGCCACTGCCCCCTGCGCCCCGTTTGCTCCCGGGTCATCCGTCCGGGTGCCGGCCCCGGCACCAGCGTCCCCACCCCCGTCCTCGTCCTCTTCCGCCCGCCGTGCCCTGCTTCGGCTTCGGCTCACCGTTTGTGGTGAGCCGCCGTGCCCCGCCGGAGACCCGGCTTCCGCGCCGGGCGCCGACCCGCCGCGGGTGTGCCTGCCTGACACCGCGGCGGCGGCGGACCCGGCACGGCCTCCTGGGGACCGCGCGTCCTCACCGGTCAGGACGCGCGGCGATGCGGCGGAGGCGCCCCTTCCGGCCAGGGCGGGCAGCCCCAGCGGCTGCTGCGGGCTGCTGCCGCCGTCGGCGTCCTGTGCCCCCAGGTGCATGCGTGAGCGGCGGCGGGCCAGGCGCCCGGGCTGGCGGGACGGGCTGTCGGAGTGCTCGAGCGACGCGGAGGCGCGCGCCGCGACGTTGAGGAGGCGGCGGCGGCCCGCGGTGACGGCGACGGCGGTGGGGGGAGCGGCGGCCTCGTCCTCGTCGTCGGCCGCCCTGGCCAGGGCGGCGACGAGCGATGCCGGTGGCTCCGGGGTGAGGAAGAAGGGGAGAGACGCGAGGACGTCGCTCGGGCGCGACGGCTCTGCCGGGGCCCGGGGCGGGGCGGGCGCGGTGCCGGGTGCCCTGGTCGGGTCGACGCCGCCGAGGCCGAGGCATCGGCAGGGGAGGACGCGGGGTCCGGACCGGGCGGCGCGGGAGGCGCGGCGGCGGCGGGAGGGGCAGTGGCACGCGCGGCGGAGGCGCTGGGGCGCGGCGTCGACCGCGGCGTCGGCGGCGTCTGCGGCGAGGGCGGCGAGCGCCGCGGTGGCAACCATTGCCACGCGGACGGTGTCGACTAGGAGCGACATGAGGACACAGCAGCAGCATACGCCGGCGTAGGCTGTGACGTGGAGGGCGATAAGCTCGGAGACGGAGGGCGGGAGCCACTCGGTGGGCAGTCCGACGAGCCAGTCGTCATCGCCGGCGTCGGCGAGGGTGACGCGGGGGCCGGGGGCGGCGAGGGCGCGGCGGGGGGGTGCGGGCGCGGGGGTGGGGG
>Ga0306871_1000420_pt1 | contig 16511 bp, 15 predicted proteins | sample AntRauMeHopE1497_FD_190447 | JGI IMG/M metagenome (GOLD analysis project Ga0306871, IMG submission 190447) | Saline lake microbial communities from Rauer Islands, Antarctica - Metagenome Hop E1 #497 (v2) (version 2) | ecosystem: Environmental > Aquatic > Non-marine Saline and Alkaline > Saline ... | reverse complement strand
CACATCTGGCGCATCCGAACCCGTCCCTCCACTTGGTCAGTGCGAGGTATTCCTTGCAGTCCAGGTCCGTTCTGAACCGATCGGAGAACTCTATCAGGTTTTGTCCCTTGAAAATATCCATAAAATCTTTACTTTTATTGACTTCAAAGGTATGTATTTATCTACTGACCTCTAATACATTATTTCCGCGAAGTCCAAATAAAATAAACGCTAAGAACGTTTTGAAGAGGTAACTATGTAATATATCAAAGTAAAAAAATTATGAAATTGATATACGTTTTATTCCATATTCATGTAAAAAAGGATTAGTGGTGGTCGTAGCCCTACGGTCTACTTTTTTAATACATACTTTTCTTGTCAAAATAAAAAAGGGATGGTCTAAAGACCATCCCTTTTTTTAAAATAAGATATAATTCTTTAAGCCCTAGCCGTCAAAGATTTAAAGAAGACAAATCCGAATCCTAGGAACAACATAAAGTGGAAGGGGAACAATCCAAAGTCGTTCAAGGGTATGGCGCTGTACATACCAAATAGGAAGTAGACCATAAGGGCAAACTCCAAGATCATGTTGGGCGATAGTTTTTTGGTCAGGTACTTATTGCCTTTCCAGCTTTCCGTTATATTGTTAATGTTGAATTTTGGCGTACGCACAAATTCGCTTCTTTTGCCCATATGTCCCTCTATTACGGCAATGGAATTGTGTAGGGAAAAGCCTAGGGCTACGGAGAAAAAGGTGAAAAATATCCGTATGTAGTTTACAAAATTATCAAAACCACTGCCCTGAATACTTTTATAGGTGAACCAATAGCACACAAATAGAATGATGGTGCTTAGGATGAAAAAATTGAGAAAAGTATATACCCAGTCCATATGCGGATATATATTTTTAATGAACATAAAGGGAACGCTCAAAAAGGCTACAATGAACACGCACAAGAACATAGAGCTGTTCAACAAGTGCATAACACCATGGAATTTTGTCTTAAGGGGAATATTCTTTGCGGTGATAACGCTCCATACCGTTTTTCTAAAGTTCTCCGCACCGCCTTTGTTCCAACGGAACTGTTGCGAGCGCGCCGCACTAATGACTACAGGAAGCTCAGCGGGAGTTTCCACATCTTCCAAGTACTTAAATTTCCAGTTCTTTAACTGTGCGCGGTAGCTAAGGTCCAAGTCTTCCGTTAAGGTGTCGCCTTCCCAGTTGCCGGCATCAAGGATGCAATCCTTTCTCCAGATACCTGCGGTACCGTTAAAGTTGATGAAGTGTCCCTTGGCGTTACGGCCAACCTGCTCCAAGGTAAAGTGGGCGTCCAGGGCAAAGGCCTGTATTTTTGTCAGGGTAGAGTAATTTCGGTTAATGTGGCCCCACCGGGTCTGTACCACACCTATTTCCTGATCCTTAAAGTAGATAATGGTCTTCTTTAACCAATCCGGGGCGGGAAGGAAATCGGCATCAAAAATGGCGATGAAGTCTCCTTTGGCAATTGTTAGGCCTTCCTTAAGCGCACCGGCCTTAAAACCTGCACGGTTGCTGCGGCGTATGTGCTGTATGTCCAGCCCCGTTTCTTTTAGTTCTTCGATTCTAATAGCGGTCTGGGATACGGATTCATCGGTGGAATCGTCCAAAACCTGAATTTCCAATTTGCTTGTAGGATATTCTATTTTAGAGATATTCTCCAATAAGCGCTCCATTACATATTCCTCATTGTACACGGGAAGCTGAATGGTCACGAACGGAATTTCCTTTGGGTCCAGCAGATTGTATTTGGGTGCTGTTTGATTTTGTCTTTTCTGCCCTAGATAGTTGACCAGCAAATTGAGCTGTGCCAGACTATAAAAGAAAATCAATAACAGTGAAATACTGTAAATTGCAAGAATGATGTAAGCAATGATTAGTGACATATTATTTTAAACTGTATTTAAAGATCCAACCCAATATTTTAACGCCGGCAAATATACTTCCTTTTACGGTGCCCGATACTTTTGAAACGCCAATTCTTTTTTTGTAACGTACTGGTACTTCGGTATATGTCATTTTTTTTCTTAAAACTTTCAATTGCATCTCTACCGTCCACCCGTAGGTTTTGTCCTCCATCCCCAATTCCCTGAGCTTTTCGTACTTAATGGCCCTAAAAGGCCCTAGATCCGTAAAGGTTGCACCAAAAAACCAACGCATTAAGAATGTGGCCAACCAGTTGCCAAACACCTGTTGTGGTGTCATGGCGCCCGATTCCCGCAAACTTTTTTTTCTGGCACCGACAACAAAATCCAGATCTTTTTCCAAAATGGGCGCCACAAGCTTGTCCAGTTCTTCGGGATAATCGGAATAGTCTCCATCAACAAATACGATAATATCGGGTGCTTTGGATTTTTTGGCTACATAATCCAGACCACAAAGGCAGGCGTACCCATAGCCTTTTCTGTTTTCGGTCAGCACGGTAGCCCCTGCCTTTTGGGCATTTTGCGCTGTATTATCGATAGAATTATTATTGACAACAATAATTTCGGATACGGTGGCGGGAAGCTCTTTTATAACCTGGGCTATGGAATCCGCTTCGTTATAGGCCGGGATAATTACCTTGATGTCAGCCATTACTTTAGGTCAGTATCGGTGTTATTCTTTTCAAAATCGCCGAAGCTGCTCCATTCCTTAATTTTCTTTCCATTCTCAAATTTTTCGGCAGAGGCGAGCTTGTTTTCGCTGTATTTAAAGCAATAACCGTTTTTAATGTTTTTATCCAATTGGCATTTATGGTTTACACGGCCTTGCTTTTCATAAAAAAGCCACCAATTTACTTTCTTATTGGTCCTAAAATGACCTTCTTGGGTACGTACCCTGTTTTGGTCGTAGAAATACCAGTATTTTTCCTTTTTATCGTATTCGTAACGCCCTTGTGAGTCCATCCTACCGTTGTTGTGATAGTATTTCCAGTACCCTGTTTTAATAGTAAAGCGTACCCAACCTTCAGATTTCAGGGTTCCGTTTTCATAGTAGGCCTTTTTGTAGGTGTTATCCTCTGGAGAGCCACCAGATAGAAAAGTGAACGCTAAGAGAAAATCTATTTTTTGAAGCACGGCTTTGTTTTGATTCGTCGAAGTTATTGAAAAATCCTAACATTCGTTTTTTTATCAATCTCATGCATCTCAATATCTAGGAGAGTGCCAAAGCTTGAAACAGAACGATTATTGATTGTTGTCTGACATTATTTTTTCACGGATATGGTATTGGTTACAGGGACTTTAAGTAAATTGCTTGGTGGTTTTGTGAAAACCACACCTAAACGGCACACCTAAAACGGACATTCGTTAAAAAATAAAAAACACCAATAAGGAGATTCAAGTAATTGAATATGGTACGGGTTTTACCGAAAGGTGCGGGATTACCCACCCCTAACCCCTCGCAAGAGGGGAATAGCACGCAGTTCTGAATGAATTATATCCGATGACATTTGTCTCATTTAGGTCGGTTTTTTATTTTTTTGTCTACAGTCTACAGTCTACAGTCTACAGTCTACAGTCTACAGTCTACAGTCTACAGTCTACAGTCTACAGTCTGCAGTCTACAGTCTACCCACTACAGACTACTTCTCGTTCATCAGTTCCATCAAATCCACATCGTTACCCAAAAGCACTTGCGTAGGATTGATGCGGCCTTTTTCCGGACCGTTCTCCAGGGTAAGCACCCCCCTTGGGCAGACCGCCGAACAGACACCACAGCCCACACAGCTGGAACGTACGATATTTTCCCCTTTTTGGGCGTAGGCACGCACATCTATCCCCATTTCGCAATAGGTGGAGCAATTGCCGCAGGAAATACATTGTCCGCCATTGGTAGTGATCCTAAAGCGCGATTTAAACCGCTGTACAAAGCCCAAATAAGCCGCTAGGGGACAACCGAACCTGCACCAGACCCTGTTCCCAAAAATAGGGTAGAAGCCTGTACCGATAACACCGGCGAAAACGGCACCTATAAGCAAGCTGTAGGAATGTTGTACACTAGACGTTTTTAAACCCAATACGGTTCCGGTTTCCGAAAAGAAACTATACAGCGTCATACCTGTCATGGCCACCGCAAACACCAGCACGCCATGAACCAGCCAGCGTTCTATTTTCCATGAGAAGAGCGATTTGCTGGAATGTTGCCGGTAGGGATCGCCCAAAGTTTCGGCCAAGCCGCCGCACCCGCAGACCCAGGAGCAGTACCAGCGTTTCCCATATAAATAGGCCAGTACGGGTACAATTACCAAAGTGAGCAGTACACCCCAAAAGAGGATGAAAACACCTATGCCTCCGCTGTCCGAGAGCGATTTAAGATTCCACTGAAAAAAGAAATCATAGTCCAGCGGAAAGGCATTTTTAAAATCGTAGTAGGGCATTTGAAGTCGCACCATGATCTCGGGAATCAAAAAAGCGAACACGATCTGAAAGAACAATACCGAAGTGGTACGTACCATCTGGTACACACTATGGCGGTATTTAATGTACATGCGCACTGCCATCACCGTCATGACCGTGCAGTACATAAAACCATAAACGAACCAATGTCCGGCGGGGTTGCCGCTTAGGCTTTCGCTGATCGGATCTACGAGATAGGTCCAGTTGACCGCATATTCCGAACGGAAGTACAGCACAAGGTAGAAACTGACTAAAAAGATGAAGACCAGCCAAGCGATCCAACCTCTGTTAGTACTCTTTTTATGGTAAATCCCGTCATTTTTAATGCCTTTTTGACCTAGCAGTACCACATCTGGCAATATGAACATCAATGCACCGATTATACCCAGGCCAAAGGTTAAAAAGCACATCAGCCACTTATTTTGGACAATAAAACCGGTTGCGGCTTGCTTGCCAAGTTCGGCAGCCATGTCGTGCGGGCCGGTGTATATGATTTTGTTGTATTCCTTATTTTTTCGGTGGGTGGCGTTTACGGATTCTAAGGTCTCCGTTATTTTGGGCGAAAAGGCCATCATGCCATCAAAAGTTTTTCCCACCACGGCCGTCTCTATTTCCAAAACAAATAGTTCACTCTTAATTCCCTTGTTGGCAACAAACTCCTTGAAGGAATCCGGGGTAAGCTGGAAGGTGCCAAGAACCGGAAGCACCGTAAATATCCCCAGTCCTATCAAAAAAATAACAAGCCCTATATGTTGTATCGTTTTCATCAATTATGTATATTTTTCATATCTGCGCTTGTGCTGAACTCGTTTCAGTAAATGCAGGAATCTCTTCGTTTTCCATGTCCCCGCTTGAGTTACCCCTACGCTTGGGTGTTTCAGTACAGGCAGGAATCTTTTTACTTTCTGTCTTTATCTTCATCAACCTGAACCAATCCTCATCAACCTGAACCAATCCTCATCAATCTGTATGAATCCCAACCAATCCTAATATATCTTATCAATCCAAAATCCCCTTACAAAAATTTGAAAAACTGCAGCAATGACAAATCAATACCTTCGTGTCAGTCTGAGCGCAGTCGAAGACCTCATTATCGCTTGAAAAGCACTTCCCCCGAAACGTCCGGGGCACTCAGCCTGTCATCATGGTATATTTCACCCTACCATTTTCAAATTGTACTAAAAACCCGTTTCCAACTTCTTTTCCTTGGTTTAATGTTCGTACCCTGTTCCCTGTTGTATTGGGCAACAATGGCATCTTCGTGCTGGGTGTAGAACTCGGGGTCAAAATTGGCGTCTTTTAGATACTCCATTACATAATCCATACTTCTGTTTTCCGTAAGCCAACGGTCAAAAATTTCGTGCCGCAGGCGTATGCCAAAGGTGTTGATGCCCAAAAACAGCTTGGTTTCCATGTGGTAAGCTATCGTAATACATATTTTTTCCTTAGGATGTCGCCAGTGAAAATGAACCTCATGGTCACCTTTGTTTTCCTCGCTAAAAACCCAACCATAGGTCTGGTATTCCACATCCAGGAATTTGGCCGAATTGAACCAGTGCCCCGGATTGTATTCCATTGGATTGCCACAAAGGGTCTGGGCCAAGGCTTCCCCCATCATACGGCCGGTGTACCACACGGATTCCACGGCACGGCGTTTGCCAATGGCTTCCTCTTGTTCCGCACAATCGCCTATCGCATAGACGTCGGTTGCACTGGTTTCCAATAAGCGGTTTACTTTTATGCCCTTGCCCAATGCTATTCCCGAAGTTTTTAGAAAATCGATATTCGGTGTAACCCCTGCCGTTAAGCCTACCACGTTGCAGGCAATGGTATCGCCCTTATCCGTTACCACGCCTTTTGCCCTTCCGTTTTCGTCCGCTAGGATTTCTACAAGGTTGGTGTCCAAACGCAGATCAATATGATGTTCCAAGATATGTTCGTTGATCAAGGCCGATTCCCCAGCAGGCAGTACCGCGTTCCAAAAGCTTTTCTCTCGCACTAAAAAGGTCACGGGAATTTTGCGGCTGCGCAGCATCTCCGCCATTTCTATACCTATGAGTCCGCCACCAACGATTACAGCCCTGGAACAAGTCTCCTTGTCCGGGGCATTCTTTTCTAGTAAATCTAAATCTTGTTTGGAGTACAATCCCTGCACACCTTCCAAGTCCTGCCCTGGCCAACCGAATTTATTGGGCTTGGAGCCCGTGGCGATGACCAGTTTGTCGTATAAAATATGGGAACCGTTGGCCAATTGCACTTTTTTACTGGAAGTATCGACTGTATTCACATAGCCTTTGACCAAATTAATACGGTTTTTTTTCCAGAACCAATTTTCATAGGGTTGGGTGTGCTCAAACTTCATGTGCCCCATGTACACGTACATAAGTGCGGTACGGGAGAAAAAATAATCGGTTTCCGCAGAGATAATCGTAATTTTATGATCCGAAAGCTTCCGTACATGTCTTGCCAAAGTAACGCCGGCGATGCCGTTTCCTATAATAACAATATGTTGCATAAACTGATTTTGGTGGATAATCTGTCGGACATAAAGGTACTTACTTAACAATTGCCATTTAATTTAGAAGGATTATAAATTTGTTAAACAAAAAGGGGTGGCTTTCAGAGCGATGTTTTATCTGATGTACTATGTATTTTTGATTTTATAGGAACACCTATGCTGGGTTATATGCTAAAACCTATTAGATGTATTTTGTTTGTGATGGATGAAGCCGTAAAATAATGATCTAGGGCTACGGCGAGCAAAACTATAGCGCTGAACCGGCAGGTCTGTAGAAGCGCCTTAAATTTAGGATACCTTAAAAATTTAAGCATTTAATTGTACATAGCATAGAATCCATCAACCAATACTATGGGTCTGTGATGAATTAAACGTCTTTCTGTGTAGGGTTTTCGCAATAATTTCGACCTAAAAATTCTGTTTTGAAGTAGACAGGTCATTATACAGACCCTAAGACAATAAAACACACCAGGTAAGAATCGCAGAATGAAACACAATATCTTCCATACCCTCCTACTTTTTTCGTGCATAACAGTCATGTCTGCCCAAGAGTTGCCCGATTTTCTCCTTAAGGCGGATAGTTTTCTTGAAACCTATGTAACCGACGGTCGTGTAAAGTACGCTGCCATCAAAGAACGGCCAGATGCTTTAAATTTACTTTTGGCATCCGCACAAAACATTTCCGTGGCAACGTCCGATGCCGTCAATTACCAAGCCTTTTGGATAAACGCCTATAATCTTTTGGTAATTCAGGGTATCGTGAGGAATTTTCCCCTAAAATCGCCTTTGGACGTAGCCGGTTTTTTCGACAAGATCATATACGAAATTGGTGGGGAGCAAATAACCTTGAACGCTATTGAAAACAAGCTTTTACGAGCCAATTTCCCCACCGAAGCCCGGTTTCATTTTGTGCTCGTCTGTGCGGGATTAGGTTGTCCGCCCATCATCAATTCGGCCTATAAACCTGCAACACTGGATGCACAATTGCAAGAACAGACCGTAAAAGCCCTTAACGACCCCAATTTCATCAAAGTGGAGAAAGACAAGGTTGGCATTTCCCAGTTGTTCGATTGGTATGCCGAAGATTTTGTGCGGGATGGCACTGTGGTAGATTTCATCAATACGTACAGAACCGAAAAACTTCCGGAAAACGTCAAGGTCTCTTATTATCCCTACGATTGGAACTTGAACGGGGTCAAATGATGGTGATGCTGGAGGAAGCTCGAACCATTATTCTTGTCGACAATACTTAGTATCTAAAATTTGACGTAGGACTATAGGACTTCAATTATTAAATTCACGTTCAAGGTTCAAGGTTTCCCTGCTCTTGCGAGCAGCCTCATCTCAAATCTCACTTCTCACATCCCATGTCTTGGCTCTTGCCTCTCTTCTTAGGCAGTCTTTGTCTCGTTTAAATCCCTAACTTGGCGTTCGTATTCTCTTTTTATGAAAAGACTGGGGTTTCTTTTTCTGTGTTTTTTACAGTTGGGCTGCGCAGGTCAGGCATCCCAAAAAATAAATGGGGTCAGTTTTGTGGCTTCTAGGGAGGAAGCTGCGCAATCACATGTAGATGCGGTATTGAAAGTGCATGCCAACAGCGCAGCCGTAATGCCCTTTGGTTTTATGCGGGAAACCATGCATCCGGAGATTATTTTTGATACGGATCGGCAATGGTTCGGGGAAACCAAAAAAGGGGCAAAGCAGTATATAGCGCTATTGCGCAAAAACGGAATAGATGTGATGCTAAAACCGCAAATCTGGGTATGGAAGGGCGAGTTTACGGGAACCATTACCATGCAGACGGAAGAACAATGGAAGGAGTTGGAAACCTCCTATGATAATTTTATCCTTAGCTATGCCCAATTGGCGGAAGAGACCCAAGTGCCCATTTTCTGTATAGGAACAGAGTTGAAAAAATTTGTGGAACATAGACCGGATTATTGGCAACGGCTTATTGCCAAGATTAGAAAGGTGTATACAGGAAAACTGACCTACGCCGCCAACTGGGACGAGTATACCCGAACGCCTTTCTGGCAAGAGCTGGACTATATTGGAATTGACGCCTATTTTCCGTTGTCCGACGCCAAAACCCCAACCGTTATAGAGCTTCAGGATGGTTGGCAACGTTGGAAAACAAAAATAGCGAAGGTATCCGAGGCCAACGAAAGACCGGTTCTTTTTACCGAGTTCGGATACCGAAGTATGGATTTTACAGCTAAGAAACCTTGGTTGGTAGATCGTACGGAGGAAGGTGTCAATTTACAGGCACAGGCAAACGCGAAAACTGCTATCTTCAATGAATTTTGGCACGAGGATTGGTTCGCCGGCGGCTATATCTGGAAGTGGTTCGTACAACATGAGAAATCTGGCGGAGAAAAGGATAATAGATTTACACCGCAGAACAAACCCGCAGAACATATTATCCGTAAACATTTTGGGGTGTACTTGGACAACTGATGCTAACGTAGCAATTTCATAACAAATTATTTGGTTGCAAGCCCTAAGCTTTGCATTTAGCAACTCACAGAAAAAAAATAGGCTACCTCATTTTTAGAATAGAGGGCTGTTCCGCAATGGTAAAACACACGGGTAACCTAATAGCCTTTGGGATAGATCAATAATTTTAACAATCTTTGCGTAACGAACACTATACCATTGACATGAAAAGCAGATCACTATTATTTTTATTTATTTTATGTAGTTTTCCAACACTATTTAGTCAAGCAAAATTGGATACGGTAGTCGCCAAGACCGGTGACGGTATTTTCTCTATATTAAGAAACTCCGGTATCCATCCCGTAAAGTACTACGTTAATTTTTTAGATTTGAACAAGGATCAAATAAAAGGTGCGAGCGAGTTGGTCGAAGGTAGGAAATACATATTGCCCTTTGCTCCCGACTCTTTTAAGAATATGGGTGTTCTAATAGACGTGGACGAAGCGGCGGAAGCGCCTATTTTCAATTCCGAATTAAGCCAATTGGCACAGAAGGACAGTACCTTAAAAAATGCTGTGTACTATCTCATATATCCCAACATCACAACGGAAGCCGCCGAGGGGGAAACCCTTGATGATTTTACCAATGCGCTCTCAAAAGATTTACTGGAGAGAGGGGCAAGGGTCTACGTTTTAAAGAAAAATAAGATGCATAGTGCTAAAAATGAAGTAAATTTTGAAAACGACATAGTGGAATTTGGCGAGTTTGCGAGTATCGTAAATAAAAAATACTTGAAGCACAACGGCAGTTATCAAAGGGTTTTGATAATAAGGGATTCCGAAAAAAACACAAAGGGGATTTCTATAGCAATGCATCATTATGACAAAAGTGAGGAAGGTCAAAAACTGGCGGCAAGCTTTAGGGACATCTTTAAGAATAATGCCCGAGGTAAAACAAATGACAATCAAGGTATAGCTCCTTTTACCGACGAACTTAGTTTGTACCTGGCCAAAAATCTGTTGCCATCGGTAACGATTATGAATATAAACGGGGACGCTAACGGAATTCTGGTTCGTTCTAAAAAATCCTCTTTGCCAGAGCTGATTACCAAAGGTATTCTTCAAGACCACGCCAATTTAAATTTTACGGAGTGATTTCTTCCGTTTGCACGTTATTTCGGCATAGACTTTGTTTTTAAATGGATGTGAAAAAAGCCTCCCTTACATATATTCTGATCTTATTTTTTGCCTGTTTTTCGGGTGTCGCCCAAGATTCTTTAAAAACGGTTTTGGCAGAAAAAGGAGATGGTATTTTCTCGCTCCTGCGTAAAAGTGGCGTGAGTCCGCACGATTATTATGACGACTTTATTGCCCTGAATCTGGATAATTTAAGGGACAGTGTCCATCTGTATCATGGTAGGGAGTATCATATTCCCTATGTGGAAGGAGATAGCACGCCGGTGGTCGATGCCGTTCAGAAACGATCCAAAAAAATCAAGGAAGTCAAAAGCGGTGAGTTTGCCATATTCGGCGAAAAATATAAGACCGTACTGGAGAAGAGCGAGCGTTTAAAGGGCAATGTGTATTATTTGGTTTCCGGGCATGGCGGTCCCGATCCCGGTGCCATGGCGGAATATGACGGAAAACCAATAGCCGAGGACGAATACGCCTACGATGTCACCCTGCGCTTGGCAAAGGAACTATTGGCGCATGGTGCCATGGTGTATATTATTGTTAGGGACGCCGACGATGGGATACGGGACGAGCGTATTTTAGAAATAGACTGGGACGAGGTAGTCTATCCGGACAAGACTATTCCCTTGAACCAATTGGAACGCCTAAAGCAACGTGTGCAGGTTGTGAACGACCTATATAAAGAACACAAGGGCAACTACCAGCGCTTGATCGTAACCCATGTAGATAGCCGAAGCGAAACCCAGAATATAGACGTCTTCTTTTATCACCACGAAAAAAGTAAGAATGGTAAAAAGCTATCAGAAAGTATCCACAAGACGTTTGAGTCAAAATATAAGAAGTACCAGCCCAACCGCACCTATTCTGGAACATTTGAAGACCGGACGGCATTGTATCTGGTAAAAAAGACACATCCGGCCATGACCTTTATAGAAATAGGCAACATTAAGAACAAAAAGGACCAAAAACGGATTTTGGATCCGGACAACCGGCAGGCCTTGGCCAAATGGATAGGTGAGGGCGTGTTGCTGGACTTTGAGGGGGAATAAAATTACATCGCAATATACTCTTGGTAATACCGATGCAGTGCTGCCGGCCCCGCACCGGAATAATGCTTTAAATGCACCATGGCATAGTGATATTGCAAGGTAAAAACCCCTCTCTCCCCATATCTTCTCGCCGAAGTCTCCACCGTGTTTGCCATAACGGTGAATGGCGTTATTTTATAGATGCGTTGAATGAATTCGTTATCCTCGTAAATGGTATAGGTCTCATCGAATCCTCCCGCTTCATGGAACAGCTTTTTGGAGATGTAGAGCGACTGGTCACCGCCCCTGCAAAGTTGATGGTTGATGCGGCTGCACCAGGCAAAAAAGCGCAGAAAGCGATCGGGACTATCAAACCGAAGTCGGAAACAACCCGCCTCAAAACCTTTCTGAAAACTGTCCAGAATATGGGAGTCGAACCCTTTGGGCGGGAGGGTATCCACATGTAAAAAATACAAGAGATCACCGCTTGCCTTTTCTGCCCCCAGATTCATCTGCTTTGCCCTTCCCTTATCCGACGAAATTACCGTTGCGCCTAATCCTGAGGCTTCTTTTACGGTGGTGTCCGTACTTCCGCCGTCTATGACCAGAACCTCTTTTATACGTCCCGAGCTTGTATTTTCCCGAATAGCCAACAACACTTTTTTAATGTAGACCTCCTCGTTGAGAACAGGGATAATAATACTGATTTGAGGCTTGTTTTGTTTCATTATGCTGTGCAAGGCTTCCAAATAGTAGGTTGAGGTAAGGGAAACTTACAGTTGCTTGATCAATTCCCTAAATAATTTAACCATTTTAGGTTCTGTTCTTTCGGCTATGGAAATGATTTCTGTGATATCCACAGGTTTTAAATTGTCAGGGTCACACTCGTCCGTAAGTACCGATACGGCCACAATGGGCAGTCCCAAATGGTTGGCCACGATAACCTCCGGTACGGTGCTCATGCCAACGGCATCCGCACCTAGGATTTTAAGCATGCGGTATTCCGCCTTGGTTTCCAGTTGTGGGCCTACAACTGAAACATACACTCCTTTTTTTAATGATATGTTATGTTCAATAGCCAGATGCTCTAATTTTTGTCGCATACCTAGATCGTAGGGTTCGGACATATCGGCAAAACGCTCCCCGAACTCGGCTACGTTTTTAAAGGCCAATGGGGAACCTCCCTGAAGGTTGATATGATCTTCGATAAGCATGATATCCCCCTTTTTGAAGTCAAGGTTGATGGCGCCCGCCGCGTTGGAAATGAACAATTTTTGAATTCCCAATTGGTGCATAACACGGATTGGGTAGGTAATATCTAGAAAATCATAGCCTTCGTATAAATGAAATCGACCTTGCATGACCACTACTTTTTTACCTTCAATAGTTCCGAAAACCAATTTCCCGGCATGGAATTCTACCGTTGCCAAAGGAAAAAATGGGATGTGGTTATAGTGTGCCTCAATAGGGTCTTCAATTTCGTCTACCAACCTACCTAATCCGGTGCCCAGTACGATGCCTATTTCGGGTTGGTCAAAACCTTTGCCGACCAAGTAGGCCACCGATTCTTTCAATTGTTTTTTCATCATAGTTTATCTATATAAAATTTTCGGGTGTTCATTACGCATGCGGATATTATCTAAGTAACGCCTAGCCGCATACTGGCTATGGGTTTTTTATATGTTTTAAAAAAGGCGCAAAGGCCTCAATATTCTGTATGTCCTCGTACCGGTCTATATCGTTTTTAGGTTTTAAAAGTGCAGTTTTTTCGGCTGCTAAATTACTCAAAGTGTCCTCAAGGACCGTTGCCGTTCCCCAACCTTTGGCTTGGAACAGTTGGGGCATAAAACGTTTCATTCCCAACAAGTAATAACCGCCGTCCTCCGCAGGGCCCACCACAAAATCGCTTTTGTCCAAGGCAATAAAAGCCGATTCCAAGTCTTCTTGGGATAGGTCAAACATGTCGCTGCCAATAATAGCGATTTTTTCAAACCCGTTGTGAAAACCCTGCTGGAATGCATGCCCCATCCGCGCGCCCAAGTCCTTTCCTTCCTGAAGTTTTTTGTCAAAAATAGTATTGTCCCAGATATCGTGCTCCCAAATTTCCTCGGAATAGTAGACCGTTTTTTTAGCGTACAGCCCTTTGGTAATAGCCAGGGTATGGTCTAGTAGGAACTTATAAATTGCCAATGCCGCTTCATCGCCCACTTTGGCCGCCAAACGGGTCTTGACCTTCCCCAATTCTGGGTTACGTGTAAAAATAAGCAACAGATTTCTAGATTTCGCCAAGCTAAAATCTACCGTCTTTGCGTCCGTCGCCGTTTTTTTAGTCTGAAGTATGCCCATTTTTTTCGCTATGTGCTTTTCAATTTACGCTTTTCGCCTTGCGCTATAAGCTCTACGCTTTGGTTGTTCCTATCTTGTTTTTTCTCTTTTCCTTCAAACTACATCTAACGGAAATAAGTTAAAGTTCAGGTTCAAGTGTCAAGTTCAATTGTGAAACTCAAACTCAAACTCAAATTCAAACTCAAATTCAAACTCAAATTCAAACTCAAAAAAATAACGTAGAAGTCTTTTCTCCATGTTCTTTTTTTCTCTTTTCTTTCAAAATAACTGACAAAACCTGAAACCTAAAATACTACCCACTAATACACCTTCACTCCTCTCAAAAGCAGTTTTCCCCAATGTTTGTCAAAAGCATGTACACTATCGGTCGGTTTATTTTTTAGGTTGTAGACTAGGCCATTATTGTTTTTCCATTGAAATATACCACCATACAAATTTTGCACATTGGTATAGCCCAAGGCCAGTAGCTTTTCGCCAATATCCTCCGAACGTACGCCAATGGAGCAATACACGATAATGGGTTTTTGCTTATCAGGAAGTTGTTCTAATATCGCGCTAGGGTCAAAGGCTTTGTCGCCCACCCAAATGGCATTCTTTAGATGGCTAATATTAAACTCCTCTTGTTTTCTGGTGTCCAAAAGTAGAACAGATTCCCTTTCCCTTAGGTTTTCCGCTTGGATATAGGGAACGGATTCCGAATTGAAGCGCTTTAAGGTCCTGTCCATTTTGGACTGGGCAAAAATCCAGGTGTTGAAGCAAAGTAGCACTGCCAAAGCAAAAAGAAATCGCATAAATACATATTGAATTCCTACAAAGGTAGTATTTTAGTGGTGTACGATGTTGGGTTCACAAATCAAAAAAATCCTAATATATGTCTAATTTCCGTAAATATTTTATAACTATGACGCTTTTGATGATCGTTTTTTCCTGTAAGGACAAGGGACCCAAAGAAGAACCAAAACCCGGGGATACGGGTCTACCCTACTATGTGGAAGCCTACAGACCTCAGTTCCATTTTACGCCAGAGGAAAAATGGATGAACGATCCCAATGGATTGGTCTACCATAAAGGGATTTACCATTTGTTCTATCAATATTACCCGGAAGATATTGTTTGGGGGCCTATGCATTGGGGCCATGCCGTGAGCACCGATATGATACATTGGGAGCATAAGCCCATTGCACTTTATCCCGATAAAAACGGATATATTTTTTCTGGAAGTGCCGTGGTCGATACCAAAAATACTTCGGGTTTTGGCACAAAAGATAATCCGGCACTGGTTGCTATTTTCACCTATCATGATGCAGAGGGCGAACAGGCAGGAAGAACCGATTTCCAGACCCAAGGTATTGCCTATAGTTTGGACAACGGCGATACTTGGACAGTATATGAGGGTAATCCTGTCATAGGCAATACAGGAATCAAGGATTTTAGGGACCCCAAGGTTCTTTGGAACGAAAAGGAAGAGCTTTGGTGCATGCTCTTGGTAGCCGGAGACCATATGCAAATATGGAATTCGCCCAACTTAAAGGAATGGGAGGAGGTAAGCGAATTTGGAAAAAGTCAGGGAGCGCATGGTGGTGTCTGGGAATGTCCGGATTTATTTCCCCTACAGGTAGATGCTTCCGATGAAGTAAAGTGGGTGCTATTGATCAGTATCAATCCTGGAGCGCCAAACGGTGGGAGCGGCACGCAATATTTTATTGGCGAGTTTGACGGAAAGGCCTTTACCTCCGATGAGACGGAAAACAGATGGCTGGATTGGGGAAGGGACAATTACGCCGGAGTCACCTATAACAACACCCCTAACAACGAACGTATTTTCATCGGTTGGATGAGCAATTGGGACTACGCCCGCGATACACCCACTGAAAAATGGCGCAGCGCCATGACCGTTCCTAGAAGCTTGTCGCTAACAAATATCAATGGACAGTACGAGCTGCTGAACTATCCCTTGAAAAATTTTGACGCAATCGTTGATAAAAGTACTGCCGTTAAGACTATTCTGGTGAAACCCAATGAAACAGAAGCTATAGCATTATCGACTAAAAATCAAGCGGAATTTCGTTTTCAAACAACATCAAGGGATTTTGTTTTGAGCTTTAAAAATCATAGTGCCGACAGTCTCGCGATAGCCATGGATGGAAAAAACAGGATGCTAAAATTCGATAGACGAAACTCCGGCCTAACCGATTTTAAGGACAACTTCGCAACGGGAGTCCAAGAAATGCCCATTGACAATCTACCGGAGGGCGAAATTGAAATCCGGATGTTGTTGGATGCCTCCTCCATAGAACTTTTTATACACCAAGGCCAATATGTAATGACCAATCAGATTTTCCCTAGGGAGGCGTATACTACTCTGGAGTTTTCGAATACTTCGGATGTGGAGCTGGAAATTAAGGAGTTTCGGGAAAGTGCCGTGGAGCGGATTTGGGGGGAATAGTGCGCTATCCATTCATCGATTAAATTTAAAAAAGAGTGCAGTCCATTTTTTAAAAAGAAGAAACGCAAACGTCTTTCATAGACCCTACATAAAATTTAAAGAAAATCTTTATTGACGAATCATCCATACAGCTATTTTGAAAAATGGCC
>Ga0306871_1000415_pt1 | contig 16573 bp, 9 predicted proteins | sample AntRauMeHopE1497_FD_190447 | JGI IMG/M metagenome (GOLD analysis project Ga0306871, IMG submission 190447) | Saline lake microbial communities from Rauer Islands, Antarctica - Metagenome Hop E1 #497 (v2) (version 2) | ecosystem: Environmental > Aquatic > Non-marine Saline and Alkaline > Saline ... | reverse complement strand
CGACGCCCGGCGCGCTGGCCGCCGCGGCCGGCTCGAGCTTGGTGATGACCAGGAGAAACGGGCAGAGCGGGGACCGCTCCAGCGGCTCGAACGGGGCCAGGTCCACGCGGAACCCTCCGCCGCCAAAGGCAGCCGCCAGGCAGAGGAGCACCTGCCTCTGCAGGAGCGACACGCAAGCGTAGCGGCCGCCCGCGCCGAGGACCCGCACTGACTCGGCGAGCATCGAGGCCGCGCCCTCCGCGGCCTCCGCCGTGGCCTCGGGCAGCATGGCGTCCAGCGTGCCCTTGTCAACCACAAGCGACATTGCGCCGCCGTCCAGCCCGGTGGCCCGCGCGTCACCGGCCACCCACGTCATTCCCTCGCGCGCGGCGTTCTTGGACCGCATTTCCTCAATCACACCCTCGGAGTAGTCGACGTTAACGATATCCTTCATGCCGGCGTCATACATCTCGGCACTGAGGCTCGAGTTTCCGCACCCCACGACCAGGATCCGCCCGGTGCCTGCGCCGATGGCCAGAAGCGGCGCCTTGATGTCCGCCCAGCCGCCGTACCACTCAAAGGCGCGGCTCCCGCGCTTGGCAAAGAAGTCATCCCAGTAGCGCCTCTGCCTGAAAGCATCGTCTGTGGACGGAAGCAGCGCCAGCGGGTCGGCCTGTGAGCTTGCTCTGGCCATGCTCCGTCCGTTGGGGTTGTGTTTCAGTGCGGCAGTGTCGAGACGGCGCCTAGAGGAGGCGCGGCGTGCTCTGCTTGCACCTTTTGTGGCGAATGCTGCGGAGCACGGCATGCCGTCGGCTGCAAAACCTAGCAGGTGCAAGGTAACCGTACTAAGGGACACGTGTGGTGGGCTCGTTCCGTGCATTTACTCCTGGTCGGGCACGGTGGTCCGGGCAGCTCATGAATTCACGGTTCAGACGCGCTCTTCGGGGTCACGCACCAGGTGCACATCGTTCACGACCATGGACTGCTGTGTCTGGGCAGGGTCGGCGCCCGCGGGCTGGGCCTCGGGCCACCGCTCCACAACAAGCGGCACGTAGCCCTTGATGGGCCACCCCACCTCCAGACCGCTTTCGCTCCATCGCACCATGCCCTTACCAGTGCCGAGCCCGGGGAAGTTCGAAAACTTTGCGACGTTCCGCGGCGAGAGCGCCAGCGAGGACTCGCCGTCCTCTGTCACCCACCTCCCAAGGGCTGCGTCAGCTTCCGCCGGCCGCGAGGCCGTGACGAAGCTTGCTACGACATAGAAAACGGGGCTAGCAACAACCAGCCCGATTCCCCCGCCTGCCATGATCATCCCGCGCCGCATTTTGGCCAGAGTCTGTGCTTTCGAGGTCATCTTCGAGATGGGCGCGCTGCCGGCTCCAACTCGGCGCTGGTGTGCCGATTCAACGTTCACAGCCTTGAGCACGACCCAAGCTGTGCGCGAGGTGGCTCTGATGGCCCGCGCTCGCGCAGAGCACATCGCACAGCCACGAGGCGCTCAGCCGCCACTGTCGTAGGCGTACGGTGCCGATGATGGTGTTTCGGCTGGCTTGCATTGCGGCTGCACTGGCATGGGTTGGGGCTTCGTCCCCTCCAGCCGCAGGCCCGCCGCCCCTTGGGTCTCTGGCCGACGATCCCCTGCTTTTACAGCCTGACACCGCGCCCAAGATGCTGTCAGACCCCAGCTCGACTACAGTTGTCGTGTTCCTGGACCCCAGCCGGCCGCTCGGCCCGCACTCCGTCTCGCTGGTGCGGGCGCTGAACGCCTGGTTTCGTCAGTCGAGCCCCCGCCTCTCCAGTGCACAGACCCTGCCAACCGGGAGGGTGCAAGTGCTGGAATCCGCATCACCCTTCGTCCGGGTGGTCGCTGGCGACTGCCTGACGACCCCCGGGTACCTGACGGCGCACGGACTGGTGTCGCTGCCCGCCATCCGAGTGTATCCCGCAGGGCTGCGGGGAGCCATTGCCAGGGACGTGGCATTCACCGGGAGCGCCCGGCTTGACGCATATGTCCGGCAGATCGAGGCCCTCCACGCTGCTGGCGCGGACGTGCACAACGACATGGACGGGGTCGCGGGCCCCGCTGGCGCCATCATCCGCCAGGCCGCTCGTCTGGCAGATGTGCGAGCCAATGAAAGCAGTGCCTCCAACGTAACGTCGGCCCAGGAGGCGGTGGCGGGGCTTGCTGATGCCGTCGCCGACAGCGCCAGGCACATTGCTGCGCAGCTACGTTTGCGGGCCGAGAGGCTGGATATGGCGGTGACGCTGCTCTCACAGCTGGGTACTGGCCTGGACCCCGCTGCCCTTGCTGCGGACTTTGCTGCTACGGCGGAGGCTCTCGCCAGCATGCCCGCGGTCATTTCTGAGGAGGACGCACGCCTCAATGACCGCACGAAGCTGCAGTGGGCAAGCACGCTTCGGCTTCTCCTTGAGGCCAAGCAGGTCGCTGACACCCGCGCACAGGAGGGGGGCGATGCCGTGGATGCCATGGTTGACGAGCTACTTGCCGCGTGAGCGCCGGCATAGGGAACCGAAACGCCCCAACGCTTGAGCGAAGAGCGTGCAAGCCGCCACAGCCCGCTGCGCCGCAAGACGTGCGACGCTGCACATGCCAGAGGCTTTGCGCTCGCCCACACGCGGATGTTAAGCACCACCCACCAATGGCTGTCACGGCGCAACAGCGGCTTCACGAGGCAGTGCTGCGTCCAAGGTGGCAAGGGCCGAGCGCAGCTCAGAAGAGAGAGCGTAATACGTGTCTGAAGTCATGGCCACCGAGAGCTGCGGCGCCAGAAGCACCGATTCGGCCCCGTGGTGCACGTCCGGCACGGCCACGGCTGCAGCCGAGGCCGCGAGGGCTGGGTGGGCGGCCAGCGCGTCGCCAAGTGCCTTCTCCGCCGCCCGTTCAGCAGCGTACCTCGACGGATTGGATAACACGGCTGCCTTTGCAACTGGGAGGGGCTGTGCCTCCGACGGGCGGTGAGTGAGCGAGAACCGCAGAGACACGGACGGCGACACGGAGGCCACCGAGCCCGGAACCTCTGACGAAGCAAGCACTGCGTCTGCCCGCCACTCCACGGTCCTTGGGCGGGGAAGCTGCGAGGATGAGCGGCGCACAGAAGCTCCGACAGGTGGTGGCTCGCTTGCGGGCAGCACCGCCGGGCCTCAATGGACAGCCCAGGGAGGCTGGGCAAGGCGCGCTCACCGAAAGAGAGAGCTTGGAGTGGAACTCCACAAGCAGGTCCCTGTTGTTCCTGAACGGCCGCGAGATCCCGTCGCTGTTTTCCTTGGGGAGGCCGAGCTGCTGCAGCTCTCTGTTCAGGACCTCGTCCGACACGCTATACACGGACGCGTTGCGGAGCACAAAGTTCATTGCCGCCAGCGCCGCCCTGGTATCGGCGGGTGCGAACCCCTTGTCTCGCGGGATGAGCCGCTGGACCTTGGCAAAGTCCACCTCGCCACCCAGAAGCTCGTTGATGACCTGCTTGCAGATGAGCTTCATCCGCACACATGACTGCGCCATGGTTGCGGAAAGGGGGCCCGGCAAACAGCCTTGACATGCGATCGGCTGCCGGGGCTCAGGGCTGGGCGCCAGATAGTTTGGGAGCCCTCGCCCCCAACGCGATCCGCCCACGACTCTGACGCCGGGTGCCCCGATCATGCGATGCAGTCTCACAATCTTTGACAGGACAGACACCTCGGCAACGACCCAATCCGGTACATCACGGTCACCGCAGAACTTGAACCTCTGCGGCAAGCACCAAAAGCACCGGCACGCACGAGTTTCGTTGGGCAGCCGTCGAAAGGGCGAGCGGGGCTTGGCGGCGACACTCATCAGCTCACCATGGCAGGGTGCGGGCGCAGCGGGGGCGCTTTGGCAGAGGCTCACGAGCCGTGCGCGGCACCTAGACGCCTGAGGCGTCAAAGGCTCACAGCCTCTTGCACCTCGTCACCGAATGACGGCAGTTCCGGCAGCAAAGGCGGGTCACCAGTTCCTGTACCAGGCTGGGGGAGATTGCCCAGTCGGGCGGCACCGGTCGAGCGATGCCAATGCCGCACACGGGAGGGATTCCGTCAGTAACTGGGACCCAATGGTTTGCCGCTTCAAGTAAGGTCGACGCCGCGTCAATCGCTCGCTCGCCATAAGCCGGGTGTGAATGCAGCGAAGTGTCCCATGCCACCCTGAGGCGGTGGCTTGGATGCGCGCCGTCGCCACAAGAGCTCACAGCCGGCGCGCACGTGAACCCCCCACGGCAGTGCTTCCTCTCACGCCATACCATGCAACGGTTGCCGCTCGCGTGCCGCCAGGAGCGGATTTTGAGGCACCATCACTGCAGCCCATCCACGCGCTTCCGCTGCCGACCGGAGCATTCTGAGGCCGTGAAACCATGAAGCTTCGGCGCTCCTTTCGTAGCATTGCCGACGGTCCACTCGCAGGGACTGCACGAACAGCGCGATGTTCGCGTTCCGCGTTCGTGGGCTCAGCCAAAGCTGCCGTGGCCCTGAACTGAGCACACGTCGATGGGCACCACCGTGAGCGTGGTTTAAGACAGCCGCAGCCATGAACTATAAGCAGGCTGGGTCGTTGGGCGGTGCTGGTGGTCGATGCTGACAGAGCAGCCGGACCGCGGTTCCACGGGCCCTCACCGGGCCGCCTGGCCGTACTCATAGCCGCTATCGCGGCATGGAGCGAAGGCCACAGCATGCGACGGCCGTGGCTGAGCGGCGCGTGTCCATGATGCTTCCAGGCACAGGACGTGCGGAAGCGCCCGCTGGTGAACCACTGGTGCACGCACGACGGCCAACCTCGACACAGCCAGGCAGCGGGAGGCAAGACACGCCGCTCTTTGACCGTCTTGGAAGCAGCCAGCGGCGAGCAAATGGGCCGCTGCTTGGCGATCGCCTTCGTTTTGCCGGGACGGCGCCAAGCTCCTTGCAGCATGATGCAAGACACGGGAGCTCTAAGCCCGTCTCTAGCGCGTGGCCTTTCGGTGGTTCGGCATCCATCAGTCGCGGCACCTCCGGGGGGCAGCCCAAGAGCAGGCTTGGCTCCCGGCCGGCAGCCGTTGTGGATGGCTTCGACGTCATGGACACCTCAAAGCTGTCCACCCCCGAGCTTAAGTCGCTGCTCGAGTACATCCCTGATCCGTTCGAAGCGGAAAAGGCTGCGCGAGCTTCGCGGCGCGCCGCAGCGGCAGCCGCCGCGCTGGGCAAGCCAGGTGTGCCCCGCCTAGCATCCAACCCTTGGATTCGCTGGAAGACATTGGCAAATGTCCGAAGAGCAGCTGACGCCATGTCAGGGGCATTGGTGCCCTCGACATCGGGCCTCCTAGGATGGGACGCAGCCTTGGCAGCACCAGGCACCGCTGGCAGTAGCGAGGACGCGATCGGCCCCATTAGGCCGCAGCACAGCGCATCGAGGCGCGCGCTCTCTGCTACGAGTGAAAAGCCGAGTCACCACCACCTTACTTCCGCGAGCTCACCCGGCCCGAGCGATTCGGGGGCGCAGGGCTGGGGCGATGCGGCTCCACTCAACACGGGAGAGCACCGGCGCGCTGATGCCGCAAGTGACGGTGATGATGACGCAAAGCGGCTGGATCGAGCGCGGGCGACCATTGCTGCGCGTCGAGCGGCTGAGGCAGAGGCTGAAGATGCGAAGCGCGAAGCGGCACGGCTTGCCGCCAAGGTGGCAGAGCAGGTGAGGCAGGAAGCAGAGGCAGCGGAGCAGGTGCTGCTGTCGTCTGGGGACAACCTGTGGCGGATGCTTGCTGGCAGGTCGAGAGCTTCACGACACTTGAGGGGCACAACGGCCAGTGCACGCTCGCCGGTTTCGGTGCCTCTCTCCCATCCCATCCTAAGCCTGACATGGATCAGGCCGGGCATCGACAGCGTCGTGCCGATTCGGTGCATTCTGGGCTTAACTCAAGGATCCAGCCTCGAGGGTGCCACCTCCGACGCTGCGAGCGTGTCAGCCAGCGTCGAGTCCGGATTTGAAACCGAGCTGGACGCTCTTTTGTTGCCTGAGCCGGCCCGCGGGCATGCTGCTGCGCGGAGGGGGACGGCTGCGGCAGCAATGAAGTTCTTGGCGGGGGCAGGCGAGCCCGTTCGCGGCCCAGGCCCGAGCCTCTCGGCGGCATGGGATGGGCCTGCTTCGCTGCCAGGAGCGCGGCACGTTGCCTCGAGCATGTTCTGCATCTCTGCAGGCCAAGCTGGCGACAAAGGCCGAACCAGGTCCATACGTGTCACGCTGACAGCGACAGTTGCAGGCTGCAGTGTGGAGTCCCGAAGCCTCATCAGGGTTGCGCCGCCGGCGGCCAGCTTGATGGCAGATGCCAAGAGCGACACACTGCTCGGGCTTGAGTTCATGCAGCCAGATACTGACGCGGTGGCGGCTATGCTTCACGATGACAGCCTCGACGGATCGCTTGACGTGCATGGGCGCCGTCTTTGCGACATGCTCCTCCTCGAAGTTGTCCTCTCTGACGGAAAGGAGCCCTCAGAGGATGCTCTGCTCCTGCAAGCAGAGGGGGACACCGCTGAAAACAGCGCGCCTGGATTCAGCGTGTCTTGGGACTCGTCCACCTCAATTCTGACGATTGCTCCGGCTTCGACCGACGTTCTGGTTTCAGCACTGGCCGGGCTTTCCCGCCGGCTGGCATACCGGAACCGGAGCGGCATCCGGATGACGCCAGGGGTCCGTGTTGTGGAGGCCCGCTTGGTTGACCCGGTGCTTCGTCGCGCTGCCGCCGCAGTGCAGACGGACCCTGCGCTCGCCAGCGACGCGGAGCATCGCCTGCTCGCTGAGACCCCGCTCCGGCGTCGCCTTGGGGTGCTGCTCCTGAGGGCGGTCAGCGTCGAAGTGTCCGCTGGCTCCATCAATGACGCTCCGTCAGGCAGGTCAGGCATGGCTCAGGGATTGCGGGCAGCTCGAATGGCTGCCTTAGCAGCGCTGCAAGACTTTCGAAAGATGCACAAGGAGCTGCCTGACCGGTTCCTGTGGCGTGTGGTTGCTGTGAAGCGGGCGGAGCGGATCCTGAAGCGGAGCTTTCTCCCGCGCGCCCGTGCGCGGATTCAGGCGGCCAGGGACAGAGCCGCGGCAAAAGCAGAGGCCGAAACGCAGCGAAAGGCCAGCGAAGTCTTGGCCCGGCAACGAAAGGCAGAGGCCAGCAGAGCCAAGGCTGCGGCAGCCAAACGGAAGGCTGAGGCCAAGCTTGTGCCAGAGACACCACCGGCAGTCAGCGGCCAGGAGACGAAGGATGGTCGAGAAACATCGAGCGAGCTGGCAACTGCTGCCCGGCAGCCCGTAGAGCGGCTCAAGGCGAAGCCCGAACCGCAAGCTGCCCCGGCGAGGCGGCCGGCAACGCACGAACGGCAAGAGGAGCGACGCCCAACAGCGACCGAGCAGGCTCCGGGGGCAGCGACAATCCAGGCAGAGGGCGGCCTTCCAGCGCCGGAGGATCGCCAGCAGCCCGCATCCACTGCTGCTGAGACTACTGTTTCTCGCCCATCTCGAACTGCGGATGCCAAGGCTCCCGAGGCCTTGCCCTCTCGAGCTGAAGCAGAGCCGCTTCTGCAGTCTCACGACGCAGTCGGAGATGCTGGCGCCAGCCATGGGCAAGCACCCGAAGCGGGTCCGCTAACTTCTCCCAAGCAGGTGCAGTTTGGCTCACAGCCCGGTGCCGCGCCTGCACTGAGGCCGACGGCAGCTGGGGATGAGACCCACACTGCATTCATGCCGGGCAAACCTAGCGAAGCGAGGCCACGCAGCGTCTCTTCAGGGCAAGAGGCTGGCGGGAGCTTGCTGCCGCAGCAAGTGGCTGGTGCGGCCTCGAGCGCAGCGGCCGATCCGTCCGACGCAGGCGAGAGTCCAGCGCCTGCCACCTCTCTTGGGCACAGTAAAGCGATTCCTGCAACGGCGCCAGGGGTCGGTGGTCCGGCTCTACGGTCGTCGCAGCGCAGCACCGAGTTGCCAGTGGCCGCATCTGTCCCTCCACGACCGGCGCTCGACGACAGGGGGCCTTCGCCGGCACCAGCCGGTCGCGGACGGCACGGCGTCCCGCGCCCCTCGCGATCCGAGATGCAGGCCCCGACAAGCGCAGGCCGCTCTGGCAGAGAGGCACAGGGCGATGCACCAGGGCCTCCGACTGACGAGCTCGGCGGTGCTTCCGCTTCAAAGGTGCTCGGGTCAAGCGTGGCCATGGTGGCTAAGAAGCCTGCGCGGCGAGTCAGGGTCATCGACTCAGGGCCCGCAGGCAAAGTGAAGGCTGCAGCGGATGCCGAGCTGCCTGGCGTCACGCCCGGCGCCTCGGCGACCGCCTGGGAGCCAGCAGCGCTCGACTGGGAGCGTTCGTCTCCTGCTCGCAGCCCGAGCGACTCAGAGGTCGAGTCACTTTCCTCCGTACCAGAAGACCGACCTGCGGTCCGCCTCACCCAGGCTCGGAGCACGCTAGCGCTTCCCAATCTGCCACACGGGTGGAGGTGGTCAGTGTCGACTTCCCGGCCGCTTGCCCCGCTGCCCAACCGACCGCCCAAGGTGCAGATCCGCTTCGAGGCCGACTTCGGTTGGCAGTCTCTCTTCGAAGTCAGCGAGGAGCAGCTGCTTCGCATGTCGAGGCCTCGGGTGGCGGGGACTGTTCCATTGACCGAGCAGATGGAGTACTCCCGCAGGGCGCTCATGACACACCGCGGGGTGCTCATGCCATCGATGGTAGCGAACTCTGTGGCCGGTGCCATGTCGGAGGCAGAGCCATCGTCAGGTATCAGCGCCGAGCGCCTCGCCAGCGCAATGAGCCGCATCCGCACCAATCGCCTGCTGCTTCGCCAAGTATTTGCCCGGTCCCCTCCTGGATTGCTACCAGAGCTGGCGCTGAACGACAAGTGGACCGGGCACACGTGGGACGATGGCTGGCGCTACTTTTCGGTGGTCGTGCCGGCGCTGGCCAACGAGCCCACCCTAGAGATCGTCGCCAGGGCAACGCCCGACCGAGCCATGGCGCCCACAGCTGCTGGTGACGATGCCAGCTGCGTGCTGTTCGCATCCTCGACCGTGCTTCCGACGCCGTGGGACCACGACGCTAGGTCGGCAATCATTGGAAGGGGAGCGAGCCGCTTGCTGATCTCGTACACGGATCCGTTCTACGTCCGGGTTCGCGATGACTCTGCTGGAATGGACAGGTACCTGGTTGCCGTGTGGGTGTCCCCGGGGTCAAAGGTCGGCATCACCGTGGAGACGAGAACATGGACCATGCCAACCCCCCTTCGAGGAGATTTTGGGAAGGCGCTGGATAAGGCCGCTGAAACCGAGCGGAGAGTGACAATCGCTGACTCACGGGCCGCGTTGTCGCACCTGGATGCTGAGGGCACAGCCCAGCCGGACGAGGATGAGGGTCATGACTGGTCCAGGCTGATGCAGGTGATTCAGATCCTGGATGCCACCGCTGTGCGTCCGGCAGCAAGCCTGCACGGGCTTGACGACCAGCTTTCGGTCGACTCCGGGACCGACACCGATAGCTCTGGAGTCAGCGTCTTGAACCCGGGGCTTGGCAGTGTTGTTGATGAGGACCTTGGAGCGTACGAGCAGAGGCGGCAGCGCCGCAGGCAGCGTCGTTTAGACCGGCGCCATGCAGCCAAGGCCAACGCGGCCATCGCCAGCGCGGCAGCGAATGCGTACCGGCTAGCCATGGCCGGGGCCCGAGGCTCGGAGGGCCCGTTTGACAAGGGCAGGGCCGCTGCTGCCGTTGCGCAGGCCCGAGAGCAAGCCGCGGCAGCCGTGGCGAGAGCCACCGCCGAGCAGCGCAGCGTTGGGCTGAGAGAGGGCCCCGGCCCACGCCTCGAGAGCTCTCCCGTGGAGGATGCAGACTCCATGATCGTGGCAGAGGCGGCAGCTGCCGAAAGCCGCGACTTTACGCTGCGGGGCGCCTCGGCTCATGTTATGGACCTGTTGTCCGAGCCGGAGTTCACCCCCGAGCCGGACCCTGCGGACTCCCTCTACGAGCCACAGTTTGCACTGAGCCTGGGACTGGACACTGGGGTTGAGCTGCTGCTTGGGCCAGACCCGAGCGCGGAGGACATTCAGGTGGTCGAAGCGGCCAGGCGGGCTGCAGCAGCTTGCGAGGGAGGAGCGTCGGATGTCGAGGCCCAGCGGCTGGAGCATTCTGCAGCATCCATGGAGCTCTTCCTGCGGTCATTCCGTACGCCTGATGTTCCTGTTCTGCTCCCCCGCGATGGCGGAAAGCCATCTGCGCTGATGGGCACTACGGGGCGGAGAGAGCCAGCCGAAGTCATGGCCCGCAACGCCCGGGCCAAAGCCGCGAGCTCCACGGGCGCAGGGCTCAAGCGCAGCGAGATGCGTCGCTACCGGCTCGGAGTAAGGGCTGCCAAACGGACCCTCTGTCGCTCCACCCGGCGCGCCGCGCGGGAGGCGAAGCGCGAGCGGCGGAGAGCCGAGGCTGCGCAGGCCCCAGCTGCACGAAGCATGAGCGGCCCTGGAGGAGGACAGAGCGAGAGTACCGCACGGCTGGCTGCATCCCTTCTGGCGGCCTCTCAGCGCGTCACGGCGGCGCCAGATGATGCTGCCGCTACAGCTTCCGAGCACGGCCGCGCACGCTCCCCTGCAGCGAGGTCTCGCAAAACCGTGGAGATCCCGCGTCCTGGGCTGGCAAAGATCATCCTTCCATCCATAGTGACTCCGAACCGTCGGCCGTCTGGGCCGGCGGCCCGCGACTAGGTCTGTGTGCGAGCGCTGCCACAGAGCATTGCCACCGAGCACTGAAGGGGCACCCCACCTCGCAGCCACACGCGGGCCAGAGCTTGCCGGGTACGCTCGTCGTCCGCTGCGCCGCGTGGGGTCAGGAGCCTCACGAAGGCACCGAGATGCGGACATGCGATGCAGTCGTTGCTGGGGCTCTCGCCGCGGCCTTGGCGAGTGCAAGCCGTCAAACTTGGATGCCCAAGGCAAATCTTTACATGGGGCTCAGTTCGATGCGCGAGCCTGGCATTGAGGTGCGTGCCTGGCAGCCTGCTGCCACGTGCCACGCGCCCGCATCGGACCACGAGCGGCGTGCATCCGCCAGGCCCCGTGACTCCCGTGGACGTGATGCATTACGGTCCGCAGGCCAGCGTTGCGTGGGTTCAGGGCGACAACGTGAACTCTTTGCGGCACCAAGCGCGGAACGAGGACCGCACGACGAGCTGGGGATGGAGCCACCACGACGGTCGCAGCTTTGGCATGTCAAGGATCACCGACGAGCCCAACAACTTCGTGAGGCCGGCCCTGGGCCAGCGCTGGCTGAGCCAGGTTCACCCGGCAGGGGCCTCGGTTGCGCTGACCTCCGCATGAAGATTGCCGCCCCTGCTCGCAGGAGGGGACCATGGCATACCTGGCTGATAACGGAGGCGCCGCGTCCGGGGGCTCGGGCGCGTGGAGCATGGGGCTGCAGGGGTCGTGCTTGCCTGCGGCTGCGTACGTGCGGAGGGAGAAGCACACGGCGCCGCCTCGCGGCAGAGGGGACGTGGCGTCGCCGCTGAGCATGTTCCTGGCCGTCAAGGCCGACAAGGGCGCGACGCTGGCGGTGGACGAGCACCTGTCGACGGGCTGGGAGGCCGGCGTGGGCGCGGAGGGGCGGCTCGTCCTCAGGGTCCTCCCCGAGGGCGGCGCCGGCCCGACCACGGGCCTCATCGTCGTGAGCAGCAGCCCCAAGCTGCTGTGGAGCCACGTGAAGCGCGTGTGGCGCACCAACGCGAGCGAGGAGGAGCGGCTGAATCGTCCCATCGCCGACGCCGCCGCCTTTGCGGAGCGCATCGGCGCCACCAAGGCCGCTCCCGTGCCCCCCTCCATGGGCCTCGCGCGGTTCGCCCCGGTCTGGTCCCGCCGGTCGGAGGCGGGGTCGTACCTGCTTGCGGCGCGAACCCAGCGCAAGGTCGAGCGCTGGACGCACCGGCTCCACGCGCAGGGGCTCAACGTTCCGCAGGCTGGCCGCTGGAACGTGCAGGAGACCCTCAAGGGCGCGCTCGTGGACTCGCTGAGAGCCGCCCATGCCGGGTTCGAGTCGGCGCGCCGCAACGCCACACACGCGGACCGGGGCTCCCTCCCCCTCAGCCTCGGCGGCAGGCGGAGGGGGAGCCCGAGGCACGTGCCCGTGCTGTCGGACGAGGTGGTGGCGGGCTCCAACGTCGTCCTGGTCCAGGCTGTGGTCCCCGTCTGCCACGCCCGGCTCTTCGCACACTACCTGCCGCTGGGCGACGACGCGGCCGGGGAGGACGCGGCACCGCACGCCGTCGTCGGTCGCAAGCTTGCGGCCGCGGCTGACGACTCCGTCGGCGCCAGCGCGGCCCTCGACGCCACCCTCCGCGTCCTGTCAGGCGCACCCTTCTGGAAGCGGGTGGCCGCCCGCGCCCGTGCTGTCGACGAGCGCGTCACCCTCGCCTTCGGGAGGGCCTCCGCCGAGGAGCCCGACGCCCGCCCGTCCGGTCGCAGGGGCAAGGCCCGCCGCGCCCGTGCCATCGTGGACCGCAGCCCTGCGGCCATGGTCCGCTACGCGGTCAGCAACCTCGCGGGGAGCGTCAGCGTGCACAAGGGCCGGCAGCTGGTGCGCGGGAGCCGCGGCGACGTCCTCCAGTCCAGGCCCTACCAGCTGGTCACCGGCTGCCCCTCCCGCGCCTTCTTCCCGCGCGGCTTCCTGTGGGACGAGGGGTTCCACCAGCTCCTTCTCTCCCGGTACGACGCCGAGCTGTCGGCCACCGTCATCGCCTCGTGGCTCCGCACCGCCAACAAGGACGGCTGGATCGCCCGGGAGCAGATCCTCGGCCCCGAGTCTGAGTCCAGGGTGCCCGAGGAGTTCCGAGTCCAGAACCCGGCCGTGGCGAACCCGCCGACGCTGCTGCTCGCGGTCAGGGCCCTGCTGGAGCGCATGAGCGACGACGCGCAGGGCGCCGCGTGGCGGTCCTTCCGGGACAGCGAGAAGGGCCGGTGGGAGGCGGAGTGGCGGGCCGTGGCCGCCGCAGCGGGCGGCGCGGACGTCGCGTCGGAGGTGGTCCCCGGCCTGGAGCGCGACCTCGAGGCGGCCGTGGCCGAGGACGTGGCGACGGCAGAGGTGGCGAGGGCGGCGGCCGCGCCGTCGTCTGCGACCGTCTCGTCGGACGGCAGCGCCGCGGCCGCGGGGGGCAGCCCATCGCTCCGCGGCGCCCTCTCCAAGGACGCCCAGCGCTGGCTCGTGGCGCAGTACGGCCTCATCGCCCGCTTCTACCGCTGGATGCGGGCGTCGCAGCGGGACGAGGCCGGGGACGGCTTCCAGTGGAAGGGCGACCGGCCCGACGACTACCGGCACACGTACGCGTCGGGGCTGGACGACTTCCCGCGCGGCGCCTGGCACACGGGGCGGGACCGGCACGTGGACCTGGCCTCGTGGATGGCGTGGGCGGCGCGGCTGATGAGGGAGCTCGCCGAGACGACGGCGACGCTCGACGGCGTCCCGGCGTCGGTCGCGGCCGCGGCGCTGGAGGACGCCGAGGAGTTCGGCGCCGACCTGGACGCCGCCCGCGCCGTCATCGACGGGCACTGGTCTGACGCCCGCGGCCTCTTCTGCGACGTGGGCGTGCCCGAGGCCCTCCGCCCCGCCCTGGTCGGGAACGAGCTGCCGCCAGACGCCGCCCCCGTGGAGCACGTGTGCCACGAGGGCTACGTGTCCTTCTTCCCCCTCTTCCTCGGCCTCTTGGAGCCCGACTCCCCAAGGCTCGGCCCGCTCCTCGCCAGGCTGCAGAACCGGAGCTCCGTCCTCGGCCGCGCCGGCCTCCGCTCGCTGTCCAAGGCAGACCCGCTGTACGGCACCGGCGACAACTACTGGCGAGGCAAGGTGTGGATCAACATCAACTTCCTCGCGGTGCGCTCCCTGGAGCAGCTCGCCGCGCGGCCGGGGCCCCTGGCCGAGGAGTGCGGCAGGGCCGCGGCCGCGATCCGCCGGGCCGTGTTTGGCGCCGTGCACGCCGAGTGGGCCGCGACGGGGACTCTGTGGGAGAACTACGACGAGGCGGGGCGCGGCACGGGGACGCACCCCTTCACCGGATGGACCGCCCTCGTCGCGACGATGCTGCCCCCGGCCGCGTGAAGGTGGTGCTACACCCCTCGTCGCGACGATGCTGCCCCCAGCCGTTTCGAGCGCTCGTGTGCGAAGGGCGCGGCGTCTGATAGCCATTGGCAAGCACCCGAGGGCCGCGCCGCGCGACGGTGCCCGCACGCGCTGCCTTGCTCACTCCGGGACTGCCGGCACGCCCACTCCCGGCGGAGCCACCGGCTCGCACGCGCGGAGCACGAAGACGGCGTCACGCAGCGCGAAGAGGGTGGCCCTACCGTCGCCCTCGCACAGGTAGGGGACGGAGGTGAACGCCACGGGCTCCAGCCCCTGCGAGGGAAGCAGGGCGGGGTGTGCGGGGCGCAGTGTGAGCAGGCAGAGCGGGTGCGCGCGCGGCCAGCCGTCGGTAATCCCCCCCCGGGCACTCACCGCGGGGTGAATCGCGTGGGCGAGGAGCATCGTCGCCGAGTCCTCGAACGCCACCCCCGGCGTCGCGGCCGCACGGGGCAGCCTGAGCGGCACGGCGGGGTCCCGCTTGGTCGCCCCGTCCTCGACCATGGGCCGGAACGGCAGCACCACGGCGACGACGGCGACGCCGCCCGGCGCCAGGTGCCTGCGCACGTCCCCGAGCAGCGCGGCAGGGTCGTCCGTCCGGTCCAGCACGTTGAGAGCCAGCACGACGTCAAACTGCCCGGGCTCTGCCAGCGGCCCCTCGTCCAGCCGCGTGGTCTCGATCGCCTCGAAGCCGCGAGCCGCGAGGGCCCGCACCATCGGGGCCGACGCCTCCGTGGCCACGACGTCGTCGGGGCGGACGTCGAGGGCCGCCAGGACGCGGCTGGTGGCGGCGCCGTCGCCGGCCCCGATGTCCAGGAGGCGCCGCCCGCTGTCCCGGCGCGAGCGAGACCACCCCCTTGAGTGCGGCCGGGTGGCAGGTGGACCAGCAGCCGTTGCAGCGGGCTCCTCTGCCCTTGCCAAGGTTCTCGCTGCTGCTGCCCCTGCCTCCAGGGGCTCCGGCACGCCAGCAGAACCTTGTGAGCCTGCGGCGAGGCTCGCGGCCCGCACCAACCTACGGGTCAGATCGCTTGTTAGCACGAGCATGTGGCCACGGCCCAGAATCCCGTTCACATCAGTCAAGGACATGAAGGGGAGCAAAACGTCGGCCGCCATCGCCCGGGCGCGGCGGTCCAACCACCAAGCCTGTGTCTGCGCTTGCACAAAGCCAACGGTCTCCTCGTCGAAATCAGCGGGGACATAGACCGATGCGAGACGGGGGTGAAGCCTGGAGGCCACAACACAGTAGTTCCACGCCAGGTACTCCAGCTCGCTCCTAACCAGCGCAGGAGCTGGCGAGTCCAGGGCAAAGCGCATCCCAGCATTCACCAGCCCAGCATACGGCCCTGCTGCGGGCTCGCCCGGGCCGTCCTCAAGGCTCCATGCCTGCTCCAGCTCGGTCTTCAGGTGCTTCACCCACGATCGCATCGTCGGCTCGTCCTGCTGAGCGCTGTGGCCCAGCCGATTGCGGCCAGACCAGCCTGATTGCCTGTTCGAGGATGCCTGGCTGGGGTCGCGGGGGAGGGGCGTGAGTGGTGTTGTACAGAGCACCGGCACCCAGCTGCCATCCCTGTCCGCACACCGCGCGAGCGGCAGGTTTAGACTATGGCTGAAGACAACACGGCTAGATTGGATGTGGTGCTGCGCACGGTGGCCTACCTGGTGAGCCTGGGCGTTGGGCTGCGCGGCTTGAGCCATAGCTGGGATTTCCGCGAACTTGGCCGACGAGCTCGCAGCGCCGAATCGGGCGCCAGCGCCCCTTGGCCGCGAGGCGCTGGCAAGGAGGCCTCGTACTACAATCATCCGGAAGGTGTTGCGGCTCCGGTCTGCCAGGTCCCTGTGAAGCCGTGAACTCCTGCCGACGATACGCAGGATGCCCCTCGCGTGCGGAGAGACGTCCTCGAGGCGCTGCGCCATGCGCCGTACCTGGTGCCCAAGGAGGATGAGCTGTGTGAGGACTCCGGCCGGCGCGCGTAGCGGTCCTTTCGCCCGCAAGCCAGGGCATTCCGACGGATCAGGCCTGCTCGTTCCCCCGTCGCAGTCCAAGAGGTCTCCCCAGGGGACTGGCAGCCGTGCAAGCTGCTCTCGCTGGAAGGCGTGCTTGCGTACTCCCACGAGGACAAGGTCTACTACTGCCCGGTTCAGGTTTACGTGCAGACGGAGCATCCGAGGAGGGCGCCCACAGTGTTCGTGCGGCCCGCCGCCGATATGATCATCGAGCGGAACGCGTCGTACGTTGACTCGTCTGGGGCCCTGAACCTGGAGTCGTTGCGCGCCTGGGGCGTGACCAGCAGCATCGCCGCGGTCCTGGGCGAGATGTCGACCAAGTTCGGCGAGACGTCACCGCTGCGCAGGCGGCCGACGAGCCTGCGGCCTGGTGCCGCCGCTGGCGGCGCGGGAGCTGGCGGTGCCGGTCAGCGATACGCGGCCACTGCGTCCGAGGCGGCGGAGGCCGCGAAGCTGCGCTCGAGCCTCACCGA
>Ga0306871_1000414_pt1 | contig 16592 bp, 6 predicted proteins | sample AntRauMeHopE1497_FD_190447 | JGI IMG/M metagenome (GOLD analysis project Ga0306871, IMG submission 190447) | Saline lake microbial communities from Rauer Islands, Antarctica - Metagenome Hop E1 #497 (v2) (version 2) | ecosystem: Environmental > Aquatic > Non-marine Saline and Alkaline > Saline ... | reverse complement strand
GGACATATTCCGCTATCCATTTCCAACCGATTGATGTTATTGGATGCCTTGGTCAAAGGCAATACCTTTGTGAGCTATCCAAAAATTTATTTGTCCGAAGATGAAATCAAGGAAGCGCAAAAGTCTATAAAGGAGCATATAGCAGTGGAAAACTCCAAATTGATCATGATCGGTATTTTGGGAAGTGCCCCTTACAAGACCTATCCGGCAAGGTATATGGCCCAGATACTGGATAGTATCTGTGAAAAAGAGCATGTGAAACTACTTTTTAACTATATTCCCAAACAAAAAGAGGAGGCTATGGCCATTTACGACCTGTGCAAACCGCACACACAGCGTTGCATCGCCATAGACTTTTACGCAGCCTCTTTAAGGGGTTTTATGGCGCTATTATCACAGTGCGATATGCTCATTGGCAACGAAGGCGGCGCGGTAAACATGGCCAAGGCATTGGATATACCTTCCTTTGCCATTTTTAGTCCCTACGTAAACAAAGGGGGTTGGCACGGTGATGTGTACCAAACCCACAATACCGTTCACCTTCGGGATTTTCATCCAGAACTGTTCCTAGGAATGGACAAGAACGAGATCAAAAAAAATAGTGCATCGCTCTACGAGGCATACAAGCCCCAACTTTTTGAAGCTTCCCTGCTGCAATTTATGGCCCATAAACCGGTCTAAATTTGAATTGTACAATATGTTGAAAGAACACTATACCGTAGCGGTCATCATCATTAATTACAACTCTTCCGAATTTACGATCAAGTGCGTTGAAAGTGTCCTAGAAAATACCGCTGGGGATTTTACGTATCAGATACTCATTGTGGACAACGCCTACAATGGCGAAGATTACAATTTATATCCAAAAAGTTTAAAAGAAAAGGAAAGCTCGGTTTTACCACGTGTGGACTATGTGGTAAATTTGCACCAAGAAAAAGAGGCCTATGCAGGGTATTCCTTAATTAAGTTGGATACGACCGGTAAGGTCAGTATTATAAGGGAATAGTGCAGGCGAAGGAGCAATGAACTACAAGGACGCATTAACAGACGATATTTTTAAAATAATTGGCGATAGTGCCGATGAATTGGGACTGGAAGCCTATGTGATAGGGGGCTATGTCCGCGATTTTTTCTTGCAACGGGAAACACCCATGGACATAGATGTTGTTGCCGTAGGAAGTGGTATTGCCCTTGCCGAAAAAGTGGCTTCAAAGCTTAGCGGCAGACCCAAGGTATCTATTTTTAAGAACTTTGGTACCGCCATGGTAAAACAGGACGGCGTGGAACTCGAATTTGTGGGCGCCCGTAAGGAAAGTTACAACAGGGACAGCCGAAAGCCGGTAGTGGAAAACGGCTCTTTAAAGGATGATCAGCTGCGGCGTGATTTTACCATCAACGCACTGGCGCTTTCCCTTAACAAAACCACCTTTGGAGATTTACTAGATCCCTTTGAGGGCGGAAACGACTTGGATAAAGAGCTGTTGAGAACTCCTTTGGACCCGGACACCACCTACTCGGACGATCCCCTTAGGATGATGCGCGCCGTGCGCTTTGCTACCCAACTTGGTTTTACAATAGATTTGCCCTCCTTACAGGCGATTACCGATAACAAAGAACGTATACATATCATTTCCCAGGAACGGATAGTTGACGAACTCAACAAAATAATGCAAACGCCAAAACCTTCTACAGGGTTTGCCCTGTTACATAAAACGGGTTTACTGGATATTATTCTGCCGGAGCTAACCGCTTTGCAAGGCGTTGAAGAAATAGAGGGCCAAAGGCATAAGGATAATTTTTGGCATACTTTAGAGGTAGTGGACAACATATGTAAAAGCACGGACGACCTTTGGTTGCGCTGGGCCGCCCTGCTGCACGATGTGGGCAAGGCACCCACTAAAAAATTCCATAAAAAAATCGGATGGACCTTTCATGGGCATGAATTTGTGGGCTCTAAAATGGTGTATAAAATCTTTAAACGCATGCGCCTGCCCCTGAACGATAAAATGAAATTCGTTCAAAAAATGGTGCTGATGAGTTCCAGGCCCATTGTGCTATCGGAGGATTATGTGAGCGATTCCGCAGTACGGCGCTTGGTGTTCGATGCCGGCGAGCACGTAGAAGACCTAATGACCTTGTGCGAGGCGGACATCACTACAAAAAATCCAAAAAAACAGCGCAAGTACAAGGACAACTTTAAAATTGTTCGTGAAAAAATTATAGCCGTAGAAGAGCGGGATAGGGTCAGGGCTTTTCAACCACCGATCAGCGGCGAGGAGATTATGAAGGCCTTCGATCTAAAACCTTCCAAGGAAATCGGGATTATTAAGGAGTACATAAAAGAAGCCATTCTGGAAGGTGAAATACCTAACGAATTTGATGCAGCAAAAGCCTTGATGCTTAAAAAGGGAAACGAACTGGGACTTAAAACAAAACAGCTATGATATCATTTAGAAAATTGGCGAAAATTTCGCTGGTATTGGTGTATTTGGTAATCGTGGCCGGTGCCGTTGTGCGTATGACGGGAAGCGGAATGGGCTGCCCCGATTGGCCCAAATGTTTTGGATATTACATTCCGCCTACGGAAGCTTCGGAACTGGAATGGATGCCCAATAAGGAATACAAAAAAGGAATGGTCATTATCCGGAACGAAACCTTAAAGGTAGCCAAGGCCGACATGACCACAGCGTCCGAATTTAATTTGGACAATTGGGAAATCTACACCAAACATGACTACGCCATTTTTAATCCGTGGCATACGTGGATAGAATTTATCAACCGCTTGCTTGGCGCTATAGCCGGTCTGGCGACCTTAGTACTGGCGTTTGCCTCCATAAAGTACTGGAAAAAACGAAAATCGGTTACCTTGTTATCCTGGCTCGTGGTATTTGGCATGGTTTTCCAAGGTTGGCTGGGGGCAACGGTGGTCTATTCCGTCTTGCAGCCGTTTAAGATTACCTTGCACATGCTCATGGCCTTGGTCATCGTAGCCTTCCTCATTTATCTCATTTTCATGGTAAACAAAGAGGACAAGGGCATAAGCTATGACAGACCAACGCTTATTATTGCCGTTACGGCTTTGGTGCTTACCATCATACAGATAGTCTTGGGAACGCAGGTACGGGAATTTATAGACCATCAAATAGACCTTTTGGGATACGATGCAAAAGACCTGTGGTTACAAGACCCTACGCTCGTGTTTTATGTTCATAGAAGCTTGTCCATAGCCATTACCTTGGTAAATGCCCTGTTGGCATACAGAATATTTAAGCTTAGCCTTGGCCACAAAAAAATAAATTGGGTGCTCTTCATTTTAGGGCTGGAAATAGCAACGGGCATCGCCATGTACTATTTTGACTTTCCCTTTGGAACGCAGGCCCTGCATTTAGTGCTGGCCGCTGTTCTCTTTGGAGTTCAGTTCTATTTGGTTTTAGATGCAATAAAGCCTAGAACAAATCTCAAAACTTCGTAACTTTGTCCACCCATAAAACAAAGGCATGGTCTATAAAATTAGGATAATACTGGATGCGGAGGAAGACATCTTCCGTGACTTGGAAATTGAAGCCCATAATACCTTGGAGGATTTCCATAACGCCATAACGCAGGCTTTTGGGTTTCTAGGCAACGAAATGGCCTCCTTCTATACCTGCGACGAGGAATGGCATCAAGATGAGGAAATAGCCTTGTTTGATATGAGCGAAAGCGGTTCTGATGTCAGGTTGATGAACGAAACCTTTTTAGAGGACATTATTACGGAACAAACCCCAAAACTCATTTATGTCTACGACTTTCTTAGCATGTGGACCTTCTTTGTGGAACTGGCCGATACGGTAGAAAAAGAAGACGGTCGCGCTTATCCAAACGTGCTATTTAGCTTTGGGGAACTGCCCGAAACCCCGCCGGAAAAAAACTTTGTATCGGAAAACAGTGCTTTTGATTTCGATGATACCTTTGATAATTATGACGACCTGGATTTTGACGAGAACTGGAACTGATATAGTGGGTAACTAAATCACCTTGGTACAAATTAAGTTGATAAACCTGCCGTATCGCATCGATCAAAAAGAGAAAAAGGTCAAATTACAAACAAGCCTATGGTTGGCAAGATTAAAAAATACGGTTCGAACACAGCAAAAGCAATCCTACCTCCAAGTTTTTTATATACTGCAGCAATAAAGGGATCAATTTAATCAAAAAATTCTCGGGAATGCGAAATGTGAAATATCCGATAAAATGAGTATAACTGCCGAAGCGATTAATTTTAACTACCCATAAATAAAAGATTTCCGCTTAATAAAAAGATTTCCGCCTTTACCGAACTAAATGCGGCACAAGCGCGGAAATGAAAAAAATAACTATGCTATGATTAACTTATACGCTACACAAATAGAACATATCTCCATTCACAGCGTGGGAAACAAGAACAAGAACGAAGGTGTTTTTTTATCGGAAGAACCTTTTTCCCTTAACGATGAAACTACAGGTTTATTGAAAGAATATTTCTTTAAACCCTTCCGGGAAAAAGAGGAGAACTACTATAAACTTACCAATGAGGTGGACGTAGAATTCAACGAACTTTTTAAGATAGCCAGCGCTATTTTTGACGATAACGCCAGCAGTCACCAAAATTCAAAAAAGATTGCCGCGCATCTTTTTGAGCAATCCAACCACCCGCACATCAAAAGCGGAGAAGTGTATGTGACCTATTTGACGGGGATTCTTTTGGACAACCAAAAAGTGGATGCCATCGGTATTTTTAAGAGCGAGCTAAAGCACGACTTTCTACAGTTTCAAGAAAACAGTTCCAGTTTGGATATTATAATACAGCAGGGCATCAACATCAACAAATTGGACAAAGGATGTCTCATCTTAAATGTGAACAAGGAAGAAGGCTACAAAGTACTGTCCGTGGACGGAAACAAATATGATACCAAGTACTGGCTGGAACACTTTTTAAGTGTAGACGCCCTTTCAGATGATAATTTTAAGACCAAGAACTACCTTAAGTTTTGTCAGAACTTTGCAAAAGATGTGGTTTTGCCTGCGGAAGATAAGCAACAAGAAGTACTCTTCATGAACAGGGCCGTAAACCATTTTGCAAAAAACGATGCCTTTGAGGAAACCAATTTCCTGAACGAGGTGATGGCGAACCCAGAGATGATACCCGAGTTCAAACATTACAAAACAGAAAAAGGCCCCAAGTATAGTATCCAGGACGTATCCAACTTTGATATTGCGAACAAGGCCGTATCGGATGCCAGAAAGAAAATAAAAAATGTCATTAATCTGGACACCAACATCCAAATTAAATTGGATTTCATAAATCCGGAATCTGCGGAGAAATTTGTAGAAAAAGGGTGGGACGAAGAACGGCAAATGTACTATTACTTAGTGTATTTTAACAAGGAGGAGAAAAGTTAACGAAGTATATTTTATCTCAAAAAAGCCTAAAAACTTGCAACACGGCAATTTTTTTAGGCTTTTTTGCTATGCGCTGCTCGCTTTGCGCTTTTTTTCAAATCACTCTTTATCGTACACTTTTCATTAAGAACTGTTTACTTCCTACTTTTTGGCAACGCTATAATACCCTGTCAACTGCTGCTACCAACTGTTTACTTTTTACTACCCTCTACCCACTACCGTCTACCCACTACCGTCTACCGTCTACCAACTAAAAACGAACAGATTGCCACGTCGCAACAACTATAATTCCATATTTCAAACCTAAAACCGCTCCTCGCAAAGACATAAAAGAACTATTTACTTTTTACTACTTACTGTTCACTTTTTACTGTTCACTTATTACTTTTTACTAATTACTCAACACTATAATACCCTGCCTACTGCTACTGCCAACTGTTCACTTATTACTGTTCACTTATTACTTTTTACTAATTACTCAACACTATAATACCCTGCCAACTGCTACTGCCAACTGTTTACTTTTTACTACCGTCTATCAACTATATTTTAATATTCTGTTCAATGATCTGTTTCAAGCTCACGTCTTGGTAATTTCTTCTTACAAAGTTGAGCGCCAAATCCAAAATCTGCCCCATTGTCCTGCATTTCTTAAAATCCATGTCCTTGGTGAGTTCATAGATTTGCTCCCTGAGCAGGGCAATATTCTCCTTTGTAGAAATTTTATCCGTTCTTGCAATGGCCCGCAATCTTTTTATCCGCTTTCCGGAGCTTAGGATTCTCTTGGCCACAATGGAACGTTCTTCCAATTTATACTGATCTACGGAGTTGGACAATAACTTTTTCCGTACCAATTCCACCATTTGAAAATTCTCCTTAAAAAACTGTGGCAGGTACACTTTTAGTTTCCCTTCATAACATTGCTGGTCAAAATCGATCGCACGTATTCTGTAAACCACGTGGTCAAAATCATGCACCGGAACGATCACGTAATTATAAGACCGCATATCGCCCAAGAGCCGTATCATACAACGCTCGTTAAATTTTACGAATTCCTTGGCCAGTTGGGCCTTTTCGGATTCCGAGCATTTGGGCAACATGTGCTTAATAAATTCATCCCCGGGAATTCCGGCAATATGTTCCTCTATCAAGGTATCCTTATAGACCAAGAAATTTAAGTTGTAAGGCGATAGCATATGCTCCAGTTCCAGTCCGTAAATACGTGAGGCATCGGTCTTTTTGATATAGAAATAGGTAAAATTATCGTTTAATATATTCCTGATTTTGATGCGAAAAGGCTTGGAATTTCCAAAAGTGCAGAAATCCACCGCGTCTACGTTTAAATATTGGTGTATGTTGTTGCTACCATCGGAATGCAAAATGGAATAGACTTTCTTTAGGCTATCGTCTATTTCCTTACGATCATATTCCGAATAATACACCCTTATCCATAAGGTATCCTCATCTTTTGCGTCATAGACCACGACCGAACCGGCAAATCTTAACAGGTCATCGTAAAAAATAGGAATTTCTATTTTCCGATTATAATCGAACAGGTATTCGTCCAATCGTTTGTTTACCGGAAAGGCAGGTTTTTTCCTGGACATCAATCGTTCTTCCATAACAATGTATTTTCAAGTTAAAGGTACGAATTAAGAACAAAGTAAAGCCGCACCATTATTTCTCCGCTCACTGATTATATGTGATTTCAGAATATTTTTTACCAAATAAACAAGGTACACAACAGCTATACCTTGGTTGACAACAAATCATTGTACACACAACTAATATTTGGTTTTTTAGTGCACTGTAATCCACAAGGAATAGCATTTAATGAAAAAGTTACTAATACTATTGGCCGTTTGTTCCGTATTTGTAGGGCATGCACAATTAAGCGATCTTCATTATTTGCCACCTTTGAAGCAAGGCCAAAACCGACAAGCTATTGATTACCAAGCAATATACCTATCTACGCCGGAACCCACAACGTTCAGCGTTAACGCCTATCGCGGTACCAATCCTACGCCTGTGGCAACTTTTAATATTTCTAATGTTAGTCCGGCTGTCAATACCTTGGAAAGAGGAGATAATAACATTACCTTGGTTTCCAATGCCAATACAGGAATTGTATTGACAAACAGTGGTTTGCGATTTGAATCTCCTAGTGGTAATAAATTTTATGTAAATTATAGAGGGTATTCGTCAGCTCAAGCCGCATCCTTGACCTCCAAAGGAAGAGTATCCTTGGGCACCCGTTTTAAATGGGGAGGAGTTCCCAATCTGGGAGAACATAGCTCTAAGTCCAATACCTTAGGTATTATGGCTACCGAGGACAATACAACCGTAACGCTCTCCGGTTACGACCCCAATTGTGAATTTAGACTTGGAAACAACGTAGCGGGAATAACGGCAAATACCTACACGATAAATTTAAACGCCAATGAATCCTTTGTTTTTGAAAATTATGTAGGTAACAATGCTACAGCGGCAAACCGTGAAGGGTGGATTGGGGCGTCTATAGAATCAGATAAAAATATAGTAATTAGTAACGGAATGCTCAACTATGGTCGGCAGGCCAATGCATCCAATCGTGATGCGGGTATTGACCAACCTGTACCCGAGAATAGATTGGGAAAGGACTACGTTTTTGTAAGAGGAAACGGTAATTCCAACGGATCAACAGAATTTCCTTTTATAATCGCTACCGCCGATAATACCCAAATTTTTGTAAATGGCTCTGCAACCCCATTAACTGTATTAAACAACGGGGAATATTTTGCCATTCCCAACAGTTTTTACAGCTCCAACAACGCAGGTGCGAACATGTTCGTCCAAACGTCTAAAGATGTCTATGCCTATCAAAACTTGGCAGGAAGTTCAGGAGTGCAAACCTCTGGCCTCAATTTTGTGGCGCCTGTCAACTGTCTGTTGCCCGATGTCATGGATAATATTCCGGATATTAGAAATATTGCAGGTACACAGGTCAACGGCGGAGTAACCATCATTGCAGCGGTAAACACCCCGGATGCGAATATTTCCGTTACCGATGGTAATGGCAACGCGCCATTACCGCCCGCGCAACCCGTGGCCGGTTCTGCCGACTGGAAAACATTTTACCTACCAAATCTTAGCGGTAACGTTAGCGTACAGTCAACAGGGCCTATTGCCGTAGGGTTTTTTGGTGTTAACAACAACCAAGGAGTTGCCGGATATTTCTCCGGTTTTGATACCGTACCAGAAGTAAACCTAGAAGTAAGAGGCGGTAGCGGCTGTTTTGTGGGATCAGAGATTTTTGAAGCGTCCGGGAATTTTGATGCCTACCAATGGTTTGAGGATGGCGTTGCCATACCGGGAGCAAATAGTCCAAGTTTTGCGGCAACAAGAGCAGGAGATTATTTTGTACGGGGTACTAAAGGCCCTTGTACCTATGATTCCCAACCTTTAACGGCCTTATATTGTGATCCGGATGTAGTGATCAACAAAACCGTAGACAACCCCGAGATTAGGGAGGGGGAAACGGCAACTTTCACCATTAGAGTACAAAATTTAGGCGTTGGTCCCTTGACCAATCTGAGGATTACGGATAATATTCCTGCCGGACTTACCTTGGTATCCGCTTTTACCATAACCGGAAACTGGAGTGGTAATACTTGGAACATTGGCACTTTGATAGGTGGGCAGACCGCCCTTCTAGAATTGGAGGTGCAGGCAGATGAAATAAACACCCTGCCCCTTTTAAGTCTTGTGAACACGGTAACCCATACACAAGATCAAACGGACACGAATACTACGGCAGATAGCCCAACGGCATGGATAACAGTTCATAACGATTTTGATAATGACGGAATTAATGACACTACAGATGTGGACGATGATAATGATGGCGTTTACGATACCGAAGAATGTAATTCGTTAAACGTAAACATATCTAGCGGGAATCCCTTCAACAGCACACTTTCCAGCAATCAAAATTACCTAGTTTACGATGTTTACAGACTAGATAATTCCTTTAATCTTAATATTAACGGAGTAGATGTAGCAGGAGAATTACAATTTCATATTCCTGGGCCGGGAAACAGGGTTCGTTTTAGAGATGGTTTTGGTTACGCACAAAATGGCGTTACTAGAATATGGGCGCTTCAAGGTAGCGTAGGGACACCACTTTTACGGGTTGTCATAGATCAGGATGGGGTATTCAATATATATGGTTCCAGAACCAATAATGGACCATTGGAACCTTTGGTACTGGATACCCCGGCAAACATGGTGAATTGGAATGCGTCTGGTAACAATACCGTCGTCATCAACCAAGCCATAGATGGCCCTACCAATATGCGTGGTACTTTCTTGACCACAAATTGTGATACGGACTCCGATGGTTTTCCGGACCATTTAGATTTGGATAGCGATGGCGACGGTTGCACGGATGCCAATGAATTTTATAAAGATGAAAATGCCGATGGTGGCGATGGCGGAGAATACGGTGCTGGAGTTCCAGCTGTGAATTCTTCAGGTGCCGTAACAGCGGCTTCCTATACGAGAGTTTTTGCACCGGAAATTATTTTGGGCAACACCACGGAGAACCTGGGCGGAATTGATATTAACGGTCAAGATGTGAGCCTTGGTCAGACAATAGCATATGTTTTACGTTTTCAGAATACCGGAGATGATAATGTCCAAAATTATACCATAAGAAATGTGCTCCCCCCAAATGTTACCTTCGACAATGTAGATATTTCGAATGCTCCCGGAACCAGTCATACCTATGACATTGCAACCAACACCTTAAACTTTACGGTACCCAATAATCTAGTACGCGTTGGTAGCCCTGAATATAGTATTCGTATTACGGTGACCATAGCAGGAAATTGTTCCGATTTTATAGCGGCCTGCTCCTCTCAACTAGAGAACAATGCCTATTCTACGTATCAAGGAACTATAAATACGAACACCTTTACGGACGAACCTGGAAATGGTGCTATATCAGTCTGTGCCACTACTCCTGAGGTAGCAAGTAATTCTATTTTTAATGACTTATCCAATTGCAACGCTGCCAGAACAGTACAGCTTTGTGGCGACAACGTTATTTTAGCTGCCGGTTCCGGTTTCAACTCCTATAACTGGGTACTCGACACTAACGGTAACGGACAAATAGATACGGGTGAAACACCCATAAACGATGGAAATCCTGATAACGATACAAGTACGCTATTGGTTACGACCATTGGCGAGTATATCGTAGAAAAATCGGCCAATGGAAGCTGTCCGGATCTGGTAGAACGCATTCGGGTGGAACGCTTTGGCACAACCCAGACCAATCCTATCATAGAGTTCTTCAATCAGGTAAATTCGGACAATAACCCGGACAATGATTTACAGGGCGAAATCGTAACCTGTTCTATCGATGGCGACGAATTGGCCAAAATATTCCTATGTGGTGCAGCTGACGAGGCTAGCCTACAATTGGGAATTACCGATGCCCAGAGTATTGTTTGGCAAAAGTTGAACGAAAATAGTTGTTCCAGTACAGGGGACGACTGCGCCAACAAAAACGGTACCTGTACTTGGAGCACGGAAGCTACCCAAGACAATTTCACAATTACGGATAGTGGGGAATACAGAGTTGTAATCAACTATCAAAACGGTTGTTTTAGCCGTTTCTATTTCAACGTATTTAAAAACGAATTGGATGTTAATCATATCGCGGAAGATATTCTTTGTGATACCAATGGTTCCATACGCATAACCAACGTAGGTTCCGGATATGGGTATCAGTTGATAGATACGGATAGCAATGCAGTAATTATTCCTTTTTCAGCTAATAATGGCCCTAATTTCAGCATAGCGAACAGCGGTACCTATAAAGTACAAGTAACGCAGTTGAGCCCTTCCGACGGTACTCCAATTCTTAATAGCTGTATTTTTGAAACAGCTGATATAGGGATTCTGGAACGCGATTTTCAGGTAATCCTCAGCACTACCCCTGCAGATTGTAACGTACTTGGCACTATAGGGATACAAGCCCTAAATGTACTACCAAACTATAGCTACGAACTACGATTGGACGATGGCAGTAACGGCGGTAATGGCAGCTTTATACGCGACCTATTGGCCACAAACGACAATACCCACACTTTTACAGGAGTTGCCCCAGGCAACTATATCGTAATTACCGAAACAGATAACGGCTGTACAGACTCCCAACAACTTACGGTTGAACGTACACCTCAACTTACCTTGTCAGCTTCCCTACAGAACAACATTACCTGTACTGCTGGCATTATAAATCTAAGTCCCGGCGGCGGTGTTCCCAATGCAAATTACGAAATGGCGATTTGGAGCAAGGACGGTGTAAACCTATATTCAGCTATATCGGATATCCCTACTTCCGAAATTCAAACCGGCAACGGTTCAAATTTCCTTTTCGGACATAGAGGAAATCCTAGTACCTACTTTCCCAACGAGGCGGGCGTATACACCTTTATAGTAACAGATGGCAGCGGTTGTTCCAGAGTATCCAACGCTGTTACCATAGAAGATTTGGGTAGCTTGGATATCAGTGCATCCCATACACAGATCACCTGTGCAGACTCGGCCACCTCATCTATGACTATTTCGGTTACGGGAGGCACGGCACCTTATGGATATAGTTTGGACGGCGGAACTACCTATCAAACTACGGATACCTTTGTGAATCTATCAGCAGGATTTTATGAAATTACGGTGATGGACTCTAGTGGTGTTGGAACAGATGCCTGTACAGAAACCATTACGTATGAAATAGATCAACCCTTCCGCTTAAAGGCTTCTCCTTCCATAATTGAAGATGCCTTTTGCAACCCTAGCGGAGCTTTAGTGAAAATATTGAATCCCAACGGTGGGCAGGCACCCTATCAATTCAGTTTTGATGGCGGTAGTAGTTTTAGCCTTTTGGACGCGTCTCGCTTACTATCCGGTTCTTATCAATTAGTACTTAGGGATGCCTTGGGATGCACATTTAACATGAACATTACAGTACCAGACCCCATAGTGGACCCTTCCTTTTCCCAAGCGGTAACGTACGACTGTACTGGAAATGGAACCATTACCTTCACACCCTCCAATACGGCGGATTTTGAGTACACCTACACCTTGAACGGTACACTAAATACACCGGTAGACAACAATATCTTTACCAATGTAGCGGCAGGTAACCAAACCATAACGGTAGGATATTCCAGAAGTATTGCCCCAGACCAAAGTACCCTGTTCTTTGAAAATTTTGGGGCCGGACCAAATACCCAAATTGGAGAGGTTGGACCGGGCTACTGTTACGAACCGCAAGATGGTAGCACCACAACCTGTAATTTGGGCCCTGCAGGTATCTTGGTAGATGGCGAATACTCGGTAACCAACAACGTTACCAACCCAATTCCTGCTTATAGAAATCCTAATGACCATTCTGCGCTTGCAGATGGACGTTTCTTAGCCATAAATCCAAGTAATAATTTGGTCGGCACGAATAGTATCGTTTGGAACAGAAATAACATAGAAGTACTTCCAAATAGAGATATAGCTTTTTCATTTTGGGCTTACAATTTACGACGGAACACTTCAGCTGGCAATAACCCGGAAATCACAATAGAATTGATAGATGCCAGTGGTACTGTCATAAACAGCGTTGTAACGGCAGAAATACCAAAAAACAATAATGCCGACGATTGGCATAACAGAACAGTTACCTTTAATCCAGGTGCCAATACCGTTGTTGGTATCGTCTTACGAAGTAGTCAACCTAGTGAAGATGGTAACGAACTGATCCTCGATGACATTCGAGCTTCGCAAGCCCCTGAAATCTGTGAAAAAACAGCCGATGTTACCGTAGTGGTGGAATCCGGACAAGCTTTTGAAGCGACGCTATTAAACACGATAGACACACGCTGCAACACCAGCGCGGATGGTGCCATACGTTTTGAAGTTTCAAATTTTGATGCTGCCACAGGATTCCAATATTCTACGGATGGTGGTTTAAGCTGGACTACTTCTTTGGTATCTCCGGTTACCACGGCGGCAAACCTGACCGCAGGTGCCTACACGGTAGCTGTGCGCAAAGTGGCGGATAATAGCTGTACTACAAATTTTCCTGCAACTATAAACGCTCCTGCTGCCATTGTTCCGCAATTGAACCAAATCGCTGATTTCACTTGTTTTAATACGGGAGGCACCTTGGAAGCTTCTGCTGCTGGCGGAAATCCTGCGTACCAATACCAACTGGAAAATACAGGCGGCGCTATTATCGCTGCCTTCCAGACCAATGCAAGCTTCCCCAATATTCCGGATGGCGGCTACGTAGTGCGGGTGCGCGATGCCAATGGCTGTGAAGCCGTTTCAACGGTAGCGGAAACTATTGCGCCACGGTTAGATATCACTTTTGATATTGCGCCCATCGCCTGTTATGACGGACAGAGCAATGCGTCGATCGGTGTTTCCGATGTTACCGGAAACGGGGATTATAACTTTAGGATTAACGGTGGCGCATGGATGACCCCTTCCGCAGCAACGCCAGACAGCTATACCTTCAACGGACTGTCAAACGGTTCTTACGATATTGAGGTAACGGATAGTTTTGGTTGTGTTTCCCCAATTGAAACCGTGGACATTGCCCCTACTCTTTTAGCCCAAGTTGATGTGGTTGATGTAAGTGCGTGTGCCGATGGAAGTATCACGGTAAGCCCTTCTGGCGGAGCGGGTAGCTTTGTGTATGCCTTTTTACCAACAGGAAACGCGGTTCAGGATAGTGATTTTGGCTCCGCTGACAACTTTAGCGTAACGAATGCCATGATTGGAGATTATGATGTATATGTAAGGGATAATGCTTCGGCAAACCCGTATTGCCAGTTCTTGGAAACGGTAACCGTGGCAAGTGCACCTGCCCTTGCTTTTAATGCTGTGCCAACTGATGCAGTCTGTTTTGGAAATGATGGAAGCATACAGGTAAATATCACTTCCGGGCTTGCGCCATTTACCTATCAATTGGTAGATATAGACCATGGCACCTCCAATGCCACCCAAAATGGCGTAATGGCAATGTCAAGAACCTATTTCAACCTAACTCCTGGTGATTATAATGTAATTATTACAGATGCCGCAGGTTGTTCTATACCTGTAAATGGAATTACTATTATAGAACCGGATGAATTAACTGCGGATATTGATGGAGAAACCCCGGCAACGTGCACCGGTGATGTCACCGATTTTGGGTTTAAGTTCTTAAGTTATCCCGCTACCTTGGGTACAATCGAATTTAGCGCCGATGGCGGTACCAGTTGGACAAATGACAATAGTACCCCTGGCACCTCGGATATCTTAACGGGATTCCTATCCGGCAGCACCGTAAATCCTTCCATGCGAACGGTAGATGGTTCGGGCAATACCATTTGTCAAGTAGACTTCCCGCCGTTCGTGATTCCTTTTCCGTTGGATGACTTAGATATTACCACTATTCCTATCATCGTAAACTGTAACGAGCTACAGGTATCGGTAAGGGGGGAAAATGGTACTGACCCCTATGAATATACGTATTCAGAGGACCCGGCAAACTTTAATCAAGTAATACCGGCCAATGGTTGGACTACACCTTATGCATTAGGAGATACGCATACATTCACCGGCTTAACACCTGGTAGAACCTACTCTTTTTATGTTAGAGATGCAGCCGGATGTGTTAGACAGAGTAACGTGAATGTTAACGATCTTCCAAACGTTGATAACCCAATGGACATCACAGCAAGTTTTGAGCCTTCCTGCCAAGGGGCCAACGATGGAGAAATTACCTATACCATAGTCGATTTTGATGGCGTTACGGAAACCAGAATGAATTGGACCCTCTTTGATGTGGATGGTAACAGCATACGCACCAGCGGGGGCAATATTGGCTATTCCGATACCATTACCATCGGCAACCTAGTACCAAACGAATACTACATCGTTGTACAGCAGGTAGATGCAGGAGGTACGCCACAATGCATTAGCGGTAGCGAAAACCTGTTGTTGGAGGAATTGGATGCTATTGCGGCAACCTTACATCCACTGCAGGATATCAGTTGTGAAAACCCTGGACTTATCATGGTTGAGAATATACAAGGCGGCGGCGGTACCTATACCTACGCGGTAAGTGGCCCATCAGGATTTTCCATCACCGGAACTACGGACAATCCGATAGAAATTCCTGCCAACTCACCTAGCGGCACTTACAATGTTTTGATAAGCGACCAATTTGGCTGTACTAGCGATCCATTGGACAGTAACATGAACGTAAACCTAAGCCTAACCCCGCCCCCTACAATTACAAACGTTGTGGTGGATAACTGTAGCTCGACCAATGCTGTCACAATTACGGCGACCAGCAGTTCTGCATCCATGTTGTATTCCATAAACGGTGGCACCACATACCTCAACAATGGAGGTGTTTTTAACAATGTTGCTGCTGGAAACTACACCGTCTTTATTAAAGATGGTAACGGCTGTACGGATTCACATGCCATTACGGTTCAGCCTAGCCTACAAGCTACGGCATCGCTAACCCAAAACTTGGGTTGTGGTGCCGGACAAGAGGCGGAATTGACCTTGATGGTATCTTCTGGATCAACCAATTACGAATATCAGATTACCAATACCGCTGGGGCAGTAGTTCCGAGACAAGCTATGGCAACTAACACTATAGCCACCTTGGTTACAGTAGCCGACACCTACACCATAAACGTTTATGACATGGGTACCAGTAACCCAGAGTGCAATAGAACGTTTACTGTTATAATTCCACCGGCGGTTGAACCTAGTTTCACGCATAACCCAACAGATGTAACCTGTAACAGTGGCTCTGATGGCACCATAGTGATTGTGGAAAATAACAATGGCAACAATCCGTTGACTTATAGTTTAGTTCCTAATAATGGAAATTTCAATGCTGCAACCAATACGTTCGAAAACCTTCCACAGGGAAGCTATGAAGTAACGGCAACAGGCCCTAACGGATGTACCACCGTAGTATCCAACATACAGGTAAAGGAACCTAATCCTATCACATTTACGGCACCAACGGTAACGCCCTTTGCATGTAGCAGCGGAAATACCAAAGCCAACGCAACAATTGCCGTGGACGTTAGCAGTATTTTAGGTGGCTCGGGAAATTA
>Ga0306871_1000411_pt1 | contig 16641 bp, 14 predicted proteins | sample AntRauMeHopE1497_FD_190447 | JGI IMG/M metagenome (GOLD analysis project Ga0306871, IMG submission 190447) | Saline lake microbial communities from Rauer Islands, Antarctica - Metagenome Hop E1 #497 (v2) (version 2) | ecosystem: Environmental > Aquatic > Non-marine Saline and Alkaline > Saline ... | reverse complement strand
CAAACGATCCTTTAGCATTTTGAGCTCTTTTTCCAAGTGGTCTACTTTCCGTAACATGTGATTAAGCGCGTCTATTCCTTCTAGATTTATGCCTAGTTCTTCCTGTAATCTGTTTACGCGTTCTATCTCCACAATATCCTGAGGCTGAACATAGTTATGCTCCTCGATTAAAAGTACTTGTATAAACCCATAATCTTTTAGGGTTTCTATAAATTCAAGTGATGTTCTGGTCTGCTGGCAATAGTGACTTACCAAAATTAGGTTTTCTTTTTCCATCAGTTTCGTAATTGTGAGAGTTGTGTAAAAAGGGTTTTCTCTTCATCGGATAGTTTGGTAGGCATTTCAACTTTGTAGGTGACATAAAGATCTCCGAAAACATTCTTTTTCTTGTAGACGGGCATGCCCTTGCCTTTTAGCTTCACCTTTACGTCGTTCTGGGTTTCTGGTTTTAGGGTTAGTTTTACTTTTCCGGTTAGCGTATTTATTTTTATTTCGCCCCCCAATAATGCGGTGTATAGATCTACGGTCTGGGTCATGTACAAATCGCTTCCTACGCGCTGGAAGGCCGTGTCGTTCAACACTTGAAAAGTGAGGTACAGATCGCCTTTAGGGCCACCGTTGACGCCTGCGCCGCCATAACCGCTAATTTTAATGGTTTGCCCATCTTCGACACCGGCGGGAATGGTAATCCTTATTTTTTTTGCGCCTAAATCCAAGGTTTGTTTTTGATCTTCCAACACCTGCGAAAGTTTTAGACTTAGGCTTGCATTCAAATCCTGACCCTTAAACTGTGCCGTGCTTCTGCCGCCCGTGTTAAAACCACCGCCACCGAACATGGATTCAAAAAAGTCGGAAAAGTCCTGCTGACCATAATTTTCGCTTGACGTATAGCGCCTTCCACCGCCGCCTGATGAGGAACGCTGATTTCTTTTAGCTTCCTCAAAAGCATCCGCATGCTCCCAGTCCTTGCCATAGGTATCGTACTTTTTTCTTTTTTCCGGATCACTGAGCACTTCGTTGGCTTCGTTTATCTGTTGAAACTTCCGTTGTGCCTCTGCATCATTGGGGTTTAGGTCCGGATGCAACTTGCGCGCCAATTTCCGGTATGCCTTTTTTATATCGGCTTGAGAGGCCTTGGAATCAATTTCCAAAACCTTATAATAATCTATAAAATCCATATGTTTCAAAATCGATTTGGAAGGTAAACAAAGTAGCTTGTTTGTGCAATGATTTGCATCAGGTTTTATTAATGAAACTCTGTTTTAAATTCCGACAATTCGGGAGATTGGCAACGAATTTAAAGCAGATAGTTGAACCAATCCCGCTTCTTGTGCTGCCGCGAATTTTCGGGGGTTTCAGCATATAACGGGATATATAAGCCTGTCCCAATTTTAGATTGGGATCAATACCTAGTAAGCTTGCCCTGTTGCAAAACAGGGCTTGCATCGAAAATTGAAAAAGTCATTTTACTTTTAATGCCTCATGGGTTGACCCTCTTGCAGAACAGGGCTTGCCCCAAGTTTTTTACGAATCTAAAAACATCAAAAAATAATACCATTTCATCGGAATTGATTTAATTCTAATGGCGTAGCTATCAACAAATCCCCCTAATTCATTGTTAATTACTTTAGGCCTTATAGGTTTGTTCTTTTTACGAGTCGTATTATCTTTAACATTTCATAAACTACTTATTCAAATGTCCCAAGACACTCAATATACAGAGGATAATATACGCTCACTCGATTGGAAGGAACATATCCGATTGCGGCCAGGTATGTACATTGGAAAACTTGGCGACGGTTCTTCCGCAGATGATGGTATCTACATACTTCTTAAAGAGGTAATAGATAACTGTATAGATGAGTTCGTAATGGGTTGCGGTAAGACCATTGATATTGTAATTAAGGATAAACTCGTAAAAGTTCGCGATTATGGCCGGGGCATCCCCTTGGGAAAAGTGGTGGACGTGGTGTCTAAAATGAATACCGGCGGCAAGTATGACAGCAGGGCATTTAAAAAGTCGGTAGGACTTAATGGTGTCGGTACCAAAGCCGTGAATGCGTTGTCCAGTTTCTTTGAAGTACAATCCTCCCGCGACAACCAAGTAAAAACAGCGCAATTCAGCTGTGGAAATTTGGAGCTGGAAGAAGGGCCCACGCAGTCTACCAAGCGAAAAGGCACCAAAGTAACCTTCTCTCCGGACGAGGTCATCTTTAAAAACTACAAGTACCGTAACGAGTATGTAGAGCGCATGCTCAAAAACTACGTGTATCTGAATCCGGGGCTTACCATAGTCTTTAACGGAGAAAAATTCTTTTCGGAAAATGGCTTAAAGGACCTGTTGGAGGAGAACAATAACATGGACGATATGCTGTATCCTGTTATCCATCTAAAAGGCGACGATATAGAAATTGCCATTACACACAGTAAAACGCAGTACAGCGAGGAATATCACTCTTTTGTCAACGGGCAAAATACGACACAGGGCGGTACGCACCAAGCCGCGTTCAGGGAAGCTTTGGTAAAGACCATTCGTGATTTTTATGGGAAGAATTACGATGCTTCCGATATTCGAAAATCTATCATATCCGCCATTGCCATTAAGGTCATGGAACCTGTTTTTGAGAGTCAGACAAAGACCAAGCTAGGCTCAACGGATATGGGCGGCAATCTGCCTACGGTACGTACCTATATCAACGATTTTGTAGGGAAATATCTGGACAACTACTTGCATAAAAATCAGGATACGGCAGAAAGATTACAGCGCAAGATCATTGTGGCGGAAAAAGAGCGCAAAGAGCTTTCGGGAATCCGAAAATTGGCCAAGGACCGTGCCAAGAAATCGAACCTCCATAATAAAAAATTGAGGGATTGCAGGGTGCATTTGGGCGATATGAAGAAAGAAAATCGTCTGGACAGCACCTTGTTCATTACGGAAGGGGATTCCGCCTCAGGGTCCATAACCAAGTCCAGGGACGTGAACACGCAGGCTGTTTTTAGTCTCCGTGGAAAGCCCTTGAATTCCTATGGGATGTCCAAAAAAATCGTATATGAAAACGAGGAGTTCAACTTGCTCCAAGCTGCTTTAAACATAGAGGAGTCCATTGAAGACCTTAGATACAACAATATCGTAATCGCAACGGATGCCGATGTGGACGGGATGCATATACGTTTATTGCTGATTACGTTCTTCCTGCAATTTTTTCCGGAACTGATAAAAGAAAACCATTTATATATTTTACAGACTCCCTTGTTCAGGGTGCGAAATAAAAAGGAAACCATCTACTGCTATAGCGAGGAGGAACGACAGCATGCGATGAACAAATTATCGGGCAAACCGGAAATCACACGCTTTAAGGGACTGGGAGAGATTTCTCCGGACGAGTTCCAGCACTTTATCGGCGATGATATCCGCTTGGAACCCGTGATGTTGGATAAGGCGATGTCCATAGAGGAATTACTCAGTTTTTACATGGGTAAGAATACACCCGATAGGCAGGAATTTATTATCGAAAATCTTAAAGTAGAGGTTGACCTAATCGAGGAAAAACAAACATAATCAAGCAAATACGATTCCTTTTTAATGGAAGAGAGTGAAGAACTGAACGAGGAACAAATTAACAATATCCCAGAAGGGGAGAATACTGGCCAAGATACGACCGATGCCCTAACACGGGTTTCCGGTATGTACAAGGACTGGTTCTTGGATTACGCTTCCTACGTAATTCTTGAACGCGCCGTACCTGCCATTGAGGACGGTTTTAAACCGGTGCAGCGCAGGATCATGCATTCGCTCAAGGAGCTGGATGACGGTCGCTATAACAAAGTTGCCAATGTAGTGGGGCATACGATGCAGTACCATCCACACGGAGATGCCAGTATCGCCGATGCCATGGTGCAGATAGGCCAGAAAGACCTATTGATAGACACGCAAGGGAACTGGGGTAACATATTAACGGGGGATAGGGCGGCAGCGTCTAGATATATTGAGGCCCGTTTGTCCAAATTTGCCCTGGAGGTCGTTTTTAGTCCAAAAATAACGGAATGGCAGCAGTCCTATGACGGTCGTAAAAGGGAACCGGTAAACCTTCCGGTCAAATTTCCTTTATTATTGGCGCAAGGAGCCGAAGGAATTGCGGTGGGACTCTCCACAAAAATTCTTCCACATAATTTTATAGAACTTATCGATGCTTCCATAAAGCATCTGAAAGGGCAGCGTTTTACTATATTTCCAGATTTTCCTACCTCGGGAATCATAGATGTAAGCAATTATAACGACGGTCTAAGAGGTGGAAAAATTCGGGTAAGGGCAAAAATGTACCAACTGGATAAGAATACATTGGTTATTAATGAGATACCCTACGGCACCAATACTTCTACTTTAATAGATTCCATCCTTAAGGCAAACGACAAAGGAAAAATTAAGGTAAAGAAAATAGAGGATAATACGGCTGCGGACGTAGAAATTTTAGTGCATCTGCCCCCAGGTATCTCGCCGGACAAAACCATTGATGCGCTTTATGCCTTTACGGCCTGCGAATCCTCTATTTCTCCCTTGGGCTGCATAATAGAGGACAATAAGCCTTTATTTATCGGTGTTACGGAAATGCTAAAACGTTCTACCGAAGCTACGGTAGAATTGTTGCGTTTGGAGTTGGAACTACAATTGTCCGAACTGGAAGCGCAATGGCACTTTGCTTCCTTGGAACGCATTTTTATAGAAAACAGGATTTATCGGGATATTGAAGAAGAGGAAACTTGGGAAGGCGTCATAAAAGCCATCGATAAAGGGCTGAAACCCTTTATCCAGAATCTGAGACGGGCGGTTACCGAGGAGGATATTGTCCGACTTACGGAAATAAGGATTAAGCGTATTTCCAAGTTCGATTTGGATAAGGCGCAGCAACTCTTGGATACCCTTGAGGATAAAATAGCCCAGGTAAAGCACCATTTGGCCCACCTTGTGGAGTATGCCATAGACTACTTCAAGAACCTGAAAGCTACATATGGAAAGGATAGGGAACGGAAATCGGAGATTCGTGTTTTTGATGATATTGAAGCCACCAAGGTGGTTATCCGAAATACCAAGCTCTATGTAAACCGCGAAGAAGGTTTTGTGGGTACCTCCCTAAAACGCGATGAATACGTTGCCGATTGTAGTGATATCGATGATATTATCATTTTTACACAGGACGGTAAAATGCAGGTAGCAAAAGTAGATGCCAAGATATTTGTGGGCAAAAACATCATCCATGTGGCCGTGTTCAAGAAAAAGGACAAGCGCACCATCTATAACATGATGTACAAGGACGGGAAAGGCGGCCCTACCTATATTAAAAGATTCAATGTTACCTCTATCACTAGGGATAAGCAGTATGACCTTACCGCGGGCAGCCCAAACTCGGATGTGCTTTATTTTTCGGCAAACCCTAACGGGGAGGCGGAAGTGGTTACGGTAAACCTACGCCAGGCCGGAAGTATTAAAAAACTGAAATGGGATTTCGATTTTGCCGATGTGCGTATTAAAGGACGTGTCTCCAAAGGAAATATTGTGACCAAATACACTGTTAAGCGCATAGAACTGAAAGAAAAGGGGGTCTCTACCTTAAAACCAAGAAAAATTTGGTTCGATGATGTTGTCAGGCGTCTAAATGTGGATGGCAGGGGAGAACTCATTGGAGAATTCAAGGGTGATGACCTGCTACTTATTATCACTCAAAAAGGGGTGGCGAAGACCATTTTACCAGTACTCACGGCGCATTTTGATGACGATATGATCGTTCTGGAAAAATGGCGCCCGAACAAACCCATTTCCGCTATTTATTGGGAGGGTGAAAAAGAACGTTTTTATGTGAAACGTTTTCTTATCGAAAATGAAAATAAGGAAGACGGCTTCATATCCGAACATCCAAAATCCTACTTGGAGCTTATTTCCACCGATTGGCGACCCATGATAGAAATTGAATTTACGAAAGTAAGGGGCAAAGACCCTAAAGAAAATCAACCTGTTGATATAGAGAATTTTATATCGATCAAAGGAATTAAAGCTTTAGGGAATCAATTAACATCGGAGAAGGTAAAGAGTATCAATTCTTTAGAGGCACTGCCTTATGAAGAACCGCAGGTGGAGGAAGCCAATGACATGGAAGTGGTGGATGAGGAAAATATATCCGACAGCAAGAATACCGCTGAAGGGGACACTCCCAAAACAAAAAATAGTTCCGATTCAACCGATGAAAACGAAGGCGACGGAGAGGGTCAAACTACACTTTTCTAATCCATATCATGAAAAACCTATTTAACGAATTCAAGAATTTTGCGGTCAAGGGCAATATGATCGATATGGCCATAGGTATTATAATAGGTACCGCTTTTAACAATGTGGTCAATGCCTTGGTCAAAAAAATCGTGATGCCTCCCTTATCGCTGTTAACGGACGGAGTAAACCTTCGCAATAAAAAGTGGGTCTTAAGAAGTGCCGCCGAAGGCATGGAGGAGGTGGCCTTGGGCTACGGGGAATTCCTTGAAGTAATGATAGATTTTGGCATAGTTGCCTTCACCATTTTTATGGTGCTAAAAGTGGTAAACAGGTTTAAGGATAAAGCCGAAGACCCTGAGAACAAAGAAGTGGAAACGCCCAAGCAAATACAGCTCTTGTCCAATCTGGAAAAACTAATGACGGAGCAAAATGAAATTCTAAAAAACAAAAAAGAATAAGAAGTTGTTTAGGACTACGTAGATTATCCTTCTAATTGCAAGGTTAAAGGTTAAACAAGTTGTTTCAAGGCGGCATAATACGCTATATTTATAAAAAAAATTGAATTTACGAAATGGATTTGACAAACCCCCTTGTGTATGGTGCGCCTTGTTTTATAATATTTATATTATTGGAGCTTACCTACAGCAAACATCATGATGAGCATCATGATCTGTATAATTGGAAGGATCTTTTTGCAAGCGGTTTTATGGGCGTTGGCTCCGCAATACTTGCCGCTCTTTTAAAAATTGTATCCGCCATAGTCATTTTTACCTATGTTTATGATGTATTTAATCCGATGGTGGATGGTGTTCGCACCCATGTTCTGGGGTATGAATCCTTTGGTTATGCTTGGTATGTCTGGTTATTATGTCAATTGGCAGATGACTTTACCTACTACTGGTTTCATAGGGCCAACCATGAGATACGCATCTTATGGGCGGCGCACATTGTCCATCATTCCTCCGATAATTTCAATTTAGGCACCGCAGTGCGCAATGGCTGGTTTACCTTACTTTACAAACCCTTTTTCTATATGTGGATGCCAGCCCTTGGTTTTGCCCCGGAAATGGTCGTGTTCTGCTTGGGGATAGAGGCCTTATGGCAATTTCAACTGCACACGGTACTACTTCCAAAGCTCGGTATTTTTGAGAAATTCATGAATACGCATACCATGCATCAAGTACATCATGCCCAAAATGTAGAATACTTGGACAAGAACCACGGTGGTTTCTTAAATATTTTTGATAGAATGTTCGGGACTTGGTTGGAGTTGGATGATTCCATAGATGTGAAGTATGGCGTAATCCACGCACCAAATTCAAATAACCCTATCGTCATCTTGACCCACGAGTTCAAGGATATTTATATTGATACAAAGAAGTCCAAAAAACTAGGCGATAAGTTGATGTATATCTTTGGCCCTCCCGGCTGGAGCCATGATGGTAGCACTATGACGGTAAAGCAGCAGCAGCGACTCTTCGAAGAGCAAAAAAGCAAGAACCCCGAGGTAGCTTTTAACAGGCCTAATTGAGGTTGGTTTGGCAGGAAGGTACTTTTTTTTTGTAACTCTATTTGATTCCTGCGAAGGTGGAACACTACTTTTTTTACTGTTCTTGGGGTTCTCGTATTTTGACAATCTATCTTCAAGTTCGGCAACGCGCAAGACCAAACGGGCATTCTCTTTTTTCAGGGCCTCAAAGTCTTTTAGTAGTTGCCGTATTATTTGTCCCTCAGTCAAAATAGATTGCTTTTCTTAAAGGTCTTCAACTAATAAAGAAGTACCAAAAAATAAAAATAAAAGCTATCATTGACTTATGAACCCCTGTTGACAAAACATCTGATCTTCAAAAACAGACTATAGACCATTGTGCAGAAAATGGAGAACCTGTTAATAAGTGCTAATATTTGGCTGAACAGTTACTCCAGACGTACAAAAACCTAAAAAAGGACAAGCCTGTCAAATACCATCCAAGACTCGGGTCGGCTACAAAAAGGGAACGGAGTTATTCTGTTTTGTAAGCGGTACCTATTCTAACCACTTTTTCCTTATTCGGGTCTTTTGCCGCTTGGTTGTACTGGAACGTATACGAACTATCTGTGGAACTGACAATTTTATAGTGTATGGCCGCCTTGCTATTGATGTCCTTCAGCACGAATTCACAGTCGTTGAACCATCTTATGGTAGCGCTATCTATTTTTCCTTCATAATAGTCTACACTGTATTCCGTTCCCCGAACAAATCTTCCGGTTTTAATGGTGTCGCCAACTTCGTAATTAAACAAGAAAGTTCCAGTTTTATAGGCATTACAATCACGCTCTGGTTGGTAACAGGAAGACAAACCAACAACGGCCAAAAAGGTAAAAAATGCATATCTAATCATGTATGCAAAATAATCAAATTAGGGCGGATGCGGAATAGTTTGGTCAGAATAATTATGAAAAATTAGCCCTTTGGCTCGTAGGATGCAAAAGTGCCGTCCCTATAAAAAATCAACACCTTTTCCACCACGGCATCGCTTGTTCTGGAAACTACTTTGCCGGTGCGCTCCTTGTCTATTTCTTCCGCCCTGGGCGCTACTGTTTTTTTTGGAAAATCTCCCTTACCGTATAGCAACCAGTACAAGTCCACCTCGGGGTAGGTATGCACCAGTTTGGTTACAAACTCAAGACTTGGCTTATTCCGGCCCTTGAGCAAATGCGAGATACTGGAACGCTGTACTTGGATACTATCTGCAAACGAAGCAGCGGACAGCTCATAATGCTTTAGAATTTCCGCTATGCGATGGTTAATTTTTTCGACATCCATATTAGTTTACAAAGTTACATAATTTCCAATATTTCACACACAATAGATATATTATTTTATCGATTTACAGCAAAATTAAGTAAACTTAAGCTTTATTTAATCAACATTAAACCCTTGATTTATAATATATAAAATAGTAATAAGTAGATTGATATGATTGTGGTTACAAAGCGCCACTTTTCGCTACTTATAATTGATTACAAAATGTTACAAATGTAAATTAATTGTTTACAAATCTAATTTTTAACCGTTGTATTTTTACACACGAGAAGTTATAGTATATGTCTAAAAAAATAACATACCCCGAATTTAAGGTGACCGAAATACAAGGGAGATACCTAACCAATAACCACCTCCAAGCGTTCCTTTCTCGCTTAGATCCGTCATTCAATCTAAAGGTGCTGGGCACATCCGAAAAGGACAAACCCATTTATGGACTCACTATGGGCAGCGGTGCAAGGCGTATTCTCATGTGGTCCCAGATGCATGGCAATGAGGCTACCACCACAAAAGCGGTCTTGGATTTGATCAACTACCTAAAATTGGAATTGGGCGAATCCAAAATCATCCTAAAAAACTGTACCCTGCATATTATACCTATTTTAAATCCGGATGGCGCGGAAGCGTATACGCGTGTGAATGCCAACGGAATCGACTTAAACAGGGATGCGCAAGAGCAATCTCAAAAAGAAAGTAAAATTCTTAGAACCGCGTATGACGACTTTCAGCCGGACTACTGTTTTAACCTCCACGACCAAAGGACTATTTTTAATGTTGGGGAAACGGAAAAACCTGCAACGGTCTCCTTTTTAGCGCCCGCTTTTGATATAGACCGTAACGTTTCCGAATCCCGCGAGAAAAGCATGCAGGTCATAGACGCCATGAACCAAAAACTGCAACAGCACATCCCCGGACAAATAGGGAGGTACGACGATAGTTTTAACTCCAATTGTGTAGGCGATGCCTTTCAAATGCTTCAAACGCCTACCATTTTGTTTGAAGCTGGACATTTCCCCAAAGACTACCAAAGGGAAACCACTAGGGAGTACCTATATATGGCGCTAATGGAAGCACTTAATACCATTTCAAATGGGGATTTTAAAAAATGCACGGTTACCGATTATCTCGCTATACCCGAAAATCGTAAAATGCTTTACGATGTCCTTATTACCAATGTCCAAATTTTAGATGCTGCCTTGAAGCCAGATGCAAAAGCGGGAATACTGTTCCAAGAAAGATTAGAGGGGCAGCACATCGTTTTTAGACCTATCATTGAACTCTTGGGAGAGACAGAAAAAGTACTTTTTGGTCACGAGGTAAAGGATGCCTCAAATAGGAAAGATAGATTGTGGTTAGAAAAACACGGTATTTTGGCCCTCTTTAGTTAGAATTTATCCGTTTTTTACATTTAAAACACGATTAGGCTTACGTTTTCTTTAAAAAATTTTAGAATTCGTTACATTTAATTTTATAATTTTATAATTTTACCAAAAATTAAGCAAACATGGGTAAAGTTAAATTAGATGAAATAGACCACCAGATTTTGGATATGTTGATAGACAACACCAGAACTCCCTTCACGGATATTGCAAAAAAACTTTTGATTTCCGCAGGCACGGTACATGTGCGTGTGAAAAAGATGGAGGAAGCCGGAATTATTCAAGGTTCTTCCCTTACTTTGGACTATGTGAAATTAGGTTATGCCTTTATAGCTTACGTAGGCATCTTTTTGGAAAAAACGCACCAGACAAAATTTGTTTTGGAGCGTTTAAACCAAATTCCCAATGTTACCATTGCGCATATTACCACCGGAAAATTCAATATTTTCTGCAAAATCAGGGCAAAGGACACTACGCATGCCAAGAATATTATTTTTAAAATAGATGATATTGAGGGTATTAGCAGAACGGAAACTATGATTTCCTTGGAAGAAAGCTTCAACGACAAAAAACGTTTAATGCATACCATCTTCAACGAATTGTAAAAAAAATTATTGACGAAGGCTCAATTGCAATATGGCAATTGAGCTTTTTAGTTCGCATCAAACTGGAAGGTTCTCTATGAGATTATCGGAACTTAAAGAAAACGAATTCAACCATTTTTACGCCGCCTACCTTAATAGGGTAAAGGATGAAGAACTCCTTGAAGCCTTAACAAGCAGTGCGGAATGGTTTATGGACTATACCGCAGGACTGACAAAGGAAAAGATGGCATTCAGCTATGCGCCCCATAAATGGAGTATTGCGGAAGTATTGCTTCATATCATAGATACGGAGCGAATTTTTCAGTACCGGGCTTTTCGGTTTTCCAGAAAAGATCAGACACCGGTACCGGGATTTGAACAAGACGATTATGTGAGGGAATGTGATAGTAAAAACAGGACCAAAGAGGACATTGCCGAAGAATTTCTTGCTGTCCGAGAGTCTAGCCTTCAACTTTTTAAGACCATGGGTACGGAGCGGTTACAGTATACGGGAACCGCAAGTGGTATGCCATGGAGCGTTGCCGCTTTGGGTTTTGTGATAAGTGGCCACGCAAAACACCACCTACAGATTTTGGAAGAGCGATATGGCTAATTAATCCAGATCGGAATAATCTTCCAGTTCCATATCATGGTTCATCTCCAATTCAGGCTTTATTTCGGCACTGTCCACAACATCCTCGGGAGTTTTGGTTTCGAGTTCTTTTATGATGGTATCTTCAAAATTGGCAATGAAATTGGAAAGGCTTTTACTGATTTTCACCAAATAAAGGGTATCCTTCGTACGGAGTTCTACAGCCTCTACGAGCTCTCCGTAATGGTTCTTAAAACTGATAATATCCTCGTCCCCATAGCCGTACGGATAGGTTTCTATTAATAGATTGGCTAACTCGTGGTCTAATTTTTTGTAGTCGATCAAACGTTTTAACATAACTAGGTTTTTTTAGGTAGGTTGAAATTTCCCTTATCCAAGCTAGTTATTTTAAATGGAAAGGCACGCAAAGAGTTGTGAAATGCCACTTTTTAGTACATGAAGTTTTTATTCGGCGTAGTATGCAAAAGCTTCAGCGATCAACTGCGTGGGTACGGTGACGTCTATTTGTGCATCGCCAATGCTTTTGAGCAGCACAAAATTAATTTTCCCATGGGAATTTTTCTTATCGTATTTCATGAGGTCTTCAATATGGGCTATATCCGTATCGGTAAAACCAACTTTTTTGTAGTAGCCTAGAAAAGTAGCTTTGATCTCTTCCAAGGCAGCAAGCGGTAAACCTGTTAGTTTGTGGGATAAATAGCTTTCCAGTATCATGCCAACGCCTATGGCCTCGCCATGTAGTAGCGTTTCCTTATCCCCACTTTCCAAAAAATAGGATTCTACGGCGTGTCCCAATGTATGGCCAAAGTTTAAGATCTTACGAAGTCCTTGCTCCGTTGGGTCCTGTAAAACGACCTTATTCTTAATGAGTACGGATGCTAAAATCTCTTGCTTTATTTCGTCAAGGGAAGTGGTCGCCCTCAAAGCTGCCCAATAGCTTTCGTCCCTTATCAGTCCATGCTTCAACATTTCCGCAAAGCCACTAGTTACCTGCCGCTCTTCCAAAGTATCCAAAAAGTCGGTTACAACCAGCACCATTTTCGGTTGATTGATGACGCCGATCTGGTTTTTCAAAGCCCCTAAATCCACACCCGTCTTACCTCCAACAGAAGCATCTACCATGGAGAGTAGGGTGGTGGGCACGTTTATAAAATCAATACCGCGCTTAAAGGTAGACGCCACAAAGCCGCCTAGATCCGTTAACACACCTCCACCGAGATTGATAATCAAACTTTTACGATCCGCTCCCAATTCAGATAGGGCTTCCCAAACGCCTACGCAGGTTTCTATGGTCTTATTGACTTCGCCCGATTCAATTTCAATGATTTCGAATGTGTAGCCGCCTGAAATCCGTGCCATGAACTGCGGTAAGCAAAGCTCGTGTGTATTCTCGTCCACTAGAATGAAAATAATAGAGTAATTGGCCTTGCTCAAGTAGGTGTTCAACGATTCGTAGGCGACTGTATTAAAGTGTACGGCATAAGCCTCTGAAACAATGGATTCCATAAGAGATTTTAGGTATTCGGAAGCCTTGGAAAGGCTCGGTTAAGTCTACAAAATAAAGCTTATTTTTAATGAAAAGAATAGATTTTCTGTGATTATCTTTGATAAATAAAATTTTTGCTAAATATGAATGGAATTTTTGAGGATACCGCAACGGCTTTTTCATTAAAGTCGGATTCTGAATTGGAAAGGGCCTATTTTCTTTTTAAGATGATCGCCAATGAGCCTTTGGTAAAAATGGGTACCCTGATGACCAATTTTGCGCTTAAAGCACATCTTCCTGTAGAGGGGCTTATACGTGCCACGGTATTCGACCATTTTTGTGGCGGGATAAGTGAAGAGGATTGCTTACCTGTGGTAGATAAAATGTACGAGAAAAAAGTATGTTCCGTACTGGATTACTCCGTGGAGGGAAAGCAAGAGGAAGACCCCTTTGACAACGCAACTAAAATCATTCTTAAAATTTTGGATTTTGTAAAGGAAAAAGCGGCCATACCTTTTGCCGTCTTCAAACCTACGGGCTTCGGGCGTTTTGCGCTATACCAAAAGATCGGGGAGAAAAAGGCGCTTACCGAAAATGAGGAAGCGGAATGGCAACGTGTTGTCAACAGATTTGATATCGTATGCAAAAAAGCATACGACCTTGATGTGTCCCTTTTGATCGATGGCGAGGAAAGCTGGATGCAGGATGCTGCGGACAATCTGGTGGAAGAAATGATGCGCAAGTACAATACCGATAAGGCAATTGTCTTTAACACCTTGCAAACCTATAGGTGGGACAGACTGCCCTATTTAAAGGAGTTACATAAAAGAGCCTTACAGGATGGTTTTAAGATCGGAATGAAAATAGTGCGCGGGGCCTATATGGAAAAGGAGAACGAGAGGGCCAAGGAAAAAGGCTATCCTACGCCTATTTGTGAATCTAAACTGGCAACGGATACTAATTTTGATGATACTATTGCCTATATGTTGCAAAATTCAGGGGTTATTTCCATCTTTTCAGGAACGCATAACGAGCAAAGTTGCCTAAAGCTTCTGGACTTGATGGAGCAAAACGGTATGGCAAAAAATGACAATAGGGTCTGGTTTGGACAACTTTACGGAATGAGCGATCACATTTCCTTCAACTTGGCAGATAAGGGATACAATGTGGCCAAGTATTTACCTTTTGGCCCTGTAAGGGACGTGATGCCTTATCTCATTAGAAGAGCGGAGGAGAATACTTCGGTAGCCGGACAAACTACGCGGGAATTATCATTGATAAAACAGGAACGGAAACGGAGAAAAATTTAGGGGTCTACCATTATTGTCGTGGGTATAAGATATAGTTCTTGGAAGTTGACATAGGACAAAAGGATATATGACAAAAGGACTTAAGACGCAGGACTTTTACAATTTAAGTTTATAATATTCAGGTATTTACGCAGACGCTGTTTTGCCATGAAATTATAATTAGTCTTGTGTCCTAGGTCTATAAGTCTAAAGTCCGAACAGTTTAATGGCGTATTTCCACAACCTATGTGGCAGCGCCATCCTTTTTTATGCTGCGGTTATAATATATTGTTGTCCGGTAAACTTTTTTCGAACCTTTGTGAGCAGCGGAAAACACGAATGGTTAAGCTCCTATTGGCATTTGACACCTTACTATTTTAGATTTAGGAAGGCAGCCCTAAAATAAGAAATATTGGCTCTATTCTAATTTAAGGATGATATTACATCCGTCATCTAAGTAATTGCTATTGTGATGTTCTGGTGTGAATAGCTTCATACATCCGTAATCTGTTCAAAAAAAGCAGGTTTAAAATGACCAAAAAACTCTTGTAAGTGCTGATTTTACTAGTGATTCGTTCTATCACTCTTGTATTAGAATAGAACCGAAATATTTAATTTTAACTAATTGGTTTTTAAATATTCGTGATTTAGTCTTATGTCTTATGTCTAGTAGCGCAGCGGTCTTATGTCTTTAACCGGATAAAAATGGTTATAATACCCTAAAATTAAAAGAATCCTACCTTTATATGCCAAGAATGACCCGAAAATATTACTCGGAAAGGCGCACAATACTTTCCAATAGGGCGTCTTTTCTGCAGTTTCTTACGGTAGCCAGAACTTTTTGGTCTTTTATAAAACCCTCCACAATATAGGTTTTACAGGGTGATGATTTGGTGTCACTACTTCCAAAATCTACGTCCCCATCTGTAAACAAGCTACGAATATCGGCAGTGTCCAATTGTTTACTTTGCAGTTGTTCGCTAACGGCATCCGAAAATTGCATGGGTTTGGAACGTATATCCTTTAAGGTTCTGCAATTGGGAAAGTAGCAGAAATAGACACCGGTATCGGCTGTTTTTTTCTTAAAGAAAAAGGCTAAAAATAGCACACCTATGGATAATCCGAACAAAAAATATCCCAATCGTTTTATAAACGGCATGTGTAGTGTTATTTCAATTAAATAGCTGTAAAATTATGGTTTTCCTGCGGATGTAAAAAGAAAGTTGAGACCTAATCTAAAAGATAAGGAAATTGATATCGCTGTACTGTAGATCGAACCATTCCCCGACCGATTTGTTCGTCAGGATGCCATGGTACATGTACAGACCGTTTCGCAAGCCCTTGTCAAAACGGAGTGAATTTTCCAACCCACCGTCCTCACCGATTTTTAGGAGATAGGGCGTAAAAATATTACTAATGGAAACCGTTGCCGTTTTTGGATATCTAGAGGGGATATTGGGCACTCCATAATGTACTACCCCAAATTTTTCTATGGTAGGTCTGTTGTGGCTCGTAACTTCGGAGGTTTCAAAACATCCGCCGGTATCAATACTCACATCTATAATAACCGCTCCTTTTTTCATGTGCTCCACCATGGTGCTGGAGACTACCACGGGTGATCGGTCTTTACCACGTGTGGCGCCAATGGCCACGTCACAGCGTTTTAAGGCCTTTAAGAGGTTCTTGGGCTGTATGGTAGAGGTGTACACCGTTTGTTTAAGGTTGGTCTGTATGTTCCTCAGTTTGGTAATGGAGTTATCAAAAATTTTAATGTTTGCACCCAAGCCTATTGCGGACCTGGCGGCAAACTCGCCCACGGTTCCTGCTCCTATAATAACGACTTCTACAGGCGGCACACCACTTATATTACCGAACAGGAGTCCGTTGCCCTTATGGTTCGTTGCCATAAGTTCAGATGCAATAAGCACCGAAGAAATTCCTGCAATTTCGCTCAGGGAACGCACGGCGGGGAATTTGCCATCCTCGTCCCGTATGTATTCGAAGGCAATAGCCGTGATGCGCTTACGGGCCAATTCCTCAAAATAAGACCTTTCCTGTGTTTTTATCTGTAGGGCGGAAATAACGGTAGTCTGCGGATTGATCAGTCCGATTTCCGTAAGGGTAGGGGGCTCTACTTTTAGTAAAAGTGGGCAGCCAAAAACTTTAGCGTTATCCTTGGTAATTTCTGCACCGGCATTGGTGTAATCCAGGTCAGAGAAATTTGA
>Ga0306871_1000409_pt1 | contig 16659 bp, 23 predicted proteins | sample AntRauMeHopE1497_FD_190447 | JGI IMG/M metagenome (GOLD analysis project Ga0306871, IMG submission 190447) | Saline lake microbial communities from Rauer Islands, Antarctica - Metagenome Hop E1 #497 (v2) (version 2) | ecosystem: Environmental > Aquatic > Non-marine Saline and Alkaline > Saline ... | reverse complement strand
GAACGGCATCGAAGGCCCAAAAAAAGGGTCACCCCCACCTGCACCACCAACACCACGGCCGCGACCGTCACCAGCATGAGCCTCACGGCAGCGGCGCGATCAGTGGTGCGCCTCACTGCGGCGCATCTAACAGCTGCGACGACCGCGCCGTGCCGTCACCACCACCATCGGCGGCGGCGTCGGCAGCGCCGCGTCCAGCGCGTCGATACCCGCCGCGAACACCACGGCCCCGACGATCAACTGCCACCAGATCACCTGCGTTTCATCGCGCACAGTGGAAGGCGTCAGCACGCCCGACCACTGCGACGCCAGCTGAACGCCTGGGTTCATAACATCAAACTCGATCACGGTCCTGCTCCGGGGCGTCCAAGATGGTCTTCTCCGGTGGCAGCGGTCATAACATCAGGGCTTGCAACAGAGGGCCCCATCGGGTGTTCTCAGCTGCCGGGAGGGTCCGCTTCCGAGAGAACCTTGCGCGGTAGGACATCACTGGCGAACAGAACCTCGATACCGAGCAATTGGCCGTTGGCGTCGAAATCGAGGTTGATTTCGCCCTTCCCCCCGGGGGTAGTGATTGAGCTGATACTTAGTGTTGCCTCGCCCGGAAGGATGCGGCTGACGACTTGGATGTAGGCGGCATCAGCTTGAGGGTCGTAGGTTATTCTCACCATTCAGCCTTTCGTGACGGTGATGATATTGCCTGTCTTGTTGTCCACAATGACACGAATCTTGTTTACCCCACGTCCTTGCGTAAACACGGAAGTTCCTTTGTTTCCGGCGGACCTCACACCATTCTGAACAACTTGCGTGATGAGTTTTTGGCTCACACCCTTCGCGGCTGCTTGGGTGAGAGCGTGAGCTGTGAACCGAGCTACGACGAGAAGAGCGGGAATCCAAAAGGGATCCGCTACAACTGGGAACGACGTGTTGGCGGAAAAGGTGACATTTTGGATGAGAGAAGTGCCCTCGATCTGGTAGGAAGTAGGGAGCTCGACTCCCTGTGCGTCCAGAGCCCAAGGCGGAGCGAAAATTCCGAGTACGTTTCCCTCTGCATCTCGGGCAGTCACACCGCCGTCTTCAAGAGGTATGAGTTCCACATTGTCACTCAATTCGAATCGGTATTCCGTCGGAGCCGACGCTGATTCGATGTGAACAAGAGCACGGAAGCTACCGTTGCCCGTGTCTTCAAGCGCGGTCGTGTAGTTTTCGGTTGCCGTCACGTTCAAAATGAGGTCGTCATCAGGGTGCATGGCACTTGGGTCGCCTGGGAGCTCGATTTCAATTTCCCCGCCTGTAGCGGTCGGGGCGGACACAGAACCCTCAGCAACATCAATAGTGTTGCTCGTTGCCGTCATCGAGGCAGTCGTTTGGACTGCGATGGCATCCCTGAGATCGTCAGCGATGGCGCCATCCTCGGCGGCCGCAACTGGGCCGACACCGGTAAAAACGAGAGCGCCAGAGAGTACGGCCGCAAGAGCCGAATAGCTTTTCTTCACAGTGACCCGTTCATGGAGGATCTAGAACCGTAACTATCTCTCACCGTGACAATCCGAAACAATGGCGAAACTTGACAAATTTCGGAGAGGGAGGGGTGCTGAAGTCCACTGATTTCAGGCCGTTCAGGCGTGGCCAGCTGCGCCGACGCGATCGACCTCTATATGGAGGTCGAGGGTGCAGTCAACGGATTCGAGTTCAAACTTTCGCTGACGATCAACGCCGCGATCAGCACCAAACCCCGCCCCGAAGTTGTCGCCTCGATCGTTACCACCCTCGAAGCGCACCGCGGGGTCTGCTGCTCGGATGTGTGACACCTGGGCTTGGCCCAAAGACTCCCCGACGGTCTCTCGCAACCCTAGGGATATGGGATGTCCCACAGGCGCCTGAGTTGGCGAGACCACTTACCCGTCTTTTCGGCACACCTCGATTCCCATAACTATGTGCCAAAAGGTTCTGATTGAATCGAGGTGGTCATTAACGGTTTTGGGACACCTGGAGGCACTGTTGGGCAAGTTGATCGGATACGCGCGCGTCTCGACCAAACAGCAAGCCACTGACCGGCAGGAGGCCGACCTTTCGGCGGCTGGCGTGCGCCGAGACGATCTTTACGTCGACCACGGGGTGTCGGGTGCTCGGGCGTCGCGGCCTGAGTTCGATCGCGCTCTCGACGCGATCCAGGAAGGGGACACTCTGGTCGTAACGACGCTCGACCGCCTTGGTCGCTCGACGCAGAACATGCTCTCTTTCGCAGAGGGGCTGAGGTCGCGGTCCGCGAGCCTTCGGGTGTTGAACCTGGGTGGGGGAGACGTGGACACGTCGACCCCGATGGGGGCGATGGTATTCACGGTGATGTCGGCTCTGGCGCAGATGGAGCTCGACATTAAGAAGGAGCGCATCACCGACTCGGTGGCCAAACGGCGCACGACTGGTGGGGATCTCGGCGGCCGGCCCAAGACAGTGTCCGACAGGCAGATCCGAAACGCGCTGCATCTGATCGAGGAGGGCGAGTCGACGGCGCAGGTCCTCAGGGATCTGGGGCTGACCCGGTCCACGTTCTACCGCCGCGCTCGGGAAGCCTCTCGTGCCAGTTCCTGACATCGACCTGCGACGCATCAGGAAGTGGTGCACTCATCAGACATCGCCACAGCATGCCGATCAGCTCCGCGTGGAAGCCGACGTCACGGCGACGGCGGTCACCATCGTGGAAACGCGGCCGCCATGGGATGACCCGACGGGGGAGTGGACAAGATTTCCCATCGCCCGACTTCGGTACACCGCCACGACGGGGCAGTGGACCCTCTACTGGCGGGACCGGCACCTCCGGTTCCACCGCTACGACCGAACACCACCGTCACGACAGGTACAGGCATTGCTGGATGTCGTCGCGGATAGCGGCGATCCAATCTTCTGGGGCTGACGCCAGAAGCCTGTAACCGATAACTGTCGACAGGCCGTTTCGCCGCACCAAGGTTTCGGTGGAGAGTTTCGGTGCACGATCGCACGGCGTGTCGTGAGCGGGCGCCGGGATCCCGGCGTCGCCCGAAATCGGTCGTTTTTGAGCAGGTCGAGCGGCGAGGGCGTGAGCCGCGAGAATTGGTCACCGCGATGTGCTCAAAACTCGTGACCGTAATCAAAACTGCCGAAAGCTACTGATCGGCGTATTCGGTAGGAGGTGACTATTCTGAAGTCATGTCGTCAGCGGGCCCGATTGTGTCGGGCGAGCAGGGCCGGCCCACTCCGTGAGCGTTGTCGGCTACACGAGAGTCTCCACGCAGGATCAGAACCTCGACTCCCAGATCGACGCCCTGGCGCGCGCCGGCGCACAGCACGTCTACTCAGACAAAGCGACGGGTAAAAACGTGGCCCGTCCGGGCCTGGTCGAGTGCATGAAGTTCCTGCGCGAACACGACACGCTGCTGGTCTACTCGACCGACCGGCTGGGCCGGTCTATGACGGACGTGGTGACGATCGTGGAGACGCTGCGGCAGCGCGGCGTGGAGTTCAAGTCCCTCACAGAATCGTTCGACACCACCACGCCAGGCGGTGAGCTGTTCTTCCACATTTGCGCCGCGTTACCGTGGGACACGAGAACCTCCTTGGTTCAGAGCGGAAGCAGTAAGCAGCTCCACTCTGCCTCGGAGGTTCTCGCTATGTCAGGGCGTCCAGATCAAACAACGTCCCTGGGCACTACATCTAGCTTGCTGACGAGGGCGCCTCTGCACAATTCGTCTCGTTCACTGCGCGTCCTGGAGGCACGTCGTCGTTCGGGTTGCATCGGACGATTCACCCTAAGGCTTGTGACGCTCGGCTGCGCTGACACTCCCAAGAAGGTAGGTTCTTGGCGCCCAGTAGCAAAAGGTCCTTCCCTCCTCCGGCTCGCGTGCTCTCTTGGAGGGTGGCCGTGATGGCCATGCCACGCTCCCGCCCTCTTACCCTGAGGCCGGAGGAGCGCGCACAACGCTATAGGACCAGCTAGGGACTGTCGGCGTCGCGAGGGCCACCTACTCGGCTGGTCGCCTCACACCATTTTTGCAGTCAGAATGCTGAGAAGAGGGGCATAGTCTGTGTAGATATTTGCTCAGGTCATTGGCAGGATCCTGATTATCGGTCCACTATTGAGGCCCCGCTTGCTGTGGATTGAGGATGCAATGATTTTTGGCCATGCACGAACACTTGCTGCTGGAGCATGTGTACTTGTACTAGTACTTGGCGTATCGCCACAGGCTTTCGCGGAACAAGGTCCTTCTGAAGATGACGGCGCGTTCGCAGTCGTCCAAGAAATTGTGCCGACCGTCGCGAGCGAGACCTCCGACCAGGATCATGTCGAGGTCGAGTCAGAGGGCGGTGAAATCGTAGTATCAGTTGGGACTTCCGGTGCTCCGGTCGAAGGCCTGAGCGACGAGATCGCATTCAGCGTCGACTACGCCACTGGCGCCGTCCCGAACTACGACGGCACCGTGGAACTCTCTAGCTCTGATGACCAGGTCGTTGCGGTGGTTCAACCCACTGGTTTTGGTGTCCGCGTCTTGACGATCATTGGCGACTCGAGCTCTAGCACTAGCTATGGGTACACCTTCGAAGTGCCCGACGGTACAGAGCTCATCTCGACCGAAAATCTCTACTACCTCGCTGCCGGGGACCAGGTCTTGGGCTCGCTACAAATCCCCTGGGCGATAGATGCGGCCGGTTCCGCGGTTCCTACGAGCTTCACCTGGTCTGGAAAGACTCTCACTCAGCACGTTGATCTATCCGACCCCGCGATCTCCTATCCGGTAGTCGCCGACCCAGCGTGGGGGTACACCTACAACTACAACGTCACTAAGACCCCGAGTGCAAACCGAGCGCTCTTAAAGAGGTGCTTCAATTGCTACTTCCCTGTCACGGGTGCGCCCCGGGCATTTCCCGTCGCTGGACAGCTTTTGCCCCTCAAGGTTTCCGGCCTGAACTTTGAATGTCGCTTCAAGCGTGAGTCGACCGCGACGAACTACTTCGGCTTCCAATTCGACGCCACAGCAAACCATGTTGACAAGTTGGGCTCGAACATCACCTTCGAGTTCAGGATAGTGGGTGGCGTCAGGAAGCTGATCGTAAGCGCCTACATCGTCAACGACGCGGTGTGGGCAAACAGCTCCGCGTATCGTGCAGGGGCGGCGCTAAACTGGGGCCAGTTCGCAACGAGACTGAACAACGCCCCGACCTCCGGCGGAAGGTAACAAAACCGGCACGCGGTGTCTGGTTGGGCCCTCGGGCTCCGAGGGCCCAACCCCGGTGGGAAGGAATCCAATCGTGATGAGGAATCAGTTTGCGCTCCTCGAGGGCGTCGGCTTGATCGTCGTGGGAGCCGCGACGGGGGGCATGATCGGCGTCTTGGTCGCTCTACCAAGCGGGTTTGCAATCTGGATTGGTTTTCTCGGATTCATTGTCGGTGGAATGGCGAGCGCCGTCGCATACCTCGCAATTTGGGCCACGCTCGTGGCGTCACGTCGCCTCCCGCAACCAACGCGCTTCGGGTTGGCCGCGGTCAGTGGCGGTCTCGGGGTCGCCGCCTGTACGCTCGCCGCCGCCTCGACGCTTGGCGTTGAAGAGTGCTGGGGCCTCGCGGGGTTGTCCTTCGCCATTTCACTTCTGCTCTTCTTGGGGCTTCTCTTCGCTCGGGAATTCGCCTGGCGTTCCCACGAACGCGGCTCTTGATGTTGCTTGACGATGCGTGCGCTCACGCTTATCTCTTCACCCCTGGCCAAACGGCTGTTTTTGAACGCTTGAGATTAGTCAAGTGATCGGGTTTCCACGATGTGTCCAGACACCTAGGTCTCAGTAGACGATCGAATCTGAGACTCTGCGCGTCGACTCACTGTCCGGCCGCCCTACCGCGCCGGTCAACCTGTCACCTATCCGTGCAGCAGACCCCCGGTCTGCTGCACGGATAGGTGACAGGTCGTAGTCACGCAGCCAGGGCGGCTGGCGTGTTCATGATGGCCTCGAACTCGACCGGGGTCAATCGGCCCAGTGCTGCCTGCCGACGTCGGCGGTGGTAGGTCCGTTCAATCCAGGTCACGATCGCGATCCGCAGCTCCTCGCGGGTGGTCCAGGATCGACGGTCGAGGACGTTCTTCTGCAGCAGCGAGAAGATCGATTCCATGCCAATGAAATGATTGGCCGGTGTACTCCGAGAGCCAGCTGCAGCATGGGCTGGTGTTGTGGCGCTCACACGGCAGCGCAGGTGGGGTGGTCGTACCCGCCGACGGGTGCGTCGACCTGATCCTGCGTGACGGCTGGGTGGACGTGGCTGGCCCCTCGACGCGGTGGCTTACAACGGGTCGCGATGGAGCGAGCGGATCTTTGGGTCTCAGGCTCCCGCCAGGGCGGGCGGGCCATCTCCTCGGCGTCGACCTTCACGAATTCGCGGACCAGCTCGTCCCTCTCGACGACCTCGTCGGCCGTGGCCTGGCGATGCGGCTGCATGAGGCGATGATTCCACTTGAGGCCGGAGCGGGAGATCATGGGGCCCTCATCTCGATCGCTGCTGAGGGCACAGAATCAAGCCGGTGGTCCGAGTCAGTGCGCAAAGCGGCCGCAGAGGCGACTCCGGCGGAAGACGTTGCTGCGGCGCGGAGCGGTTCCGCCCGTTCCTTCCGAAGGCGCATGCTCGCAACGTTCGGTTACGGGTACGCCACCCTCGTCCGTCTCGAACGAGCGCACCGGGCGCAGACCCTGCTGCTCTCCGGATCACCGATCGCATCGGCGGCGGCGGAAGCAGGTTTTGCTGACCAGCCTCATCTCTCACGAGAATTTCGGAGGCTGGTCGGCGAGAGGCCCGCTCAGTTCGCGGCCAGGCTGGCGTAAAGGTCGACCGAGTTTCCGTCCGGGTCGAGCAGCGTCGCGTACCGCTGACCCCAATGCGCATCCCATGGCTCCACGTGCGCGGTGTAGCCGGCATCGATGAGTGCGGCAAAGGCGGCGTCGACCTCTGTCGGCGTTCCCTTGTCGAAGGCGAGCGCTATGCGGTGTCCGCCGGTCGCGGAGACGAAAGTTGAGTCGAATCCGCGGATGGTCTCAACCGTGTCCCAGGCGAGGGCTACGCCGTTGTCGAGCTTCGCGTCCACATGGGGTGCATCATCCTGACCTGGGTCTATGTGCACGCCCAGAGCGCGGTAGAAGGTGAGAGATGCCGCCATGTCGTTGGTCACGATGCCGATGAAGCCTAGTTTCAGTGTCATAGCCTCACCGTACGGCTGTCCTGGGTCACGTCCCGCCGAGTGGTGTGGTTTCTCTTCTCCGTGCGGGTCAGTGGTTTCAGCTTAGGCGGCAGTGAGTTCGGGGATGAGGTTCACCTCCTCGACTGCCTCGGTGGCGACGTTCATGGCCTTGAGCTCCAGCATTGAGGCTGCGGAGAAGTAGCGGCGGTCGCCGGCTTCCCATTCGTCGTGCTGCTCAATCAGAACCGAACCTGCCAGACGCAACAAGGCGGCCGGGTTCGGGAACACACCCACCACATCAGTGCGGCGTTTGATCTCTTTGTTGACGCGTTCCAGCGGGTTCGTTGACCAAATCTGACGCCAATGCCGCTGAGGGAAAACGGCGAAGGCCAGCAGGTCGTCTCGGGCCTCGTCGAGCATGATCGCAACCTTGGGGTGGGAGCGGCCCAACATCGCGACCACCTCGGTGAACTGCTTGTTGATGTGGTGCGCGTCAGGTTGAGCAAAGACCGTGCGGATCACCGAGGCCACCATGTCCTGGCTGCCCTTGGGCACCACCGCGAGAACGTTGCGCATGAAATGCACTCGGCAGCGTTGCCAACTGGCGCCCTGAAAGACGGTGTTGATCGCTTTCTTCAACCCCGAGTGCGCATCAGACATCACCAACGCCACCCCGCCCAGCCCGCGAGTTTTCAACGACCGCAGAAACCCGGTCCAGAAGGCCTCATTCTCGGTGTCTCCCACGTCGAAGCCGAGGACCTCCCGGCGTCCGTCGGCGGCAACCCCAACAGCGACGACGACCGCTTGGGAGACGATCCTGTGGTTGACGCGCGCTTTGCAGTAGGTGGCATCGAGAAACACATACGGGTAATCCAGCGCGGCCAGATCCCGATCGCGGAACATGGCGACCTCCTCATCCAAACCCGCGCAGATTCTGGAGACCTCCGACTTGGAGATTCCAGAATCGGCGCCGAGGGCCTTCACGAGATCATCAACTTTGCGGGTGGAGACTCCGTGAAGGTAGGCCTCCATAACCACGGCGAACAGGGCTTGATCGACTCGACGTCGACGCTCCAACAAGGCCGGGAAGAAGGTTCCCTGCCGAAGCTTCGGGATCGATAACTCTAAATCCCCGGCCGTCGTGCTCAACGTTCGCGGGCGGGTGCCATTGCGGTGAGTGCTGCGCTCGGTGGTGCGCTCAAAAGGGGCAGCGCCGATGAACGCGGCCGCTTCAGCATCGATCAGTTCTTGATAGAGCTTCTCGGTCGCGACGCGAATGCGGTCGGTGACGTCGGTGAGTTTCAGTTGGGCAAGCAGATCGAGCAGGGCAGACTGGTCAAGAGCCATCGTGTGGTGTCCTTCGTGTGAGTTGCTTTGAACGGTTTTCTCACTGACCATCACACGGTGGCTCTTCACGTCGACGTAGCGACGCTCAGTGGCCGGAAATTACACCACTCCCAGGGACGTGACCAACGCCGCCAGATCACGGTGCTAGGCCGGCTGAAGCAGAAGCCGGTTCTGAAGACCGACAAGAACGACAAGCAGTACGCGCTGCTGGAGATCGCGGTCGACCAGTTCGACCAAGACTCCGGCGAGCAGCTGGAGACCGAGTGGTACAACGTCCACGCCTACGGCGAGATCACCCCCGCCCGACTCGTGGCCCAGTACGACAAAGGGCAGTCGGTGATCGCGGTCATCAACCAGACCCGCACCCCCGAGGCTGTCAATGCGGATGAGAGCATCCACTACAACGTCTACAACCGGCTCAAGGCCATCGGCCCCAACAGCTACCTGCAGGACGTGTCGATCGGCAACTACCCAAAAGCTGAACGCCGACTCGAACAGCACGAGTCGGCACCTCAGTCCACCCAGGCGGTTGCGCACGCCTGAACCCATGCAACACCGAAGTGGGCTATCCCGCACAGTGCGGAATAGCCCTCCATCTTTGTCTTCAACTTGTTCCGCACCTCGACGCACAAACCCGCCCACCGCTCACTGACGAAGAGCTGACTGAAACCAGCAAAAAACTCTCCGGACACATCGGGGGGATTCACGCTGACTACCCTTGCCCGCCTCGACCGGTTACGGGAACGCTGTGTGGCAGGCCTCGGTGTCTCGAATACACCAGAGCCATCTGTTGCGACGACCGCCTGAGACCGCGGATCGTGTATTGAGACTTCTCAACAGGTCCTGCGTTCGATTCAGTCACAGTGCATGACCTCAAGTCTTCACGCTCAGGGCTTTTCGTCATGAAGCGGTGCCGAGGATCCTTCTCACAGCCAGTGGCCACAAGCCCTAACGCACCACCGCTCACCCCTCTTCATGATGAAGAGCCGGTTCGTCTTGTTGGCACCAGCAGATGCGTTCGGGTGCGTCCCGTAGCGTGGTGTAACCGCCAGCTGTAGTGGGCGTGTTACGCCAATGTGAGGCGGCGACCGCGTGATTCTCGGAAAGACCATTCACGCTCCAGACTGAGGCGGCCGCCCTTTGCTTTGTCATCCACGATGGCCTACGGGACGGCCCTGCTTCGTGCGTCCTTATGGAGTCGACAGTGATGACTACCTTGGCGTTTCGAACTACGCGCTCACCGCCGATTACGTGTTTCTGAGGAACGAGACAGGCGCGGAGAAGTCCCTACGACCGATGTCGCTGCGCCGCAACCAGATCTCTAGCCGCCCCTCGTCTCCAAACACCCCGTCAAACTGCTGATCCGAGGCCAGTGTGAACAGCAACACGTGCCGATCGTCCGGTTCAATAAGGGGAAGGGCGGTGTTCAACACTTCGAGGTCGCCGTCGGAAAGCTGGTAATCCAGGTGGGACCCGCCAAGCATTCGGCTCCAGGCAGGCGCCTTCTGAAACCAGAACCGGGGCACATCAACTCCAGCCCGTCCGCCCGCGGTTCGGTCCGCCTGGATCTGCATGGCGATCACCGCGTCGCTCACGTCGTCACTCGTGATCGGGGTGAAGGTGAAGGTCGGCAAAAGCGACGGTTCTGGCCGACTCACCGGGTAGTCGAACAGCTCAACCTCGAGCGGTTCACGATTCCACAGCTCGGCCTCCGAGAGATAGATCAGACGTGCACCGCCACCGGGCAGATCGGAATCGATCACGGAATCTCCCGTGGTGGTGTGAAACACCTGCAGCACACCCTCGCTGGGCAGTGCCGCATCTTCAAAAACGGCGCGAGCGTACGGCCGTTCGCGCCAAGAGAAGTACGACGTGGCAAGGCTCAGCAGATCTACCTGCAGCAAGAAGACCTCATCTCCAACGCCGACACCAGGAACTCGGGTGGGCACGCCCCCGACCCGGTGAAGGGTACGTTGAGGCTCGTTGATGGGTTCATAACGACGTTCGCCGGAATACGGACCGGCTTCCATGTCGTAAGCCCTGTCTTGCTCGCTGATCCCCGCGAAGTAGAACGCCGGTGCGACCTCAACCTCCTCGGGTGTAAGCCCGACCAGAGGCAAGAAACTGGACGGGTCATCCTCCCACTCCTGGATCGGCACTCGCAGGAACATATCGAGCATCGAGAGCTCGTCGTCAGTCTTCGACGCCACATCGAGGGCAGCGAGGATCGCCATAATGTGACCATCAGCACTGATCGAGCGCCGTAGCTTGTCGGCTCGTGCTCCGAGCTTGTTGATGCGCACCCGCGGCATCGAGAAATCTTGTTCAGCAGCGGCCGCGGCGCGCCACGCACCACAAAAGTCGGCCCACAACTGATTGCCGGGAATCCAATTCTCGTCAAGCATGCAACGCCTCCTTCCCTGCCATCGAGAGCGCTGCCATCGCGGTGGTTCTCTTATTGCTGACCCACCACCCTGAACTGCGAGCTAAAGGTTCACACCGCAATACCGCAACAACGCGACCCCAATGAGATGTTGCCGCTGTTGCGACTGCTGTTGTACCTGGGAACGCATTGTTGAACCGGTGACGAATCTGAAGGTCTGCCCGTTGATGGCGAGAGTTAACGGCACGCGAGACGTAGCCATTTTCGAGTTGACGCATTGTTGGTGGATCCTTGTCGGGATTTGAACGAGATTGCGTGTATTGTGAACCACTTGCACACCGAACCGAGCGACTTGGCTTTGCTCCACAATATGGTGCCATTGATATCCCGGCTTTGCTTGACCCGCCGCGATCTTGAAGAGGTGGAACGACCTGTATCCGTGCTGGGGGGCCAGCAAGACACCTGGAACGATACTGGCCACCCTGAACGCCCCGGCTCCTACCGCGACACCCCATGCGGAGACCTTTGCCGCCAGAGCGATGGCGATAAGCGGGAATGGGTCTGCGACGACAGGAAACGTGGCTCCGGTCGTATCGACTACCTGTGTCAGGGTGTTGCCGCTGACTTCATAGTTGGTCGGAAGAAGCATTCCCGTCGCATCGATCGCCCATGCCGGCTGGAACGATGCCACAACCACTTCCCCCGGCTCCAAAACCGGGTCAGCCTCGCCAACACCCTCGGCTGCTGCTTCTAGCCCGGCCATGTAATCGCCCAGATCGACTTCCGAGCCGGGAGTCCACGGTTGCGAATCTACGGGCCGGAGCGCGTCGATATCCACGACAACAACTTGACCGTTCGAAAGCTGTCGCAACTCGATTCCGGGAGCGAGATCAACCTCATACGCATACTCATGGATTGCGGATTCAGCATAGGACTCTTCTGCGACCGTGAGGATTCGGACTGATTCGCCACCTTCGTGCGGCATGACAACAACCGCGAGACCAGAATCCGGGTCGGTCGCCGCGGCGAAGCCGTCAGCGGTGAGCGTAAGGTCCTCCGCAATGGGGAGCGTGATGGTCATGCCCGTCGCGCCGATCTCGATAGACCCCAACTCGGGATCGATCTCTGATGCGCCGGCCTGCAAAATACCGTCATTCTCGGCGAACGAACTCTCCGAGCCGGGGACGTGCACGGCGCCCTCCAGCCCATCCGCCGCAATTTCGACAACCGACTCAAGGCTTACCAGGGGCTCAGCCTCGGCGGCGCCCGCTGGGGCGAGATTCATCACACTCATGACGAGCGCGGTAGCAGCGAAGATGGCCGTGCGCTTCAGTACGCCGTTTCGTATGTTTGGGTGCGACTCCATGGCCATGTGACGTTCTCTCCGTATTCATAGACGATCAATCCAAATTCGATCATCGGCAGGCGGCGCTCGATATGTGTCGTTGGGCATGAACGTAATTTAAACTTTGAACCGCTCTGGGTTTGTTGGAGACTCGCGCTATTTGATTCCCACCAGCTGATCGCCGGTGGTTTGGTCAGCATAGAACGTCTGCTCGAACTCGGCCGGCGGAACGTCGCCGAGATAACCGTGGAGGCGCTGCGTGTTGTGCCAGTGCACCCAGCCGAGGGTCGCAAGCTCGAGATCTTCGACTGCCTTCCAGGGGCCTGGGCGGGCGGGCCCGCGGACGAGTTCGGTCTTGTAGTAGCCGTTCACCGTCTCGGCGAGGGCATTGTCATAGCTGTCGCCGACGGTCCCGATCGAGGGTGTCGCGCCGATCTCGGCGAGGCGTTCCCCGTAGCGAATCGACGTGAATTGCGACCCCGCGTCGCTGTGACAGCGCAGATCGTCGTGGTGGGCGCCGCGTCCCCACCTCGCCATCTCGATCGCGTCGAGCACCATCTCAGTGCGCATATGTGACGCGCACCGCCATCCGACGATCATCCTCGAGTACGCGTCGATGATGAAGCAGACGTAGGCGACGCCGGCCCAGGTCGGCACGAATGTCAGATCAGTGACCCAAAGCCGGTTCGGCGCGGTCGCAGTGAACTCCCGCTTCACCAGATCCGGATGCCGCGCCGACAGCGGGTCAGGCCGCGTCGTCTTCACCCGCTTCGACCTCGTCGCGCCCTCAATGCCCGCTGCGCGCATGAGTCTGCCGGTCTGGTCGCGGCCGATGTCGTGCCCGGCGCGGCGAGCGGCCTTCCAGAGCTTGCGGACTCCATAAACGGCGTAGTTCGCTTCCCAGAGCGTCACCAGTTTTGGGGCGAGGGCCGCGTCGCTGACCGCCCGCGCCGACGGGGCGCGGTCCTTGGCCGCGTAGTACGTGCTCGGAGCCACCTGCAACAGGCTGCAGATGGGCTCGACTCCGAGCGGGCGACCTTCGACGACATCGTTCTTGTTCGCGTCGATGAACACGACTACTTCCGGTGTTGGCGGTCGAGCTCCGCCCCGAAGAAACTCGCAGCCCGCTTCAGGATCTCGTTGGCCCGCCGAAGCTCACGGACCTCCTGCTCGAGTTCTTTCAGCCGAGCCACCTCCGTGGTGCTCACGCCCGGCGAGATGCCCTCATCGATGTCGGCCTGCTTGACCCACATCCGCACCGACTCGACCCCATAGCCGAGCTGCGTCGAGACCCGTTGCACCGTCCCATACTCAGTCCCCAACTCCGCCCGCAGAGTCCGCACCATGCGGACCGCGGCAGCCTTCTCCTCCGACGAATACCGACGTGCCGTCGGCTTCCCATGTCCCTGACTCGTTGCCATGACACCATCCTCGTTTCCAAGGTCAGGAGTCTCCAACAAACCCAGAGCGGTTCAACTTCGCACTCGGCTGACCTTGCGCGTGAGCGGCTCGGAACCTGGTGGCTGAGGTGCCGAAAACGTTGAAATCTCGACCGTCGTCGACATTCCGAACCTCGATCTGCCGATGTCCCCCGCTGATTATCGTGGCCGCACCGGTCCGAGCGCAGTGTTCAGTTGGTACGGAGTCTCGACCCATTTTCAGTAAGATGTCACGCCTTCGGTGGATCGTGTCATCTTCGATGAGTGCCCTGCAGCACAGGTGGCGACGGCGCTGGACGCGGTCTTCGGCAGCGCAGAAGTTCTCGACGATAAGCGGTTCGGGGTCGGCGACTGAGCCTCCATGAATACCTAACCTGCGGTTGAGCGAGTGCGGATGTTCTCACTGAGAACGGTCCATCCATCGTCTCCGGAAGCTGGCGCTTCAACGAATTGAACAGCGTCACCGCTGACTGGCGTGAAAGTCAGCGGCAGGCCTCCGCAGATCGAGGTGCCTGACGAGCCCACAACGACCAGGCAAGGTGCGCCCTTCCCCTGCCCGGCTGTTTTATAGACCAGAAAGAAGGCGTTGTCGTCCTTGCTCGCGGAGAGGCGAGAAGAGCTGAAATCGAATTCTTCTGAATCCAGGAATTCCTCGACGGACGCGGGGAGTTTGTCCTCATCAGTGTGCTGGCGATCCATGATCGGAAAGCCGCTCGTGTCACTGCACCCCACCAGCACCATCATCGTCACCAATCCGACAAGCACGCCTCTGGCAAGATTCGATCTGGTCATGGTTCATCATGCTCGCTATCAAAGCGCGGGTCCACGATTACCGACCGGATGACGTCGGTCATCGGGGCGAATCCGCCTTGGATCCTATGGGTTTCGAGCCACTGAGATTATGCGACAACACCGCCGCTTTCCAAGAGAAAACCTAGGAACGAAACCCAGGGCGATTCACACGCCGAGGAGTTTAATTCGAATAAAGGGGCGGACTGTGGGCACGGCCTTGCGCGCCACGTCAGCGACCGGGACACTTCGTGGATGGCTGACGGTGCGTGTGGGCGTCACAGAAACTAAAAATCGGCGCATCAAAAGAGCTCAGGATTTCATCTTTTGACAGGTGCTGACGGCCCACTGATGCGCTCTCACGAAACCGTCGTAGCCTGACCTGTTCTGTTCTGTTCTGTTCTGTGCTTGTCAGCCAGGCGATGGGCCGTGCTTTTTTTCCACATCGGTCATACAACGTGAGCCTGATCTAAATCAGCCCCTGGCGGCCAGCCTCTATCAGATACAACCTGAAGTCGCGGTCATCTATGTTCCCAACCTCAACAAAGGGCGGAAAGCAAACAGGCCCGACCCGAGCCGTAAGGTCAGAGGCAAGTCTGCCGGCAGAGTTGTAGACGCGGAATCCGGTCGCAAAGCCATCTTGCGCCTCGAGCAATACCGACACCCTTTCCCCCCGGCTTTGTTCAAGATGAAGCAATCGAAATCCGATGAGATCCAGCTCTTCGAACAGAAACCGCCTATCTTCTTCCAACCGGACAGCTCGTTCCGAAGCATCGGTGTCCCCCTTCCACATGTCCAAGTCCCAGCCATCGAAGGCTCGAGCCAGTGCTTTCGGGTCGGTTATTGTGTACAACTTGGCGATATCCTCCTCGCGTACCTCGTCGTCAACGAGGTAGTCCGACTGCGGAATGACTGCCGTGGGAATCTCGTATGCCTGATACCCCAACACCAAGTAACGCTCGATCTCTTCGAGTGGGCGAGGCTCCGGTGGAGCCGATTGCCACGCACTCAGCAAAAGCTGCAGTTGCTCGCGCTCGCCCTCTGTCACGGCCGAGCGCTTCCGTAGAAGCAGTGCGCCGAAGACCTGGTGCTGCGGTGGAAGTGGTTGTACTTGCCCGAGCCTCTTAAATCAATTTCAGGCCCGGTTGGCTTGCGGCCGTTACTTGCTTGCTGGCACACGCTTCTCGCTCCAGACTCCGATGTGGACCACGTATTTAGGTTTCCCTGGATCCGCTGGGTTGCCCGGGTGAACGTCAGACCCTCGCTGATGTACAACGTACCGGATGAGATCAGCGCGGCGTAGTGATTGAAGCCTTGCGGGGACCTGCGAATAGACGATATCGCTTCACTGGCGGCGATCCAGACCACCCCAACCACGACTATGACCGCTCCCAGGACGAGGAGTGCCCTAAGGATTTCTACGCCGATTGCTATGCCGATCACCGCGCCCGCTATGGCAGCTCCTTGCCCTTCGGCCGTCGAAAAGTAGTGGGCGTCACCGGTAGCGGGATCGACAAGTGTGAAAGCGATCTCTTGCTCGTTGAGTTCGTGAATCTCGATCTCGTACTGCGCGCTGTCGGCAGAATCGGCAAAGTCCAGTGCAAGGGTGACGGTCCGGTCGGCGATCTCGACTGTCGCTCCTGCCTCAACAACGGTTCCGTCTCCGAGCGTCGACTCAGTCTGGATCTCGACGACCGCTCCATCCTGGTGAACGGAAGTGAGATCTAAGCCTCCGGCCGAAAGCTCGCTTTCGAGCACCGAGATATCCACCGCGTCGAAGAAGCCCCCGTCAAGCACCTCAACCGCAAGTTCGTTCCCGTCAGCTCCTTCCGCGTTGATGGAGGAAGCACTTGACCACGCGTGCAGGCGTGGGCTCGAGTCACCAGTTGGAAGCGTGGCCGGTACCGCGGTCCACAACAAAGCGACAGAGGTAAGCATTGCGATCAGATTCACGGCGACTCCCAACGGTAGGTATTAAGGGCTTTCAAAAGTTCGGAATGCTCCAAACGATTGGAGCGTTGAATCGCCCTGGGTTCCGTTCCTAGGTTTTCTCTTGGAAAGCAGCCGCTCTCAAGAGTGATTCGGGATCAGCGTAGTAGTCGTGTTCGGCTTCGGTCGGGGTGCGGTAGTCGAGCTCGGAATGTAGGCGTTGGTTGTTGAACC
>Ga0306871_1000408_pt1 | contig 16672 bp, 9 predicted proteins | sample AntRauMeHopE1497_FD_190447 | JGI IMG/M metagenome (GOLD analysis project Ga0306871, IMG submission 190447) | Saline lake microbial communities from Rauer Islands, Antarctica - Metagenome Hop E1 #497 (v2) (version 2) | ecosystem: Environmental > Aquatic > Non-marine Saline and Alkaline > Saline ... | reverse complement strand
GGGATTAATCGTTTCTATGATCTTTTAATACACCACCAGAAACGGTGTATAGAATTTTGGCTTTTTTATCGCTCATTTCTTTATCGGTAACAAAGAAATTGGCCATTTGTCCAGATTTAATCTGTCCTAGTTGATCAGCTGCCATCAAAATTTTAGCGGTACTATGGCTTAGTAGTTTAACCAATTCAGCTTCGGTATAACCCGCTTTAAGCATGGCTTCTACCCCTTTTTTGAAATCGCCTTTTTTCTCACCTAGAGATGCATAACCCACGTTTACGCCAGCATCCATTAGCTTGCGAATATTCATAAGTTGTGCGGCTCTGGCATCTGCAGTTTTTTTATCAAAAGCGACAACGGCTTCATCTACTTTTTTCTCGGCAACGGCTTCGACTTCGTCCTCTTTATCTTCTACATCTTCGGTTGAAGTAGAATCAGAAACAGCGTCTTTTTTACCTTTTTTCTTTTCTTCCTTTTTAATGTCAAAAGAGAAAGAAGCCAACACATCTATATTACGTGCTTTAAGCATTTCGGCCTTTTTGTATGCTTCTTTTCCCGAAACCAATACAAAAGAAAAGCCTAGCTCGTCTTGTAGTTTGAATAATCGCTCGATGTCTTCAGACTCGTCTGCCACAAAGAACAGTTTTTTGCTTCCGTCTAAATACGGGAACATAGCTTCGTGCTCTTGGCTGCGAACCGGTGGTTCAGCGATGGTGCCTGCTTCGTAGCCAGCAATATGCGCTTTCAAGGCTGTAGCATCATACCAAAGCTGACGATAACGCGCCATTAGGCCCATTAAGGTAGAAGGATAAACGCCGTTTCTCCAGCCACCTGGTGCATTCACAAAGCCAGCTGCTTGGCCAATTTCTGGTGCAATAACTAAAGGCGTTCCGTTGGTCATTACCGCTAAATCGGTTGAACCTGGTAGCATATAGCCTTCTAAAGCTAGATTTGCTGCGCCAAAACCAGCCGCAAGTGCTGCTTCAAATTCTTTGGCTTTTTTAGCGTCCCACATTAAATGCGGTTTGCGGTGTGGCTCAATTCCTGCACGAGAAAGTGATGGATTACCTGGATCGTCTACTTTTTCTGCGCTAGCAGCTGAAGGCGAGCCGTGAGTTCCAAGACCATCTATAAATGCTGGATACACATGCAGCGTATCGCCGCCATCTACAGTTAGCGCACCATCTGTGCTGCTAGAACCTATAGCTGAGAAGAATTTTTCATTCCAAACTATAGAAGCAGATTTTTCAATTTTGCCGTCAGCGTGGTGAATTATCACCCCTTTGAAAGCTTGTTTTTTAATAGGTTCTTGGGCTAACAATGTGCTGGCAGATACCATGCAAATTGCACCCAAAGCAACCTTTTTGAGGGTTTGGTTCATTCTATTAGATCTTAAGGATCGGTTGGTTGGTTTAATCGAAGTTCTTTAAAAAGCTCTATTAGCTGGCTGTACTAACGCACTACAGCAGCTTCTTATGATGTAAAATCAATTGCCATGCGCTATGAATATCGTCTTTCATAATGACTTCAGCCAATTTTTGATGTAAATCGTTTACCGTATCTAATGTTTGCATTAGCATTTCTTCTGTGGCGGGTATATTCTCTATATTGGCTAGCCTAGCAATTTGGTTTCCCGTCAAAATAGGACTTTGAACAATAGATGTTGGAAGAGCATCGAAGCCTATACCCTTTGTAGCCAATGGTTTAGGAATGGTAAATAAAGCATTTCCTGAAGCTCTGCCGTACCAAGCGCCACCTAGTCTTGATACTAAATCAATCTTATTTGGGTCAATAAATTTGCCTGAATCTTCCAGTATAGCTTTGTTAATGTGCATTTTTAGCACTTCGCAAATAATCATATTCCCAGCGCCTGGTCCATCGCCTAAAGCTTTGATTTCATTTACTTTGCACTCAAATTGTACAGGCGATTCAGCTACTCTGGGCGGCTTTATGAGTTCTGATTTTAATTCGGTTAAGCCCGCTTTAACAAATTCATTAACGCCATTGCCATACTCAGTGCTGGCCAAGCTAGTTTGCTCAACAATGGCATGGCTCACCACATTAATTACCACTTCGGGCACTTCTCTTACATTTTCTAGGGTGTGTTTGGTGGTATTATCTCTAACTCTACGTGCGGGGGAAAAAACAAGAATAGGCGGATTGGAAGAAAAACAATTGAAGTAGCTAAATGGCGATAAATTGACTTCTCCTTTAGCATTTACCGTAGATGCAAAAGCTATGGGTCTTGGCGCAATAGCACCCTGCATAAGGAATTGAAACTCTGCTACACTAAGATCTTTAGGGGTAAAAGAAGGCATTATTGACTATTAGAATACTATTTGTACGAGTGAAATTTTTTACTAAAATAACGTTGATTATAGCCAAAAAAAAGGGAGAAACAAATGTTGGTTATGGGTTAGTATACCCCATTCTTAGCATTTTACCTTATCAACGGTTTAGAGGAAAGGGGAAATTAGGCTAGAGAAAATGGGAAATTAGGAAAAGAGTATCTCGGCTTCGCTCGCGATAACCAAGTGAAACTCTAGCCACAACATCTTCCTGAATTGCTATCAGCGAAATCTGCGCTAATCTGCGGGAGAAATCTACTAGACGAAAAATTAGGAAAGGAGTATCTCGGCTTCGCTCGATAACCAAGAGAAATTCTACCTAAGAACGTCTTTCCGTGCGCTGAAATGCGCTAGCAGGTTAGTAGACACGGAATCTCCATCTCGATACTATTCGCTTCGCGAACACTCGATGTGCGCTCTATACATTTAATCGCTTCGCTCATAAACACTCGGGTATAACGCAAATCACTCGATGTGCAATTATGAGTGAAATTAGAGAATGGCCAAATTATGGTTTTGAGACCGCAATTTAGCCAGCCTCGGCGAATCAGTAATTCCTCATTCTCCCCACTCCCATCACCGCATAAAGAAAAATTCGGCGTCTACTTGTTGAATGAAACGCCAATCTAATAGATCCATTTCAAAATTGATGTGATAATACCAGTTAGCATCCGTTTTCACCACAAAATGTAAATGTTTGGTAGTCATTAAGTTTTCAGTGTGCCTGGTTACCACTTCAATTATTTGGTGCGATTCACGAGGGCCTTTAAGTAAACGGTACGGGCTAATGCGTTCGCTCAAAGCATAGAGCGGTTTTTTGCTAGTATTAATTATTTTGCCATTCCTTTGAGTTGATACTTTAGTCGTATCTGTTCCCACTTTAATCAATTCAAAGCGATAAGGAATAATACGTTGGTTTTCACTTCCTACATTCTTGTTACGCCGGAAAAGTGCCAACATACGATCTATAGTGTAACCCTGATAAGCTTCATTGGTTACACTTTTGGGTAAAAACCATAACAACTCGGCAATGTCATAAGCCAGCTCTAAAATCCCCCCTTCCTTTAGGCTCACAGTATAATAAGCTATGGCACTACCCCCTTCTCTTTTGGTATAAGCTGAACGTATTTGCGCTATATCTTTTCGGTACAATTTTCGCCATTCAAAGCCTGTATTCATCGTATTTGACGCAAAAAAGACCAGCACATCAATCATTGGATAACTTTGCATTCTTCCCTTAATAATTTCATTCTTAATTAACTTACACATATATTATACATATATAAATTTGAACGCAAGCACAAAATGAAACCACGTAATTCAAGCTATGAATCAGAGGTCGATGTCCACCGCATTACCCTCTATAGCACCGTTTATACTGAGCACCAATTTAAAGGACGCAAAGATCGGCTTTATGCCCATTTCGACTTTGCCTGTTTTTATGCGCAAGTAGAACAGCTGCGCCGAAATCTATATGGTTTACCGCTTATTGTGGGCGGTTGGCGAAAAGATAACGGCCAGGTTAAAGGCATTGTGGCAACCTCTTCTTATGAGGCCCGAAAGCAGGGCATTAAAACGGGAATGAGCGCTTTTGAGGCCTACAGACGTTGTCCTTATGTGTGTATGGTGCAAGTTGATTACGACACCTATAGCGCCATTTCTAAACAAGTTCACCACATTATGCGGGATTTTTCGCACGAGGTAGAGCGCTATTCTATGGATGAATTTTTCCTGAATCTAACCTTTATGAAACAGCAGGGAAAAGACGCAATTGAAAAGCAAATGCAACGTATGCAAAATCAAATATTTGAAACCACCGGATTGGTCGGCTCTGTTGGGGTCTCCTATTCCAAAACCTATGCAAAATTAGCTAGCAGTTTGCATAAACCAAAAGGCATCAGCATAGTGCTAGATGAAGCCGATGCTCGCAGACATATCTATCCTTTAAAAGCCGATAAAGTTTGGGGTATAGGCAGGAAACGCTACATCCGCATTACGAATGAAGGCTTTGATACCATCGGAGATGTAGTAGATAAAGCCTCTGAAGCAACCTTTGCAAGAATATTTGGTTCGCATTTTGGTCCGATGCTTCACACCAATATCACGGGTCGAGATCAAGGCAGAATTTTATATGAAAACGACCACTACAAACCTAAACATGGGGTGAGTTACGGCCATACTTTTTCGGTGGGAAGTAAAGATTGGGACCGAATCAAAGGCGAATTTGCCTCAGCTGTGCAACAAGTGGCGTATCGAATGCGGGCTTATGGCATCAGGGCGGCTGACTTTGGTGGATATATTGGTTTTAACCGACCGCAGGAACCAGGGATTGGTTTCCGATTCACCACCTTAGCCAACACTAATGTAGACGACATGATTTACCCAAATTGCATTGCAGCTATTCGTCCGATGATCTCAGGCGCTATCCGAGCTGGGCGTGAAATTCGCAATCTCGTTTTTTGGTGCGGAAATTTAGATCACTCTAGTCAGCTCAACTTATTTTATCAGGAAGAAAGCAAATATTCCCAGAAATATAAAGCTGTAGATGCCATTCGTAACCGTTTTGGCCATGATATGATTACGATAGCCTCTGCTATGCACCGAGTAAAAGGACAGACCCACTTTTTGGAAAGAACGGGATGAGGATGGACGCTGCACTTCGTTACGCTCAGGTTTGAGAGCGGGATTACTCAATCGCTATGCGTTGTCGAAGGATTACCCTGCGGGTGGGTTTTTGAGAATAGGAAATGAGTATCTCGGCTACGCTCGATAACCAAGAGAAATTCTAGCCAGAACGTCTTTCCGTGCGTTTATCTGCGCTAGCAGGGCAGCAGACACGGAATCTGGTTTGGGGTGAGAAATTAGGAAGGGAGATTGCGGATTTATTCGCTCATCTTGGTACAATTCGACTTCGTCGAATCACTCGATGAACGTTAGATACATTCGCCCCCTTGGTACATCGCCCACAATGACGGACGTGCTGCGTGGCTAAATAACCCATAATCCTGTAACTCCTGTAACTCCTGTAACTCCTGTAACTCAATCTAGCTAGATTAATGGCAATTGCAAGAATTCCCGTCACTTGGCCTACCCAAAAATGCCCGTAATTCCCCTTAGCCCTAAATCCTACTTTGATAGGTATAAAGCTGATAATAACGGCCTTCTTTAGCCATCAACTCGTCATGTTTCCCTTGCTCTTTAATTCGTCCTTCCTCTATAACCAGTATTTGATCGGCTTTGCGAATGGTGCTCAAGCGATGGGCAATAACAATAGTGGTTCTACCTTCCAAAAGCGTTTCTAAAGATTTCTGGATAAAGAGCTCGCTTTCAGTATCTAAATTGGACGTAGCTTCATCTAAAATCAAAATCTTTGGGTTAGCTAAGAGTGCTCTAGCTATAGATAAACGTTGTTTTTGTCCACCCGAAAGCTTCACCCCTCTTTCCCCTATTTTAGTGTCTAAACCTTCCTCAAAGCGATCGGTAAATTCAGTTACGTAAGCAGCCTTAGCGGCAATAAGTAATTCCTCTTCCGTAGCGTCCGCTTTTGGAAGAAGTAGGTTTTCCCGAATGGTTCCCTCAAAAAAGAAATCGTCTTGCAGCACCAATCCTAGGTTCTTTCGATAACTTGGTAAGTTAATGGTAGACAAGTCGATATCATCAATTTTAACCATACCCGTGGTTGGTACTAAGAACGATGCCGCTAAACTAGCCATGGTCGATTTACCAGAACCAGAGCTCCCAACTAAAGCAATAATTTGCCCGCCCTTAGCCTCTAAATTGATGCCGTGCAGTACTTCTTTATCTTTTTCATAGGCAAAAGTAACATCCTCAAAAACAATTTTGCCTTTTACATCTTTAAGCTCAATCACTCGGTCTTCTGCAATATTCTCGTCCACTTCTTCCATAATTTCCCGAGTACGATCTAAGCCTGCCAGCGCTTCCGTAAGCTGTGTGCCAATGCTACTCATTTGAACAATAGGCGCAATCATAAAGCCTAAATAAAGCGTAAATGCTAAGAAATCACCAACAGTTAGTTCACCTTGAACAATATAATAGCCACCAATTCCCATAATTCCCGTTGAAGCCAAGCCTAAAAGCAAGGTAGACGAACTGGATACAAGCGCCGTAGTGGTTAGGGTTTTTTTCACATTTTGGTATAGTCGATCAACCCCCGCAGAGAAAGATTTGACTTCAGAATCCTCGGCATTGAAGCCTTTAATCACGCGAATGCCATTCAAACCTTCGGTTAGTCGACCAGTTACCTCTGCTTGAATTTTTCCTCTTTCTCTGAAAATGGGGCGGATATAGCCAAAAGCTTTGAGCGCAAGCACACCAAATAGCGTGATTGGGATAATTACAAAAACCGTCATTAACACATGAATATTCAGCAGTATAATAAGCGAAACAATAGCGGTGATGATTCCGCCAAGGAGTTGAACTATGCCAGTTCCAACTAAATTTCTAACTCCATCTACATCATTCATAATGCGAGAAACAAGTGCGCCAGAAGTACGGTCATCAAAAAATCGTAGTGGCAGACTCATGACTTTTTGTTGGATTTTCACCCGCCAGATAGCAATTAGTTCTTGAGCTTCAACACTTAACAGGCGCGTTAATAAAAAGGAAGTAACCGATTGAATCAATAGCGCAACCATAACAGCTACGATAATCCATTTCAGTAAATCAAGATTATTTTGGCCAACTACATCATCAATTAAATATTTTGATGCGCCTGGTAACACTAAGCCAGCAGCCCTATTAAATAGAATAAGTATAAAGCCCACAGATAGACTTTTTCGTCGGGGCCAAATAATTTCATGGAATGCCCATTTAAGGGAAACGTTACTAAGTTTTTTTTTCTCTTTAGCGTCTTTAGACGGTGATTTTGCAGTAGGTGTCATATTTTTCATATCCGTTGCTTGGCATAAATTGTACCTAATAAACTAGAACGGCGATTTGGCAGAAAATGGTTGGGATTCAATTTTTAGGTGATATCAAAAAAATGTATTTATGTTGAGAAAAATTATGAATTATTAGTTATTAGTTATGAATTATTAGTTGTGAATTAAAATGTATTTTGAACTATAAATATAGTTAGTTACTTTATTGAAACCCTATTATTTCCTTTATTATGTCCTCAGTACACCTAAAAAGCTATTTGAGCTTAGTTTGCTTTCTATTCATTTTATTAAGCTCGCTTGTCCTCTCTGCGCAAAATGCTTCAACACAGAAGCAACAAAGTCTGACAGATCCCTCAGCTTTACAAGATGCGAGTTATATCCAAAATACTTGGACTTGGATTGGCGGAGATCAAACAAGCCCAGAGGTATCAGTTTATGGGGTACTAGGACAAACTTCATCTTTAAATAAACCCGGAACGAGAGTATTCGGCATATCTTGGACCGACTCTGCAGGTGTAATGTGGTTATTTGGGGGTAATGGCGTAGATAGCGCAGGAACATCCGCTCAATTAAATGACTTATGGAAATTTGATGGCCAAAATTGGACTTGGGTTGGTGGTAGTAAATTATCTGGACAGAAAAGTAATTACGGTACCCTTAGTACCACAACATCTACAAACTGGCCAGGGGCAAGAGATAATGCAGCTACTTGGTACGTTGATGGAATACTTTGGCTGTTTGGGGGCTATGGTATTGACAATAATAACAACTTAGGGTGGCTAAATGATCTTTGGAAATTTGATGGAACCAATTGGACTTGGATGGGAAGTGGCACAACGAATAATGTCGCGGGTGTATACGGTACCAAGGAGCTTCCAAATTTCAGTAATCTTCCTGGTAGTAGAATCTCAACAAATAGATGGGTAGACACTCAAGGCAATAAGTGGCTATTTGGGGGTGAAGGTTTCGACATTAATGGAAATTTAGGACGGCTAAATGATTTATGGAAGTTGGATATTGCCGGACGTTGGACTTGGGTAAGTGGCGACAATACCAACAACTCAGCAGGTAACTATGGTGCCAAAAATGTAGCTAGTGCTTCAAATAAACCTGGAGCTAGAACAGCTGCAGCCACATGGTTAGGTGAAAATAATTTGTTCTATTTATTTGGTGGGTTTGGTTTTGATAAAGATGGTACACTTAACAACCTTAATGATCTTTGGACTTTTGATGGCTCAAATTGGACTTGGATAAATGGTTCAGATTCAGTGAATGCCGCTGGTGTTTATGGAACCTTCAATGTAACGAGTGAAACAAATTACCCTGGCGCGCGCAGATGGCCTGCTTATGTACAGGTTTCCTCAAATGAAGTATATCTATTTGGCGGTGGCGGTGCAGATAATACAGGCTTTACAGGTTGGTTAGATGATTTGTGGAAATGGGATGGCCAAAATTGGACTTGGATTAGAGGCTCAAGCTTTAGAACCCCATCGCCAGTTTTTGGTGAAAAATTCGTTCCCAATCTAAATAACAGAGCTCCTGCACGAGATGCTAGTGCTTTTTGGTTAGATGCTAATAAAAATCTAGTGGTTTTTGGTGGTTATGGTAGAAATGGAAGTGCCTTAGCCAACTTAAATGACCTATGGCGATATACCCTTCAACCAAATAATACCATTAATCTTACTTTCACTCCTGCGGGTGGTAATACAGTGACTGCTGGCACTCAAGTACAGATTACCGCTAACCAACAGAATACTACTATATACTATACGCTAGACGGTTCCACACCCACTACCTCTTCTGCTGTTTATACCACTCCTATTACCATTTCTGTTACAAGCACTATAAAAGCTATTGGGGTGAAAAGCGGCTTCGATAATAGCACTATAACTTCAGCCATTTTTACGGTTCTGCCAACTACCACCGATTTTACTACAGCAAAAGGGCAGTTTACCTGGGTTGCTGGTGATGATAGTCTAAACCTACTTCCATCCTATAAAAATCAAAGTGCCCTTAGCCAATTAGCATTAGACCCTGAGTTACTAGAGCTCATTGAAACTGGAAGCAATGATATTCCAGAAGAAATTGCACAAGAACTTGCAATGCGTGCTATTAAAGCAAACCATGGTACCAAAGGTGTGGCATCTGCTTCGAATACCCCAGGTAGTAGAAACCTTGCCCAAACATGGACTGATGAAAATGGAATCTTATGGCTATTTGGAGGGATTGGCATTAATCCAAATTTGATAATAGGCCGATTTAATGATTTATGGAGCTTTGATGGGCAGTTATGGACTTGGGTTGGTGGCTCTAACCAGTCTAACCAAGCTGGTACTTATGCCATTAAAAACAATCCTTCAGCTGAAAATTGGCCTGGCGGTAGAAGTGCTACATCTATGGTTAAAAACCAACTTGGAGAAATTTATCTTTTTGGCGGAACTGGATTTGATGTTAATGGTTCTCTTGGTTCTTTAAATGACCTTTGGAAATGGGATGGGGAATACTGGACTTGGCTTTCAGGTTCAAATACGATTAATCAGCATGGCATTTACAACACAAAGGGTACCGCATCTTCATCTAGTATGCCTGGTGCAAGAAGTTCATCTACGCTTGGTGTTTTTGAAAATGGAGATTTATGGCTATTTGGTGGTAACGGATACGCTTCAAACTCTTCCTTTGGTAGATTAAATGATTTATGGAAATGGGATGGCACCAACTGGACTTGGTTGGCTGGCAATAATAGTATAAATAGTGTAGCGGTTTATGGCACAAAAACCGTAGCGGATTCGTTGAATACTCCTTCTGCAAGAGATTTTATACAAGGTTGGACGGATAAAAATGATGCTGTTTGGATATTTGGTGGCCAAGGATTTGATAGTAGTTCAAACTTAGGGCTTCTAAATGAGGTATGGAAATGGGATGGTACTAATTGGACTTGGATGGCCGGTGATAACACGGTAAATGCAGCTGATAATTATGGGACCAAAGGACAAGTAGCTACATCAAACACTCCCTCTGCACGGAATTTTCATAGTCTAGTTCAAGACAATAACGGCGCAGTTTGGCTTTTTGGTGGCAACTCACTTGATAGTCAAAACTCTTTTAGAACCAATACACTGTGGAAATGGGATGGAATAAATTGGACTTGGGTAGCTGGTTCAAATGCTAAAAATCAACCTGCTATTTTTGGTACAAAAGGCCAACCAAATTCGCTTAATCAACCAAGTGCCCGTTCAAGTACTCATCTTAGTTTTGACGCAAAAAACAATCTAATTTGGATTTATGGAGGTTTTGGAGCCAGTTCAAATGGAGTTGTTGGTAGATTAAATGATTTATGGGTATTTGAACCTGAAGACAAAGATTTGATAAAGCCTGTAAGTATCACCGTAAATGAGCTCAGCAGCAGTGTTTCCCAAGTAATACTAGCTTCTGAAACACCTGGATTAACTATTTATTTCACCTTAGATGGCTCCACCCCTACCTCAAGTTCTACAGTTTATTCAGTACCTTTTACTATTTCTGAGACTACACATATCAAGGCTATAGGTATTCAAAACAATAATTTAAGCACCGTTCTATCAGAAAAACGGATTGTTATTAATCCTGTTCCAAGTACATTACAAACAGCTGAGAATCAATGGACTTGGTTTGGTGGAAGTAACACAGCAAATGCAAGTGGGGTTTATAAAGAATCGGATAACTTCTCCCAAAATACTACCCCTTTAAATCAAGGAGATGTAGTAGTTCCGACAAATATGCAATTAGGGTTAAATTCCCAAAAAGGGGTTTATGGCGAAATGGGCATTAAGGACGCTTCAAATATTCCTGGTGCTAGATACGGAGGTGGAACCTGGAAAGACAGTAACAACAATCTCTGGCTTTTTGGCGGAAATGGCGTTGATAGTGAAGGCAACACGGGTTATTTAAACGATTTATGGGTTTATGATGGCAATTTTTGGACCTGGATGGGAGGATCTAAAGTTAGAAACCAACAGCTAAAAACTGGTGTTAAAGGGGTTGCATCTACAAATAGCTGGCCTGGTGGAGTGGAAATACCGAAACTTGCTCAAGATAGCAATGGCCATGTGTACCTATTTGGTGGATTTACCTATGACCCTTCAAATAACTTAGGACGCACTAATCTTTTATGGATGTGGGATGGCCAACATTGGACTTGGTTAAGTGGCTCAATTCAAAACGATGGTAACCCAAGCTATGGCACAAAAGGAACAGCTGTCAGTACAAATATCCCTGGAGCCAGAAGTATTCCTACGATTTGGGTTGATGAGCAAAACAACTTAGTCGTTTTTGGTGGAAATGGTTTTGATGGCTCTGGAAGTGAAGGAAGTCTTAATGATCTATGGAAATGGGATGGGCAAAATTGGACTTGGATCGGTGGTTCAAATCAAATTAATACAACACCAAATTTTGGGGACAAAAACATCCCAAGTTCAATGAGTTGGCCTGGAGCAACAAGAGGGGCTATTAGCTGGAAAGATGCGAAGAATGATATTTTCATTTTTGGTGGCTTTGGTGTAGATAGTACCGCTACTCTAGGTAATTTAAATACTATGTGGCGTTGGGATGGTCAAAATTGGACTTGGATGGGTGGAGATAAGACGGCTGACAGCGAAGGTGTTTCGAGTGAATTAGGTGTACGCAATAGTACAAATTGGCCATCTTCTAGATATTTTGCTACAGCAGAAATTGACCCAAATGGGCAAGTACTATTAATTGGAGGTAGATCTAATGGCACAACATATAACAACGATACTTGGTCTTGGGATGGTGAAGAATGGGCTTGGATACATGGTGAATTGAATGTCACCACCAATATATCTTACGGTACATTAAACCAACCAAGTACAACAAACAACCCTGGGAGTAGATATATACACTCATCGTGGATAGACAGAGATAATAAACTTATACTTTTTGGTGGTTTTGACGGATCAATAACACGAAGAAATGATTTATGGGCGTACCAACAAGAAACTGTAGTTGGTAGAACAAGTAAAACCGCCAACCCTACTTTTTCTGTTTCTACTGGCACTTACACAGATTCTGTAAGAGTAACTATTGCTAGTGAAACACCAAATAGTACTTTTTATTATACTCTAGATGGCTCTGTGCCTACCACGTCTAGCGCTGTTTACGAAGCGTCAATTTTATTCAGAGAAACCGCTACACTTAGAGCTATTGCAAGGTCTAATGTGAATTTGTCTAGTGAGGTCGTAACCGCTACTTATACCATAAATTATAGCAAAGAACCTCTGCCTGTCTTTACCCCTTCTGCTGGCACCTATAATGACTCTGTATTAGTAACTATTACTGCACAAACGCCTGGGGCTACTATCTATTACACTACACGCGAAGGGGGCTTAACCGTTAATAGCCCGCAATACAGTCAACCGATATTAATAAAGGAAAACACCCTGATCCGAGCTTTTGTCACAGCGCCATTTAAAAGCTCTAGTAATATTGCTAGCGCTGAGTATGTGATTACCAATATTCAGGCGCCACAAGCCCCTGTTATTTCTCCCAGAAACAGTAGCTTTATAGACTCAGTTTTAGTGAGTATAAGCAATCAAAATGCGGCCGATTCCATACTTTATACCCTCGATGGTTCGACACCCACTTTGGCTTCTAAAGCCTATTTAGCTCCTTTTTGGGTCAACCCAAAGTCATTATTTACTGCCTCAGAACTTAAAGTTCAAGATACCATAGTGGTAAAAGCGGTTGCCTTCAACGCTGCAAATATAGCTAGTGCTTTAGATTCTGTAAGTCTTAGCTATTCCATTAGCCCAAATGCATTAGTTATTAACGCCCCCATTGATAATACTACCATTACTTTAGAACAAGATTTAAGCACTCAGCTACTAGTTCAGTGGACCTCTTCTGCTGTTCATGGCACGGAAACGGTTAGTTATCAATGGAAACTCTACACCGATACGGCAACTAATGCCCAAGTAATACTGCAAAGCAATCCACTAGATTCTTTGGAAACGCAGCTTTCATTAACGCATCAGCAATTACAAGCAATTTTAACACAAAATAATATCGATCAAAGTGATTCCCTTAAACTTTACCACCGCGTAACTGCTAGCAATGGCTCTTCCGCCCAAAAACAAAGTGAATGGGCTAGCTTCTTTGTGAAGAGTAATCAAGAAAATAATCCCCCTGAACCCGTTAGCATAGTTTCCCCTAATAATAATTCATTCTTAACGCTAGCTGGCAACCCCGAAAGCTTGCTTACTATTGCTTGGAATACTCCAGTAGATTCTGATAATGACACTCTTACATATGAGTGGCAGTTGAGTAAAGCTGAGTCATTTAACCCTGGTGATTTGGTAACAGAGGTTAAAGATATACAAGAAAATTTCTATTCAATTTCATACAAAAACTTATCGCAATTTTCTGATGCCGCAGGAATTAATACGGGCGAGCAAACAGTGCTTTTCCATCGTATTAATACCAGTGATGGGAAGTCTTATGTTACTGGAAATGCAAGTTTAATCATATTTTTACGCAACACATTAACGTCGATTGAAAGCGATAATGAACTCCCCGAAGAAACTACCCTTTTCCAGAATTATCCGAATCCGTTTAACCCTTCTACCACCATCAATTATGCCATAGTTGGCACAGAAATGGTCAATTTAAGCGTTTATGCTATTGACGGTACATTAATTGAAACACTCGTAAACTCAGTTCAATCAACGGGTACCTATTCAAAAACCTTTAACGCAGTTAATTTGCCAACGGGTGTTTATGTTTATAGGCTACAAACAAGTAGGGTTACTTCCGTCAAGAAAATGCTGCTTATAAAATAAGGTTGGGTACTTCGCGCTGCTCGTAAGGTTTGAGGTAACACTCGCTGCACTCGCTTAGGTTAGAGGTTGTAGTTGTGAAATTAGGATTAGGGAAATGGGAAATGGGAAAGTTATAATAATTGAAGAGTTCCCGTCATTACGGGCAGTGATCCGCAATCTCGTTAATTTCGCAGAGATCCTGAATCTCCGTCTATGGCTACGTTCAGGATGACCTAGGCCTAGCTGAAGATTGCAACAAATACCTATAACCTTAGCGATCCGCCTAAGGCGGAGGAGCGCCACCTACAACCTAAGCCAAGAGGCTACCCCCGTTTCCAGTTTTTCATAGCCGCACGCATTACTCCTGATACTTTATCAGCAGGAATTCGTTCTTGAACCATGCTATCTCTGTGACGAATGGTTACCGTATTGTCTTCTAGCCCATCAAAATCTATGGTGATACAGAAAGGTGTTCCCGCTTCATCTTGGCGTCTATAACGCTTCCCGATAGATCCTTTTTCATCAAACTGTACTTTGAAGTCTTCAGCTAATTCATCCTTAATTTTTGTAGCCATTGCTAACAATTCTGGCTTTTTCACCAACGGAAAAATTCCCGCTTTGATAGGTGCTAAATCTGGGTGTAGTTTCAATACCGTTCGTACATCGCCTTCAGATACCTCTTCTTCTGAATAGGCATCACACAAAGCCATTAACACACAACGGTCTAGGCCAATAGAGGTTTCTATTACATAAGGGATATAACGCTTATTTGCAGCCGGATCGAAATACTCTAGCTTCTTACCACTAAACTCTTGATGCTGTGTTAAATCGAAGTTCGTACGATTATGAATTCCCTCAACTTCTTGCCAACCAATTGGATACTTATACTGAATATCTGCGGCGGCGGCGGCGTAGTGAGCTAGTTTGTCTGCCGGATGTGGTGCTACTCGTAATTTCTCTTCCCGAATACCAATACTTTTGTGCCATGCCTGTCGTTTAGCCAACCAAGACTCATAAGCGTCGGCATCTGTGCCTGGCTCAACAAAATACTGCATTTCCATTTGTTCAAATTCACGCATTCTAAATACAAACTGCCTAGCAACTACTTCATTTCTAAAAGCTTTACCTACCTGGGCAATACCAAAAGGCACTTTCATTCTGCTCGTGTCTAGTACATTCTTGAAGTTCACGAATATGCCTTGGGCTGTTTCTGGGCGTAAATAAATTTTGCTATCTTCGCTTGCAACAGCTCCATATTGAGTAGAAAACATCAGGTTAAATTGACGAACTTCGGTCCAATCAAAAGCACCTGAATCAGGCGATTTTATTTGCTCTTCATGGATAATTGCCTGTAAATCTTCACATAAGCCTACTCTACTTCCCGCACTATCTAATGCATTTTGTATACGAGCGGCGTCTTCATCTTTACCCTTTTCTTCTAATTTCATGATGTATTGCTCAATAAGCATATCTGCACGGTATCGCATCTTAGATTGCTTATCGTCAATCATTGGGTCGTTAAATCCCCCAACATGACCTGAAGCTTCCCAAACTTTTGGGTGCATGAATATTGCAGCATCTATTCCCACAATATTATCATGCTTTTGGGTCATAAACCGCCACCAGTTAGCTCTAATATTGTTTTTTAGTTCAACACCAAGTGGCCCGTAATCATAAACAGCACTTAGTCCACCATAAATCTCTGAGGATTGGAATATGTAGCCACGGGCTTTGGTTAGCGATACTAATTGATCTAAGCTTTTAATGTCTGACATGAGATGGCGATTAAATACGGTTGAATAAAACAGTTCTATTATTGATTTCTAAAGCAGGTATTAGCCCAAATATGGAGCATAAACCGCACGAAGATAAAAGATTCGGAAGCAAAATGCCGATTTAGCTTTTATTTGCGATTCCAATTTAAAGAACCTGGCCAATTACCACTGCCATGCGCTTCTTCTTGGGTGATACCCTCGTTTACTTTTCGCACTTCTTCTATGGTAAAGAATGCTTGCGGATTCGTTTCATTAATAAGCTTAATGGCTTTTGATAGACGTTTTCTGCTAATTACGGAAAAAATAATATCTACATCTCCGTCTCTTCCTTCCCCCCTGATTACCGTAATTCTGTAATCGTTATTTCGTAAGACTTCAATTAGCTCTGTAACGTCAAATTTAGGAATGATTCGTAGAATTACATCACCAACATTTAAGCGTTCAGCAATAATCATCCCAACAAAAGTACCTGTTGCATAACCACCTGCATAAGCTAGATAAGCCAGCGGATTGTCCACATTTTTGAATATCTGGCCAATGGCCATTATCCAAACAGCTGACTCGAAAAAGCCAAAGAAAGTAGCATACTTCTTAAAGCCTCTAGTTAAAAAGTAAGCGCGTAACGTACCTAAAGATACATCACCAATTCGCGCAATAAATATTAAAGCCGCAACGGCTAAGGCCGCACGTGAGAACTCAAATTCAAGAAACATATAGGTTGTATTTAGTGATTGCCAAATTGAATACATCATTCAAAATCACAACCAAGTTAATGAGTAAAAACGGATAAGTAGCAATGATTTGTACTTAAATTTATAGGAAGGATTGATACTTTTAGC
>Ga0306871_1000407_pt1 | contig 16675 bp, 15 predicted proteins | sample AntRauMeHopE1497_FD_190447 | JGI IMG/M metagenome (GOLD analysis project Ga0306871, IMG submission 190447) | Saline lake microbial communities from Rauer Islands, Antarctica - Metagenome Hop E1 #497 (v2) (version 2) | ecosystem: Environmental > Aquatic > Non-marine Saline and Alkaline > Saline ... | reverse complement strand
TAGCTATCAATGTATCTGTACCACTCTGTTTAAGTGCGCTAAATTGGAATGTGATACGCTCATGTTTCTTAGTATCAAGTGCTTTGTAAGCATTCTTGTCCATTCCGCCTTTTCCACTTTCTAAAGACTTTGCAGGAAAACTAACTTCTAGCGAGTTGATGCTTTCTACCATCTTTCCATTTACCATTAAATCGGCAGTTCCAGTAGCTTTTGTGCTAGTCATGTGCCAATCGTGTATAGTAGAAGTACCCTCTACTTTTAACTCTTGATCTGGTGCTAATACAAATTGCTGTTGTTGTGCTTCCAACAAAAATGGTGAACAAAGCGTCAGTAACACTAGCGGCACGTAATTGTTTAAAAATCGTTTGAACATTTAACCCTCTTTGATAATTTATTATTTAAGCTTATTAAGTCTTAAATAGCTTAAATAAAATAAAAGACTTAATAATCATTAATTCAACATCTAAGACAATATTTTTTATGATTCAAATTAAAGACCAAAAAGTCTTCTATTTTGAACTAAACATCGATAAACATGCTAAAGTGCTCAAAACTAACGACTTCACTTTTAAAAAAATCCGTTCTTATTCTTCATTTAATCGAAAAATGGGAAGAAAAATGGGAATTTGAGGCCATGCTGCTTGTAGAAATTTTACACCTATGTAAAAACAGCTATCGTTCCGCTATTGCTAAGAAATGTTCTATTGTCTGCCTATACAAACTGGCCCAATGCGGTAATAAAACCTACAGATAGATACTATTTGCCAACGCTATTGGGAAGGCTACACATCCTTACCATTCAAAATTAAACGTCTTTCTGTTCCTTAATTTTATCTGTTTTGGTAACCCCTTGAACAACTTCAATCTGAATACCGTCAGATAAACCTACCTGAACCTCACGCTTTTCAAAGGTATTAGGTGCCGTTTCAATTTCAACAAATACCTTCCCGTCAGTAAATAGTAAATCGCGTTCCTGAACCGTAATTACGCTCTTACGCTCATCTAAAATGATGTCTGCATTTGCACTATAACCCGCTCTCAAGAAAAAGCCATTTAAATCTTTAGTGTCTATTTCTGCACGTATCTCAAATTGTATGGCGCCTTCTTTATCTGCTCCTTTTGGGGAAATATATTCTAGCCTTGCCATAAAATTCTGGTCTTGAATAGCACCAATTTGTAACGATAGCGGCATACCTTCGGTTATTTTGCCAACTTCAGATTCATCTACAAAACCTTCAAAAATTAAGTCCGTCATATCTGCTACAGTAGCAATGGTAGTGCCATCATTAAAGGTATTAGATTCTATCACAAAGCTACCTTCTTTCACAGGCACGTCTAAAACCATGCCCTCAGCTGTGGCCAAAACAATATTCGCCTTATTCCCTGATTCTTTTGCAGAACCTTCTCTGACCAACTGTAAATTTATTTTTGCGGCCTCTAAATTTTGCTCTTCCAACTCAAACGACAATATTTGCTGGTTCATATCAAACTCTGATACCATTTGTTTATTAAAGAGTTTTTCTTGCCTGCTTAGCTCTCTTTTAGCATTATTGAAACTGATCTGAGCGCGTTTAACATTGGCCTCTGCGTTATTCAAATTAACCACATTCGGCATAATCCGGATTTTTGCGATTCTATCACCTTCTTTCACAATTTCCCCTGCTTCTACATAAAGTTCCTCAACTATACCGCTTAAACGCGACTTTAAATCAATCTCTTTGCGTGGTTTAATGCTTCCGGTTGCAACAGATTTCTTCTGAATATCTTTGATGGCTGGTTCTATTGTGGTATAGACAACTGGTGCTTCCTCAGCTTTTTTATAAATATAGTAGCCGGCATAACCCATACTACCAACAAAGGCTATAACGAGGATGGAAATGATAAATTTTTTCATAATGAGATGATTTTGTTGATTTTATAAAATATTATTCAGCACGTATAGCTTCAATGGGCGATACTTTTGCTGCTTTTAATGCGGGAATAAGTCCTGCTAGTGCCCCACCTATTACCAGTACAGATAATCCAATAAGCGAAATTTCTAAGCTCACAAATGGCTGATGAAACATATCGTTTGGATCTGGTATTTCAGGTATTTGTGTTCGTATTAAGGCTAAAATTAATTGTGCTGCACCAATGCCAATTCCCCCTGCTACAGTTGTGAGAAAAACAGATTCTTGAACAATCAGCGAGATAATTGAGGACGGAATAGCGCCCATGGCTTTACGAATTCCAATTTCAGGTACGCGCTCTCGAACCACTATGAGCATAATGTTAGAAATGCCCACCATTCCTGCTATTAGCGTACCAATACTCACAGTCCAAACAAAGAGATTAATGGCTATGAATAGATTTTTCATTTCGTTGAACTCTCTACCTAAACTAAATGAACCTATGGCTTGATCGTCCTCAGGGTGTACAAAATGCCTTTCTGCGATTACCGCTTTTATATCATTTTCAATTTGATCTACGTTCACATCTTCTCTTGCAGAATAGGCGTACCAACCACTCCATTCCCCTCGTTTAAAAGCATTATTGAAACCTGTAAATGCCGTATGAATTGATCTATTCTCTTCATTTCGATCTTCCCCATTTCTCAATGATGAGAAAACACCAACCACTTGAAAACTAAAACCTCTAATCTTTATAATCTTGCCAATGGCCTGTTCGTAATCTTCATTTTCCAATTTACTTTCATTGTCCAAACCAAAGAGTGTAGCAGCAACATCTTGACCTATATAAGCCGACTTTCTGGCCAAGTCTATGTCTAACTTGTTTAAGGCTCTGCCTGCAATGGTTTTACTTTTTCTAATCTGAAAGTACTCCGGGTAATCGCCATAGACTTCAAATTTATCTGATTCTACACCATATTGAACAGTTACCGTGCCTATCTGATCTCTCGGTGCTAAAAGCTCAAGACCTGAAACCTGTGATTTCACGGCTTCAATATCAGATAATTTGAATCGAATTTGCCTGCCAGGCTGGAATCCACCATAAGCTTTATTAGTCTGCTGGCCCCAAACAAAGCCAGCATTTGTTGCCCAAGCTGAAAAACCAGAAACCGCACCACGCTCTAAACCTGCGCCACCACCTAAAAGTATAACCAACATAAACATGCCCCAATACACCCCAAACATGGTTAATGCAGAGCGTAGTTTATTGTGCTTTATGGTGGAAAAAATCTCTTGCCACTTATCAAAATCAAACATAAATATGTCCTTTTACTCGTCTCTTAATGCTTCAATTGGGGGAAGTTTAGCCGCTTTTAGTGCAGGGAAAAAGCCAGCAATTGCACCGCTAACAGCAAGTAAAACGGTTGCTGTTATGGCGGCATTGACGTTTACATTTGGATTTCTAAAAAATTGCACCCCTCCGCCATTTTCCATTAAAAGGAATTGGATACCCTCTATTAAACCTAGACCTGTAATTAGGCCCAAATAACCCGCTATAAAGGTTATTAAAATAGATTCTTGCAAGAATAAGCTCACAATACTAAAGGGCGTAGCACCTAATGCTTTGCGAATGCCTATTTCTCTGGTTCGCTCTTTTACTACAATTAGCATGATGTTACCAACGCCCACAATTCCAGCTACAATGGTGAAAATGCCCACTATCCAAAGTGCAAGATTTATTGCACTAATTAGCCCCATAATCTGTTTAAACTCTTGCAATAAATTAAAGGTACGAATGGCTTCTGGATCATTTGGATTCACGGTATGTCGCTGTTGAAGCAGCGATTTAGAATCGCCCTCTATTCCCAAAGAAACCCCAACATCTTGAGTTGCCATAGTCACCAGTATCTGATTCACATTATTTGATCTACCGTAGGCTAATTGTGCTGTCGATATGGGAATATAAATGACACTTGATTGGCCTTCATCGCCCTCATCTCTGAAAACGCCTACCACTTGAAAGGCTATACCAGCAATATTTACCCATTTTCCGCTAGCTTCTTCAATGGATCCAAATAAACTCTTCGCTACTTCATCACCAACCAAACAGATTTTTCTATTCTGTTTGATATCAAATTCATTGATGAATCTTCCCTGTATCATTATGGTGTATTCAATGTCTTTGTGGCCTGGATGCACGCCCATTAACCTATAGGCATATTTTTCTTTGCCGTATTTAACTGTTTTGCTGCCTAAAAAGACCCTTCCTGAATAACTCTCAATGCCACTTACATCTGTCAGTAGACTTGATATATCCGAATTTTTAAACTGAATTCTTCTACCCTTTTGTAGGCCATCTGAGGCAATAGTGGTTGAACCTGAGTTAATAAATAGGGTATTTGCTGCATCGTCTCTGAATTCATATTCAACCCCGTTTTTGAATCCTGTTCCGCTTCCTATCATAAAAATCAGAAGGAAAATCCCCCATGAAACAGAGAAAGCAGTTAGTAAAGTTCGCAATTTATTTTTGCTAATAGTGGCCCAAATTTCTTGCCAAGTATCTAGATTAAACATTTGCTTTACTGCTCCTGATTAAGCTATTTCAGATAACTGCTGGAAGGAATGTTGTGGCTCATAGGCCTTACTGTTAAGTTCATCTTTAACTACTAAGCCGTCTTTTAAGCGAATAATTCTGTCAGTTTGCTCAGCTATATCTTCCTCATGAGTTACAATAAGAATAGTCTTACCAGAAGCGTTGATTTCCTTGAATAAATCCATTACTTCGAGCGTAGTTGTAGAGTCTAAAGCCCCTGTTGGCTCGTCAGCTAGCAATAAGCTGGGGTTGGTTATTAAGGCTCTAGCGATAGCAACTCGTTGTTTTTGGCCACCAGAAAGTTCATTGGGCATGTGATGCCATCTATCTCCTAAACCCACGCGCTCTAGGTATTCCATGGCTAAGCTGTTCCGCTTTTTTCTAGAAACTCCTTGGTAATAGAGCGGGAGTGCTACATTTTCTACCGCATTTTTAAAACCCAAAAGGTTAAATGACTGAAATACGAAGCCAATATATTTATTCCGATAAAAAGCAGCTTGTTTCTCTTTCAAATCTTTGATCAAGGTATCAGCTATGTAATAATTGCCTGAATCATAGCCATCTAAAATCCCAAGTATATTAAGTAGGGTTGACTTCCCGGAACCCGATGAACCCATGATGGAAACAAACTCACCTGTATCAACTTTCAGCGAGATGCCTTTGAGTACTTTTAATGCCGTTGCACCGGTTTGATATGATTTTTCAATTCTATCTAATTGTAACATGGCAAAAAGTCGATTGGGTTATTCATTATTACTACGAACGCTATACAATACGCCTTGCATATTTTTTGGTTACGACTTTCTACTATTAATGAATATCACAGCTCTGCAAAAAAGCTCTACTATCCCAAGTAGGCTGGCAAGCAGCAGGAAAGGCAATTATAAATTTAATCAACACTTGATATTTCAGAATCTAAAAAATGCGCATATTCGTCTTCAAATCTTCACAACTGGCTTAATTCCCCCAACTCAATCAGTTTTTTATGGCTATAGCCAATCAAAAAGTTCCCTTAATTGACCCAAAAGACGTTGCAAAAGCCATAAAGCTTGATAATAGGTTAGGCGGAGATTTATTAGTACGTTTTTTGATGCAGCTTACAAAGCTCAACAAGGTTAACGCTTTATACGAGACTCACAGTGACGTAGAAGCACTAGCCTTTATTGATCATGCGCTAGAAACTCTGAAAGTGACTTATGCCGTGAATGCCGCAGATTTAGCACGAATTCCGAAAACCGGGGCTTTTATTACGCTTTCTAATCACCCACTAGGTGGTATAGATGGCCTTATTTTGATGAGTATTTTGCTGAGAACTCGTCCTGATTTTAAAGTTATGGGCAATTTTTTACTCAATAAGATTAGTCCGTTTCAGCCATTAGTAATTCCCGTGAATCCATTTGAGCAGTTCAAAGATGCCGCATCTAGCCTAGCAGGATTAAAAGCTAGTTTAGCCCATCTTTCAACGGGTTCTGCCTTAGGAATTTTCCCGGCCGGAGAGGTTTCCACCTTTCAGAATGATGCAAAAGTAGTTATTGACAAGCCCTGGAGCCCAACCATTGCAAAGTTGGTTGCTAAGTCTCAAGTACCTGTTATTCCTATCTATTTTGAGGGGGAAAACAGCCTATTTTTTCATTTATTGGGCCAAATTCATCCGATACTTAGGACAGCACGGCTCCCAACTGAATTATTTAATAAGAAGGGAAAATCTATACAAGTTCGAATTGGAACAGCCATTCAGCCAAAGCAGCTCAACGAATTTTCGAAATCTACTGAGCTCACAGCCTTTTTACGTGCTAAAACCTATTCACTGGGAACCAAGCTGGAAGTCCCCTCATTTTTCAAGGCATTTTCTTACCGTCCAACCAAAAAGCAACTTCCCATAATTACGGCAATTCCGCATGAGCTTTTAAGAAAGGAAATTGAGCAGGCACTACTAGATTATCCACTACTCAACAGTGAGCCTTTTGAAATTTTTTGCGCACCAGCTGTTACCATTCCCAATGTACTAAAAGAATTAGGCAGACTTAGAGAAATCACCTTTCGGGAAGTGGGCGAAGGCACCAATAACAGCTCAGATTTAGATCCCTATGATCTGTATTATCATCATTTAGTTATTTGGGATAAAGCAGCGGAAAAAATTGTGGGTGCCTACCGCTTATGTAAGGGGAAGTTAGCGTTTCATCAAAACGGTAAAAGAGGTTTTTACTTAAACACCTTATTCAAAATGGATGATGCGCTGCTGCCTATGCTTTCAGAATCTATTGAGTTAGGCCGTTCTTTTATCGTTAAAGAATATCAGCGTAAGCCGTTGTCACTTTTTTTATTGTGGAAAGGCATTTTTTATTATTTATTGAAAAATCCAGAGTGTAGATACCTAATTGGTTCTGTTTCCATTTCCAACGATTTCTCTTCTTTTAGCAGAAATTTGATTGTAGAGTTCATAAAACGTAATTATTACGATGAAGACATTGCGCAGCATATTAAGCCAAGGAAAAAGTTTAGAATTCCAGATAATCGGAAGATTGATAGTGGCTTATTACTCACAAGCTTAGAAAAAAGCGTTACAAAGTTAGATGCCTTTATCAAGGATATTGAGTTTGGTTTTGGTGCCCCAGTTCTGCTAAAGAAATACTTAAAACTCAATGCAAAAATAGTGGGTTTTAATGTTGACCCTCAGTTTAATGATGCACTTGACGGCTTAGTTGTGGTAGATATTTTGGGAATTGATCCAGATTTCATCAAGTCGCTAACCAAGGACATTGACGACCCTAGTATCTTGAAAAGATTTACGTCTTAGCTGGTCGCCTGCATAGCAAAAATAAACTGTGTAGGAAATACTAGAATCGATGTATTATACGAAAAACAGTATAAAAGCCTGATAACACTGTCTCAAAATGACTAGATTCTTGCCGCTTATTTTATCTTGCCATCTATTTTAATAGGTAGCATTAATTACTTCATCTGTTCATCAACAAATAAGGTTTGATCGTTTTATTCTTACTTCAAGGCATTATTTCAGGTATAGCTGTTTCTGCACCACTAGGGCCCATGGGCATCTTATGTATTAGAAACTCCATTCAAAAAGGGTGGAAAAGCTCGGTTTATGTCGGCCTTGGTATTGCCCTTGCAGACACCTTATTTGCTATTGTAGCTGTCTATAGTATCGGTTTTGTGCAGCTGTTTCTAGAAGAACATGCCTTACTTTTACGCGGAATTGGTTCAATTATCTTGGTTTTTATTGCATGGAAAATACTAATGGGCCACCCTGCTGAGCCTTTTAGAAATAAAGAGGATAAGCCCCAACAGATTTGGCGAGATATGATTAGTGCCTTTATTGTTACAATATCCAACCCAATTACAGTTCTCTTTTTTGGAAGCTTTTTTGCATCTATAGTCATACCAGCCGATGCAGATTATCATCAATCTATTCTGTTGCTGGTGCTAGGTGTATTTCTTGGGGCAATGAGTTGGTGGACCTTTCTCGGAAAAATTGTTCACAAGCATAAAGCCCAATTTACTATTCGTCACATATTTTGGATTAACAGAATAACGGGCTCAATCATACTTTTATTAGCATTTTGGGGACTAATTGGTCTGGTGTAATTCCCGTATATCCCTATTTCTGAACGGTAAAAATCTTGTTTTATCTAGCACTTTTGTGCTACGGTAATTGTGCTTATTTTTTTGGTTATTTAATTTATTCTTTACGTGGATTATGAACAAAACGAATTTCATTACAAATAATACCGCCAAGCAATACCGAATTGTGACAAAAGCATTTGTCATAGTCTTTATTCTGTATTTAGGTGTTATGAATAGCTCAACTATGCTATTTGGGCAAGAGGCCAGTCTTAAAATTCAGAAAAACATAGTAGAACGCATAGACCGAATTGATGAATACATCCGTGATACTATAGATCCAAATATGCTTCAGAACAATAAAGCAGCTTGGTCTAGGTTAAAAAATTTACGAGATAGTTTAGAAATACTTCAACAGGGCGTGCGAACTTGGGATGCTTATCAAGATTCAATATCTGCGCTACTAATGAGCCAACAAACAGTAATAGGATCTCAAATACGAATGATAGATGCTATTAATTGGCAAATCAAAGATGTTTTGAATGAAAATGGTGAACTAAAACAAGCTTTGGGAAGGCAAACCACAAAAACCGACCTATTGGTCTTAGAAAACCGTGATCTACAGGATAAACTTCGTATTTTAAGTCAGACTAATGATAGCTTAACAGCAAAATGGAGTATCAATGAAATGCTCCTCAACGAAATTTTAGCCATATCAAAAGACAATCAGCGAGTGATTAAGACACTACCACCAGATACTGCTTTAATTAGAAGTATTCAGGCTGATTCAACAACATCAAGAAATGAATTTTAATCAAAACCTATCAATTAACGTTATGAATCATAACACAAAAACGCTTTTAAGCTTACTTGTACTGCCTGTTATTTTTCTAATTGGCTGCAACAAAGAAGTTCCGCTTTTAAAGCAACAAATAGCCCTACAAGACTCTATCATCAAATCTTCACAACAAGAGCAAGATGTGTTGGTTAAGGCTTACGATCAAACCTTCGAAGAGCTTTCAATTATTGCGAGCGGTGGTATTCCTAAAAAAAATCCATCTGAATCTATCGAAGACTATGGTCAGTTCTTAGAAGAAAGAGAGTTTGTGATCAATAACTTCAAGAATGATTTAACCAATTTACGCTCGCAATTAGATGAAGTAACAGCTGAGTTTAATGCAGCAAAAAATCAGATTAAACGACTTAGAGCTGATAATGCGCAATTGGTAGAAAAAAATGCGGAGCTTAAACGCATTTTAGATCAAAAATTCCGTGAAATGGATGCTCTTACAAACCAGTATGAATCTGCACTCTCTAGAATTGAAGAACTGCAGGCTGATAATTCTGAACTACGCGCTGAGGTTGACCAACTACAATCAGATATTTCTGACTTACGTGGACAATACAGTATCGCGATGGAAGATTTAAAAACCTTCTACACAGCTTACTACACCATTGGTACTCGCAAGAGCTTAGACAAATCTGGAATCATTCGTGTTAGAGGTATTGGAAAACCTTCTAAAACTGCTTCCCTAAACTATGATGGTTTACGTGAAAAAATGAATGAAATTGATAAACGTTCTCAAACAGAGTTTGCCGTACAAGGTGCTCAAACCAAAAATATCACCTTACTTCCACTACGCGACGAAACCAGCTTTTCTTTAGAAGAAACAGAAGAAGGTAACGTTATTGTACGCATTCTTGATGCCGATATTTTCTGGAAGACGGGTAATTACTTAGTGATAATATACTAATAGAATCTTGGCTCCGCTCTAAAATTGCCACACAAATTACGTCTTCCTGAACAGTGAGCATAGCGAACAGATTCTGGATCGATTAGGCGATTAGGCGATTAGGCGATTAGGCGATTAGGCGAAATCTACAAAACTGGGGTAGTTATCAATCTTATTTGACTGGTATTACCCTTTTTTTATTTGTAAGAACTAATGGTCTTATATTCTATGCTTACGTTTCCCCTTAAAATAAATTTTAGCATAGAAACTGCTTTCTATACTGTCTCGAATTTTAGTATTTCTTACATGAAAAAAATTAATAGTGCCCGCTTTCAAAAGATAAAAGCCATGCTAGAAAAACGTCAAACAGATATGGCGGTAATTATGGAGAACATCCAAAAAGGGCATAATTTTTCGGCTATTGTAAGAAACTGCGATGCTACTGGTGTAATGAATGCTTGGGCTGTTGCTCATAACCTCACAGCGGGTCGCGAAATTCAGAATGGCATATCAAAAGGTGCTGGGAAATGGATGAATATGCGGGAATTCGACACTACAACTGAGGCAATAACCCATGCTAAATCTTTAGGTATGCAAATACTTGCTGCGCATTTAAGCGATGATGCCGTTGATTATAGAACCGTAGATTATACTAAGCCTACAGCTATAATAATGGGACAAGAAGGTTGGGGAATTTCTAAAGAGACGGCCACTTTAGTAGATAGCCATATCACCATTCCGATGCACGGAATGACACAGTCTTTGAACGTATCGGTGGCAACTGCGCTAATTTTATATGAAGCTGAGAGGCAACGTTCTGTTGCAGGGATGTTCACTAAAAGTGCGATGTCTGAGCAAGAGTTTGAAGAACAGCTGTTTCGTTTTGTGTACCCAGAACTAGCTGAAGAGTTAAGCTTGGCTAATGATGTATTCCCAAATGCGGCAGATCCGGAAGGCTTTTGGGCCAAGCAAGTAGAAGAAAATTTGGTAGAAGTGGAAGGACTAGTTCACCATGAAGGCAGGTTTAGGTAGGCTGATTTACCTCGCTCTCGATACTATTTGCTAGCGCAAATCACTCGAGCTTATACTTATGGATATATCTTAGAATTCATTCTAGTGAGAGCACTATAAAAAGAAAAAGCCTCGCTTACGGCAAGGCTTTTCAATTTTTTTTACAAACAAATCAAGAGAGACACGCCAGTTCTGCTCGATCTAGAAATATCCTTTTTATAGGAATACGCCCTTTTCTTTCTGACGATATTACTCTTTTCGGTTGTCTTTAAGGCATTCTTAAATTTAATTTGAAGTTTTTTTTAAGCTCCCGCAAATTACGCTGATTAGAACAGATACTGAATATTGGGAATGACCCAAAAACCGTCATCTTCGCGCAGCGGAGATCCAGAAGATAAAGCCTAGATTTAAGGGTTGAATTACTGTTTTTTTTGATAGATTCCCACATTCGCGGGAATGACGTTAAGAATTGTCTACCACATTTTACTATAGATCAAGATCTGCTTTTTTGACTACTTCAAATTGGTTTGACTTAACATCAATAAGTAGTAGAATACTTTTATTTGATCGTATTTTAGATATATTTTTTAGTTTACTAGTATAAACACTGCTTGGCTTACCTCTTGTAACTAAATCATAGCGATAGACAACATTCTTTTCATACTTCATGACCTCTGAACGACCTTCAGCAGATAGTACTATGGTTGTATCATTTAATAGGATATGATCAGTAAATATTATATTTGTATAAGTACCTTCTTCAGTTTTTTCAAGTTCATTTTTTACTTCATCAATAAAAAATTCTTCAAACATATTAGTAGCTAAATTCAAATAAGAAATTTTACCTGTAAAATAACTTAAGCGTGTTAGCATATTGTTAGTTAAGCCTAAAGTTGCTCTAAAATTATCTGGATCAAATTCAGGGTTTTTTTCTACACTAGATGACTTATATTCTTTAAATAGATTTGTTTGAAGATTTACTGAACCAAATAGCGCTGAATTTGGTCTAGGATTTAATGTACTAAAGTATAGAATATTACTTCTTACGCCATTAGCTTCCCAAATTCTTTCTCTTGGTATAAACTCATCCAAGAATTCACGTTTATTTAAATCATATAATAAAATCCTAAGTGGACCTGCAAAATGTAGAATACCGTTTTCGATAAAAAAACCTAATATTGTCTCTATTTCACCTGGTCCTCTACCGCTTTCAACTGTAAACTCATATAATTTATCAAAGGTTACTGTACTATATACTTCAACTGTGAGGTTTGTGTACTCATAAGCACAAAAAAAGGTATCATCTAAATCAAAAACACCATAACTAGTATTTTCAGTTAAGTTGAATACCTTTTGAGCAGAAATACTACTATATGGTAAAAATAGAATTATTATAAAGAGCAGTATTACTTTATGCATTATTAAGGTCTTATGATGATTTCTGGGCTTCCAATAAATACAACTATCTGACATCTTTCTGTATCAATCATAGCATCACTACAATCAGGTGGCCCAGTAGGTGAACATACAACATTGTTTACTCTAATCGTTTCATATTCGAAACAAGGTGTAGCCTGTTCATCTAGCACGGTTACATGGTTTGATGCGTTAACACTTTTAATAGTACTACTATCTAAAGATATCAGCATTATTAGCATGGTTAGTAAGGGAATAAATTTTAACATAAGACATGGATTTTTCATTAGTGGTTAAGCTATTGTAAAAAAAAATACCACATATCAAAAAAAATATGAAATTACTAATCTCATAGAAGTTGATAGAAAACGCATAAAAAAAGGTTACCGTGTTGCAATTCAGGCGTTTACTTATTTCTAAGAAAGATTGATAATAGTTTACTGGATTCGCGTGTTCACGGGAATGACCCAAGATCGTCATCTTCGCGCAGCGGAGATCCAGTAAATAAAGCTCAGATTTGAGGGTTTAATTACTGTTTTTTTGTCTTTAATAGATTCACTGCACTCCCCGCCTCAGGCGGATCGTTGGGGAAAGACAGTTATAGCTAAATTTAAAGCCCTAGATTTCTAGATTCCCGCATTCGCGGGAATGACGTTAAAAAACTAAGTCAGCCTTCCCGTTAATAACATCTAAGCCACTCATTGCGCGCTTGCCTTCTGGTTTTAGCTCTTTAATGACTAGCACACTTTTGCTATCGTCTTGATTCCCACATTTAATAAGCATTTCCCCTGCTACTTTTGCCACTTCGCCAGTATTTAAGGTTGGGAAATTTTCACTTTCTAAAACTTCTGTAGTAGCTACTGAACTACGAATAAAGTTGTACCTACTCCCATCCTTTGCTATGCTATAAGCCCCAGGAAATGGGCTTAATCCACGAATTTGATTATGTATCTGTGCTGGAGATTTAGTCCAATCAATAACACAATGTTCAGCAAATAATTTGGGCGCTGGTGAGGCTAAGCTTTCGTCTTGATCTATAAGCTGAAGCTCCTCATGTAGAATTTTTGATAGGGTTTTGATCAAGAATGAGCCACTTAAATGCATCAGTCTATTGTAGACTTCTCCGGTGGTTTCATTTCCCCCGATGGTAATTTTCTCTTGAAGAATGAGCTTTCCTGCATCCATTTTTTTAGTTAGAAAGAAGGAGCTAAGTCCGGTCTTTTTTTCACCTTGCATAACGGCGTGGTGAATGGGTGCCGCGCCTCTAAATTTGGGTAATAATGAGGCATGTATATTAATTGAGCCAACACTAGGAATGGCTAAAACCTCTTTAGGCAAAATTCTGAAAGCGGTTACCACTAATAAATCTGGTTTTAGTGCATTAAGCCATTGATGAAATGCTGGATCTGAAGTTTTATCTACATCAAAAGTGGGAATGCCTAGCTCTAAGGCTTTAGCTTTTACGGGTGTGGGCGACGTTTTAGTACCTCTACCACGGCGTTTATCCGGATTAGATGCTACGCCAACAATATCAATTTCTGTTGCGAGTTGGGTATGTAATTCTTGTAAACCAGGAACCGAAAAGTCTGGTGAACCCATATAAACGACTCTCATAAGTGGCATCTTTTGATTAATAATTAGCCTTTTTCTACTAATGGATAAGCCGTTTCTTGTTCACCGGTCTGAATTTTTTTTAGCTTTTTTGCAACAATTCTTTTCTTGAATCGGCTTAAATAATCTATGAAAAGGATGCCCTCTAAATGGTCAATTTCGTGTTGGATCACTCGGCTTAAAAACCCATCTGCTTCTAGTACTATCTCTTCAAAATTTTCGTTTAGGTAATGTACCTCGATAGATGCCAGTCTCTTCACATCCTCAAATAAATCTGGCAAACTTAGGCATCCTTCTCTGTAGGGTTTCTCTTCTCCCCACTTTTTAACGATTTTAGGATTTATAAAGGTCATTGGTCCGTAAACCTTTCCCTCCAAATCTTCCGAAATTTCGTCTGGATCTATTACAAATATTCGATGTGAACTACCCACTTGTGGCGCTGCTATGCCAACACCATCTGCATTGTACATTGTATCGTAAAGATCTTCTATGAACTGTTTAACCTCTGTAGTTAGCTCTTTTACTTCGATAGTCTTCTCTCGTAGCACCTGATCATTATAGGTAACTATAGGCAGTATAGACATGGTTTAATATCTGGTGGAATTTATAACTTTCAGTTAAGATAAAGCTTGATCAACAAAATATTGGTTGATTCCTGCATTTTTTTTAACCAAACATTTTATAGAAAATTCTACATAATGGATAGAATTTGAATAAATATGCCAGTATTTAAAGTGTTTTTTATTCAATATCTAATGGCTGTTTTAGGAAGTCTTTAATCAATTTGCTTGGTTTGAAGTGGGTTTTTCTATGTGCGGGAACATAAATAACTTCGTTTGTTTTTGGATTTCTAGCCTTTGGTTTGGCTTTTGTGGTCTTGACTTCAAAGACCCCGAAATCTCGTATTTCAATTCTACATTCTGGATCTGCTTCTAACATTACGCTTCTGAATGCCCTAATAACATCATCTACCATTGATTCTACCTGCACCATAGGTTCTTTCCGTTGATCTGCAATAATACGCACTAAATCACGTTTGGTATATGTTTTCATAGTTCTTTTGCTCGGAAAAGGGACTTTTTCATTTAAGGGCTCTGAGATAGGGTCTAAAATACTTCAGATTATTCGTAGCGATAGACGTACTTCATACCTGAAATTCTGGATAATTTGTTAATTATCTGATCTAAGTGAATACGATCTCTTACATAAATCGAAATTATACCCTCGAACATTCCCGAATCACTACTAATATTTAGCGCTTGTATATTAGTTTTCAAGAATTTAGATACAGTTTCCGTTACGTCGTTTATTAAACCCACTCTATCTTCTCCTACGAACTTAATGGCTCCCATGAACTTATAGCTAATACTATTTACCCATGTAACATCAACAACACGCTCTTCAGCCGTTTTCAGTAAGTACTGCATATTCTTGCAATTGGTTCTATGGATTTTGACTTCACCGGCTTTACTCACAAAACCGATGGCATCATCACCTGGTATTGGATGGCAGCACTTTGCATACGAGTATTTCAGGTCGCTCATAGAACCATCAATAACCAATGCGCCTTGTGTGGTGGCAATATCTCTAGCCGCCTGTAAAAATTGCTCTTCTATTTTGTTGTTATCTAGAACTTCTGGCAAGGTTGAAGAGAGATCATCTTTTTTCTTGACATATTTCTCGTATTCAGAAGCAACTTTTCTACTATCTAGATGTTCTGTACCTAAATCGGTATAGATACTTTCTAAGTTTTGATAGCCCATAAATTGAGCAAAAGGCATTAACTCTCTTTGTTCGGTATGCTCGTCAAAATCTTTGACGCGTTTTAACAGTAAATCTCTGCCGTCAGCCCGTATCTTTCTTTCCTGCTTCTTAACAAACTGTCTTATTCTAGATAGCGCTTTGTGGGTAACAACATGATCTAGCCAGTCTATGCTAATGTTTATATTCTTAGCCGTTATGATCTCTACTTGATCACCCATAGCTAATTTATGGCGTAAGGGCGTCATTTTCCCGTTTACTTTGGCTGCCCGAGCTTTTTCGCCTACTGCTGTATGTATTTCGAACGCAAAATCTAGGGGTGTTGCGCCAATTGGCAGCGTTACGGTTTCGCCTTTTGGGGTGAATATATAAATTTCATCTGTTTGTAGATTTAGCTGAAAATCTTGAACAAACTGCGGCACATCATCTGCGTCTGTTTTTTCAATAATATCTCGCAACCAATTTGAGATTTTATCAACTTCCGTAGTGCTATTGGTTCCCTCTTTATATTTCCAGTGAGCAGCAAGGCCTCTTTCCGCAACCTCATCCATATTTAAGGTACGAATCTGAATTTCTACGCGTCTTCCTCTGGGGGTCATTACGGTTGTATGCAATGAGCGATATCCGTTGGATTTAGGCTTGCTGATAAAATCTCTAAGTCTATCCGGAATGGGCGTGTACATATTGGAAAAAATGGAGTAAACGCGCCAACAATCGTCTACACTATGCTGATTGTCTAGAATTATTCTGATTGCGAATAAGTCGTAAATATCTTCAAATGGTTTCTGCTGATTTACCATTTTTTTGTAGATGGAAAATAGGTGCTTTGGCCGGCCTTTAATTTGAAATTTAAAGCCCTGTTCTACCAATTTCTCCTTAATAGGAGCCATAAAATCATTGATAAACTCTTCTCTAGATTCTTTTTTTTCTTTGAGTTTTCGGGCAATAAATTTGTAGGTGTTGGGATCTTCTACTTTAAAACAAAGGTCTTCTAATTCACTTTTAATCTTAAATAAGCCCAATCTGTGAGCCAAAGGTGCATACAATAACTTTGTTTCGGAAGCTGTTTTGAGCTGTTTTTC
>Ga0306871_1000406_pt1 | contig 16711 bp, 13 predicted proteins | sample AntRauMeHopE1497_FD_190447 | JGI IMG/M metagenome (GOLD analysis project Ga0306871, IMG submission 190447) | Saline lake microbial communities from Rauer Islands, Antarctica - Metagenome Hop E1 #497 (v2) (version 2) | ecosystem: Environmental > Aquatic > Non-marine Saline and Alkaline > Saline ... | reverse complement strand
GCCTTTCATTTAGCGGCTGGTGTTAGCCACATGTTTTTGTACGATCAAGAAGGCAAGCCTGAAGACCGTGCCATGCTAGAAAAATACGTTGCTATCGGAAAGCTTACAATCATAGATTGGACCCATGTAGACGATAAATATTGGCGACCGACTAAAGCCTGGCAGGCTAACAAAAATCACCTTGCATATACTGATGCTGCAAAGCGGGTTCAAAAAACCGCAGCCGACTGGCTTCTCAAAATTGATGTAGATGAGTTTTTGATGAGCACCGACCAGGCAAAGAGTATTCCTTCTATTTTGGAAGAGATAAATCGGAACTCAGATATACAACCTATTCGAAGCTTGCGGATTCCTCGTTTTGATTTTAGCGCTTCTGGCCATCAAACAAAACCTGCAGGCGGCGTACTCCAAAACTATACTTGGAGGGAAGAAAACCCATCTAATTACAAAGATGCTGCAAGCGTCAACTGTTTAAATAGTAATCAGTTCTGTTATAGCTCGCATCGTTGGTCCTACAAAATGGGTCCACGTTTGCTCTATAAAAAACTAGATCTTTTAGCGTCGCCCTTTCCACTTCGGATTCATCATTATTACACTAAATCAAAAGAAGAGTACTTCCAACGTCAGAACATCAGTGGGGGAAGAACTATAATTGAGGAGCGCTTTGAACAAATTCAGCAACGATGCAGTGCAGTAGAAGACCGTTCTTTGGTTAATAAAGCTCCAAAGCTAGATATCTAAGGCTAATACGCAATGATTATTTTTGACAGGGAAACTTTATAATCGATTAAGAGAGAATATGATTAGGCGATTATGCGGGAAATACCAAATGAGAAATGAGAAATTCTGGCTAGAACGTCTTTCCGTGCGCTGAAATACGTTAGCAGATTGGTAGACACGTAATCCATGGATTTATTAAATAATGAAACGAAAAAAAGACAATGAATTAGTAAATAAATCTTGACAATCTGATGAGAATTTGCAAAAAATTCCGCTATCCGCTGTTCAATACATCAAATTTCCCAAGGTGCGGGAATGGGATATGATTCAGCCAGAAAACGACGCACAATTTCAATAACATCTTGATTTGGGGTCGAGCCCAAGTCGTCGTTTAAGCAGTAAGTGGCAACAGGCTGCTTGCGAAGCTTATTAAAAAAGGCTAATTGTTTTTGCTCGTTATTCAGCAACTTGTGAAACAAATGCTCTTTGACCAAAGCAGTGACTGGAATTATTCGGCTACAATGTTGATGATATTTTAACATGCAGTACCTATACAATTTGTAAGCCACAAGATCTGTAGGCTCACGAAATTGGTTTCTTCTTGTTAGTTCCACTTCTTTTTCAAGTATGTCGAAAGCCTGTTCATAAATAACCTTATTAGCCAAAAATGGGGTATGCTCAATAATACCCAAGCCAATTATATTGTTCTTTTTCTCGTACAGTCGCCAGCCTAAGTTTTCCCCAAATAAGGTATTAAATACTGTGTAGCGCCCATCTCTGTAGTAGGTATCCAAAGATGTAGGCTTCCCGAAGAGAAAATCATCATTCATAAACATAAAATGATCTGCTAATTCAGGAATTCGATGCAAATAACTTTCAATTACATTTGAACTGAAAGTCGGTAAATAACGCTCTTCGATAATTTGGTCATGGTGCACCAATTCAATTTGAGGATGCTCAGGGTTTAACCAAGACGGGCATTGTGCGCGGGCTGTAACTATATATATTTTACGCACCCAAGGGATGTAGGTACGTACCGACCTGAGCGAATAACGCAAAAAGTCAAAGGGATCTCTATAGCGCTCAGGATTTAAATGCTTGGGCACTTTAGCATAAGCATTATATTGTGCCAAATAACTTGTGTCGCTACCGTCTACCCAGGTAGTAACGATATCCACTTCCGAAATTTTTGGAATACTAAGATGACTTTTGTTCGCCATATTTTCGTTTGGCTAAATTATAGCCTTTATAGTTGGAGCCATTATTTGCAACGTTATGCCATGCTTTCTACGGGTGGAATGATAAAGAAAAATGCCTTGCTATGGGAGTTATTCGAAAAAGTAAATAGCTGGCTAGCCGCTTCTAAAATCCCATACTACATTACCTATGGAACCTTATTGGGTTATTTTAGGGAAGGCACTATCATAGATCACGATATTGATATTGATTTTGGTATGCATCTGAAAGATGCTGAACGTTTTAAGGCCTATGCTCGAGAGAATCCGCCCCCTTTTAAGCTTCATGATACCACTTGGAGGCACCACGGCCCCAAATTTTACATGGCACTCAAAGGCTTTGATGCCGATATATATTTTTTTGACCATCAGGGTAATGAATTGATAATTCCGCTAGAAAAAACCCATTGGAAGAACTATCAAAAACCTATTTCATCCAAAAACCTTTTGCCATTGCGTCAGGTACAATTCAACGATGTTAAAACGTACGTTCCCGCAAAAACAGAAGCTTACTTAAAAAGTATTTATGGAAATTTGAGTGCAAGTGCGGTTCGTAATACACAAACGCATTTTTGGGAAGCGCCCAAAGAACTAGAATGAATCTTTAATTTGAGGCCATACCTGTGTTTGAGCATAGCGCAAGTGTGCTACCATATCAATTTCACACCAAGGCAAATCTGCGATATGTAGTAGGTCAATAGGCTGCTCAAACTTATGCGCATATTCGGCTAAAACAGGATCATAATGCATTTCTTCCTTGCCTGAAAATTCTTGTTTTTGAAAAGCCTTGAGGTACTTTGCCTGCAGTTTCCAAATTCCTGTCATAACCTTGTGAGTAGGCTTTTGTTTGTTCAACTCTTTTAAATGGCCCTGCTCATCTGTATGTACATACACATTATCATTGGTTGGTAGAGCATTTGAGCACAATATCACATTCTCTGATCGACTTGTTAATACAGATTTTATTGCATTAGAATGATATAATAAGTCTGATTCCAGAAGAAGTATTTCTCCTTGTTCAGGACAATCTGCCGCCATTAGTGTAGATAAAGACCCCGTCTCATACTCTGGGTTATGCGTCAATTTTAATTCATTTTCGTCAGCAAAATCTGTCCATTGCTCCATAGCGTGCCCTGTAACAACCTGAATTTGTGAAATCCCATATTTTTTGAGTGCATTGATAGAGTACTGAAGCAATGGTTTTCCTTCAAAAGAAATAAGCGCCTTGTGGGTAAATCCACCAGTGTGCTTATTCAGCCGAGTTCCCTTTCCACCAGCTAAAATAATAGCTTCTATAGCTTTTTTAGGCGTAGCTATAGACATTAAGTTTGAGGTATTCGGTTCAATCCTTTCATAAATGCTTCTTTATTCTCTAATGGGCTAGTAGTTGGCCTGCCTAAATCTTTTCTAGACCCTTGTTTAACCTTTATTTCAATAAAATGTGGGCCATTATCACTTTTACAATTTTGAAGTACTTTCTTTAGCATTTCCATTTCGTCTACTACATACGCAGTGGCATAGCCAACAGCTTTGGCAATAGCGGGCAAAACAATTTTTCCTGCAATAGTGGGTTGCCCACCTACACTCTCATGAGCTTCATTATTGATAAGTATATGAAATAAATTAGCGGCTTTAGACTGACCAATAAGAGCCATTCCTCCCATGTGCATGAGTAAGGCGCCATCTCCGTCAATACAAACAACAGGAATGTGGCTAGACTCTTCAGCAAAAGCTAGAGCTATTTGCGAAGCATGGCCCATCGAACCAACAGTTAAGAAATCGTGTGCATGACCTTCTTTTCGACGCTCACGAAGTTCAAAGAGTTCGCGTGAGCTTTTGCCTGTAGTGCAAAAGATGCGTGAATTGACAGGCAAAAATTCCAGCAAGGCTTCTAAAGCTTCCTCGCGAGAAGAATAGACGGCTTTTTCCTTTTGGGATGTATTGTTGTGATAGGCTTCGAAGGTGTTAGGTGGTACCAGCAATGCCATTGGCTTTGGATTGCTCTTCAGATCATCCAGCACTTTTTGCAATAAGGTCTTTGCCTTTTCAGCTTCGTTGGGCAATATGGCAAAGGGAACCTCCATAGCCTTCAGCATAGCTTCATTTACTCGGCCCTGCTTACGATGCTGAGGCTCATCATAGTGCCCAGGCATTCCTCTCCAGCCTATAACAATTAATAACGGGATATTATAAACTTCTGGGTCGCATAAAGACAGCAATGGATTAACAATATTTCCAAGCCCTGAGTTTTGTAAGTACACCAAAGGAACTTTGCCCGTAGCCAAGTGATAGCCTGTTGCTAAAGCCATGGCATTGCCTTCACTTATTGCAATGGTATCGCCTCCGCGTTCACTAAGTGCTGCATTGAGAGGTTTTAATAAAGAATCTGGCACCCCAAAAAATCGATCTATACCGTTTTGTTTCAACTGGTCTAAGAATACATTAGCCTTCAGCATAGCTAGTGTGGTAAGATCTTTAGAATATCTTTGATGGGCATGCAGAAGGTTTCTGCAGCTTCTTTTGCTCGTTGGTGCTTTAAAATACTTTCTGCAGTGCGTTTCATGGCTGGTATGGCCGAACGCAATAGATGGTTGGCATAAATTACAATGCTGAAGCCAGCATCTATCAGCTCTGCTTCAGTGAATTGCGCATAAGAAGAAGGCACAGAAATAACAGGTACTTGCACATTAAAGCTTTTGTAAGCTTTCATAAACTCCAATATGTCGGTGGCTTCTTGGGTGCGTGTATGAATCATGATACCGTCTACCCCTGCTTCAATATAGGTCTGTGCACGTTTTAAGGCATCTTCCACCCCTGCTTCCAGAATAAGACTTTCTATGCGTGCGAAAATCATGAATTCCTGAGTACGCTGCGCTTTCTTAGCTTCTCGAATTTTTTCAGCAAAAACCAACGGATCTTCCAATTGCTGGCTTACATCGTTGCCAAATAACGAATTACGTTTCAATCCAGATTTATCTTCAATCACAACGGCAGAAACACCTAAACGCTCCATATGTTGTACCAACATAGCAAAATGTGATGCCGGACCACCTGTATCTGCATCTAAAATGAGGGGTTTGGTAGTTACATCTAGAATGTCACTGATGGTTTGCAAGCGTGATGTGCGATCTACATATTCCGTATCTGGCTTTCCTTTAGCCGTAGAATCGGTTAGTGAACTAATCCAGATTGCATCAAACTCACGGATTTCATGCTCCGTCTCTATGCGGGTTTCTTCCACAATCAAACCACTAATACCATTGTGAGCTTCCAATACACGAACCACAGGTTTTGCCTGTATGAGTCTTCTCAACATACGTAGCCGTATATCTGGTGTAACTCCTACTTCGTTTAGTGCATTTCGCAGACCTGAAGATGAAATACCCTCGGTATAATCGGGCTCCACAAGTTCTCCTCCCCATTCGCTTAGCAAGGCAATTACCTTTTTACGGATATATTTTTGAGGACCTGACCTCCAATCTGTGCCATGCACCACATAATCTGGTTTTAGCTTACGGAGATTAATGTCGTAGTCTAATGTTAGCTGAGGAATAACTAGCTCAACGCCTTTAATATTTTCGATAATGCGTTTGCGTTCTTCAAAAGACAAAAAGGGTATTCGGCTATACTTAGCCACCGCTTGGTCAGAAAGTAAACCAACGGTTACACGCCCTAAAGCACGGGCTTTTTCGATAATATTAATATGTCCATGGTGGATTAAATCTGTGCCTAAGCCTACGTAAACTGTTTTCATAAGGGGATTTTTAAATATTTGCTAAGGAAAGTAGGGAAAATATGATGCTTAACAACTAAAGTATCGGGGTTTTTTAAAAGTTCAGGAATGTGGGCCCACTGAGGCGAAAAAACCCATTTCTACACAAACTTCAGTAATGCAGGTCAACAAAAAGCGAATATCTTCTGGGTAAAGATCCCCTATATTTCCAATTCGAAAACAAGCTGCTTGGGTTAATTTACCAGGGTAAATAAGCTGATTTTTAGTAGCTAATAAGTCGTAGAAACGATTAAAATCAAAGCTAGGACTTTTAGGATATAAAAATGTAGTAATGATGTATCCTCGATTGGTTTTATCCAGATATGGTTCAAAGCCAAGCTGCTGCATTCCTGCAAGTAGCACACTGTTGTTTGCCTGATAGCGCTTAGCTCTGGCTTCTACGCCACCTTCAATCTCCAGCTCTTTAAGAGCTTGCTCGAATGCGGCCAATGCGTGGGTAGGCGGCGTAAAACGAAACTGCCCATTTTGCTCAAAACCTTTCCCCTGCGCATATAAATCAAGTGACAGAGAGCGGGCTTGCCCCTCAGACTGTTTCAGCAGTTCTTGACGTAGTAATACAAAGCCAAAACCAGGCACACCTTGTATACATTTATTTGCTGAAGAAATAAGTATATCTATGCCATCTTTTTCGAGTTGAATAGGTACCCCTCCGAAACTACTCATAGCATCTACCATAAAAGGTATTTCTTTGGATTGGAGCAATGCGCCAATTTCAGTAGTTGGGTTCATCAAACCCGAGGAAGTTTCGCAATGCACCATGCTAACCATTGAGATAGCTTCATTTTCTTTTAGAGCAGCTTTCACATCTTGAATACAGAATGCTTGGTTCTCAGGAAGTTCTACTTTTACTGCCTCTATGCCAAGTACTTCAGCCATTTGAATGAGCCGGCGACCATAAGCGCCATTCACTAAAGCTAAGAGTTTTCCTTTGGGTGGCATTAGTGTTCCAAGGGCAGCTTCCAACGCAAAAGTCCCGCTTCCTTGCATTAAAATGGCTTCGAAAACAGGCTTGGTCACCCCAGCCAGTTTTAACAGACTAGCCTGGATAGAAGCTATTTTATATCCAAATTGCTGATCACGTGAACCCCAATCTTGTAGCATTGCTTGCTTAACTTCGAGGCTTGTATTTAGCGGGCCTGGTGTGAATAGCTTAGATGATTTCATACGGTTTGTATGGTATGGTTAACCAGAGGTAGTTGGATTTGATGGAGTAATACTTTAATTGGAAATAGCGTAATTCAGAATCTTTTCTGCTAAAACAGACCAGCGATAGTTTTCAGCTAGTTCTCGACCTATTTTTTGCAATTCCTCACCTTTCTCCGCTTTATTTATAAGTTGCATAAAGGCTTCATATAGAGCTTTGTCATCGTGTGGATTTGGGAACATTTCAGGAGCATAAGCAGCGGCTAATTCTCGATATCCAGCATTCCCGTAACCTAGAACAGGCGTTCCGAGAGCCATTGCTTCCAACAAAATAATGCCAAAGCTTTCACCAAAAAGCGAGGGTACAATTAACATATCTGCCTGTTGAATAGCTTCATATTTGTCAGATTCAGAGACTTCTTCTTGCCATTGCACCCGTTTTTTAAGCGTAGGTTTGGCTTCAAGATAGGCATCCACTTCTGCCTTAAGAGGACCATTTCCAATAATTTGTAAGTGACAATTTATACAATGAGGCTGTTGTTGGTAGTGGTCTAACAATCGTAGAACCGTTATTGGAGCTTTTCGCTCTTCTAACCTTCCCAAAAAAAGGAGGTTTAATCTACTTTTTTTGGGAAAGAAGCTTTCGAAAGGTAAATCCAACAATTTATCTGGGATTCCATTTGGAAGAATTTGATGATGCTCTGGCATAAACTGAGGATTTAGCCCTAAAGCTTTTGCTTGTGTAGCAGATACAGATATTTTTCGATTGAAATAAGGAGAAAAGAAGCGATATAAAAGTGGTAAGAAAAAGCTCCCTAAGGAGTTTTCTGCTGGCGTATCATGGAAGCTAACCAAACGCCTAGTAACGGCAGGTATTATACCACGAAGTTGTATAGGAATAAAGGGATTCCAAGGAGTATGAATATGTATCAAATCAGGTGGTGATATCGTCCATTCATTTCGGATGCGATTCCTTGTACTTTTTGAAATCCAGCCAATATCAATTGTTGTGCCCATCCATCTAATTCGACGAGGTGTACCCAGATCACAAAAGACTATTTCTTTTTGGGACTCAATGGGATATATTGCCTTTTTATTACCTAATGGAGCAAGTATTTGCACCTTATGTCCTTGTTTTTGCCATTCAAGGGCCAGATTCCAAACATGATTCTGCACACCTCCTGGCCGGGCAAAGGTATATGGACAAATCAGGCTAATATGAAGTGAGTGCTTTGCTATCTTATTTTAATTTATGATGGAAAAAGACCCTAATATAATAGTATTCAATAACGGCGGGGCCTTTTTATCTGATCTTTGCGAGCGTATCGTTCAGGCAAAAGAGCAAATAGGCTTGCAATGTATGACTTTTGAGGCCGACAGAGTAGGTGAGGCTGTAATAGAGGCCTTAATTAAATCAAAAGCCAAGAACAAGCGACTGTTAATTGACTCTTACTCCCTAGCGGTTGTAAATGATGTATGGGTACATGGCCCTAGTGGCTGGTTAAATAAGCAGCAAGCGTACAGTGAATATCGCCGACTAACTCCTTTAATAGCTAAAGCCCAAGTTGCTGGCGTAGAAGTGAAATTTGGAAATCCATTAGGGCTTCTATGGCATCGCTATCCAATGCGTAATCACAAAAAATTGATGCTTATTGATAATGAGACACACTATGTAGGTGGTATGAACCTAAGCGAGCATAACCTCGCTTGGGCAGACTTGATGATTAGAAGAGATGGTGCCACAGCGCTTCAGTCTTGCCTATGGAACAGTTTTAACGCAGATTGGCAGGGAAATCCCCTAAATCAAACAAAAATAATTGAGGAAGGAATGGAGCAACTGTACTTGCTTAACGGTCGAAAATCATCATCGCAATACAATCAGCTATTGAGTCAGATAAGAAATTCCAAATCCATTAGAATGGTTTCACCATATGTTAGCTACCCATTTCTAGACGCCTTAGTTAGCGTTGAAGATCATCTTCTTTATTTACCTAAACAAAATAACAAACCCTACATAGGCTTATTTCATAAATTGCCGAGGTATCGCTCTTTAAACATACATTGGGTAAATGGCCCAATGCTACACATGAAATGTATGCTAAGAAATGATGAAGAAGTGTACTATGGATCATCAAATTATGATCTAATTAGTTATCTTTTTGAACAAGAAATTATCATTCGAAGCCGAAATCAATCCCTAGTAGATTCGGTGACTTCACTATTAAAAAGTTTGGTTTGAATCGATTAAAAAAGATTCCATTTTTCAAGGACTACGATAAATCCATAAAAGTAAGTGTGATTGAAGAGGGCTACGATTTGTGGTTCAGTCGGCCATTGGGTTATGTATTTGCTAAGTGGCTGCATGCGTTAAAATTCCGCCCAAATGGTATATCCATATTGGGCATGATTGTAGGCGTTATTGGTGGGTTTTTGCTCTATTGGCAAGATAACTTGCTTTACACAAGTATCGCTTTCATTTTGGTAACCTTGGCGGGTATTCTAGACAGTTCTGATGGCCAGGCAGCAAGAATGTATCAACAGCAGTCTGAAATGGGTCGGGTCTTTGACGCTATTATGGACAATTTGGTTTTTATAGCTTGTTATGTTTTTGCCACTTTTCATTATTTAGATACTTATACCTTTTTAGGCTGTTTTGCCATAGGTGCTCTTTCTGGTGGTGCTCATAGTATTAAGTCTGGTGTTTATGAATATTATAAAGCCTTGTATATGTATTTCAGCGGTGAAAGTAAATCACACAGAAGCCCAGATTTAGCAACATTGAAGGAAACATTTGTGCGGCCAACCTTCATGCTCAAGATTGTCTACTGGCTCAGTTACGATTATGCACGCAAGCAGTATACCTTTAGATTCCATACAGGTGCAGATATCAAAAAAATGGATGAGGCCTATGCTAAAGACCCAATACAAATGGCCAAAAGGTACCATGAATACCAAATAAAAATGTTCCCCCTTTGGGCTTGGACATCAGGTTCAAATCTAATGAGGAACGGCATTTTAATTTCTTCTTTATTTGGCCGATTCGATCTTTACGCCATTTTAAATATCATTTCCATTATCCCATACTTGTGGGTTGGTTATAAGCAAAAAGCATGTGATAAAGCGATGCTTGCCAAGCTTAAGCAAGATGGGTTGACCATAAATTAAACCACTTTTTTTGTAATCCATATTGCACTAAATAACAAGGCTAATAAATCAAGCGTAATTGCTGCTATTGCTAGATGACCTAAGGATTGCAGACCAGGGTGATCTATAAAGAGTAAGCCCACAAAGCCTAAAATTGTACTGAAAGAACAAACCATAAGTATGGGGAATTTTTCCGTTACAAAAGGTAAAAGGTAATTAGCCCGGCCATATTTTTGTAAATAATGCATCAAATGCAAGCTATTATCGGTGGCAACCCCTAAAAAGATGGGAAAAACGATAATATTAAACAGATGAATACGTTCCCCTGTTATTTGCATATAAGCAAGCAGAAATAGCAGAGCCAAAACAGCTGGAAATATAACAACAAACCAAGGCTTAAGACTTCTAAAAATAAATGCTAAAACTACTAATATAGAGACAATAGGTGCTAAAATTAGCACATTAAACTCTTGCATTAAATGTTCTAGAATAGAAGATGCCACTAAGAATGTACTTGCCGCTGTATAAGTTTCACCATTTTCTAGGGTAATGCGTCCGACTTCTTTGCGATAAGCTATAGAACGCTCACCACTTGAAAGAGAATATCGAGGATAAACTAGTACGAGTGGCGCAATATTTCCATCATCAGAAAAAAAACGGTTCTGTATGTACACAGGCAGTTTTTCGCTGGTGGGAACTGTTGCCTCTTCCATTATACGTTTCACCGGCCACTGCATAATTTGTACATCTTGCAACGATGCCTCATAGCCTTGCATTGAAGCATTTAGGCGCTCAATTTTTTGGCTTTTCTGATCTATTTCAGTTTGCGTATGAGGGAAACGAACATAAAACGACTCAACACTTTTATTCAAATTGGTGGCATCTTGAACCGAATGGAATAGGTATTCATACACGGCTTTAGTTTCATCAGGCGGATCTACCCAAAAATAAGCTGGTGTATTTCGGCTTTGTAGTTGCGGCAATTCAGCCATAGTACGAATAACGGAAACAGAATCTACCCTACTTTTAGGCTCAAGCTCTGAAAAACTTCCGTTAAATCCTGGCATTCCAGCTTTTAGTATCACGAAAAAAGCCAATGCTGTTAGTAGAATACTGCTGTATAAAAAAGTGGATGTTCTCAGAAATGAATAAAAAGCCAGCCATGACGTATGTACTTTCTGCCTTTTCGGGCTTTTATCATGGCGTAATTTAGCTGAAAGACGAGGAATCGCAACTATGGATAATGAAATATTAATAGCTACTGTAAGCATAAACAAACTTCCTAACTGCTCTAAGGCAGGGAAATCAGATATCGTAAGACTTGCAATGGCTAAGCTTGTAGTTAAAGCACTGTAAATGATAATGCGGTATTTCCCAAAAAAACTCAACGCACCTACCTTAGAGATGGTAGGCGCAGTTTTGTCCGTGCTTTTGTGATGTTCCCAATAAATATGCAGCATATAGTCTAGGCACATGCCAAATAATATTCCAAAAGCTATAAAAGAAAAAATTAGAATACGGGTCTGAAATAGCGAAATAATGGCTAATGAATAGGTAAATGAGCAAATCAAAAGGCCTAGTAGAAGTGCAATATCTAGGATAATTCGCAGGCTTGAAGCTTGCTGTGCGTGCATATATCGTAGATAGAAATACAGAAATACACATATTGTGAGTATAGCTATGATACTGGCCAAGTATAAGGATTGGCGTACGTCTGTAAATTTCTGCAATTGGTGTAAATACTCACCACTTATCATCAACTTTGTCTCTGGGTAAGCAGACGTAATTTCGTTGCCAAGGCTTTGTAGCTTTTGATAAAGTAAATCAGACTTTTCGTAGTCACTTGAACTAAATGCTGGAATTACTTTTAGCATAATCCAGCTGCTATCAGTAGCCATAGTGTAAGGAACGGCTTTCAGTACGGCATCAAGCAAACTAGAAGACGACTGAAATTCGTCTAGTACTCGCTTACGTTTATCAGTTTCGGAATCTGTTTCTGCTTCATCTTCTTCCAAATCAACAAAGAATGGATTCACATCTTCTTTAGTTTCCTGAATGAGCTCATCAATTCGTTCTTGTAGGGTATCTAATTCGCTAGCAGTAAGTAAGTATGGCAGAAAGGGACGAATTTTGTAAAGGTCATTTTCCAACTCTACAGCATCAACCTGGTACTCAGTGGCAATGGCATCTATTTCATGCTTGAGAATAGACACTTTTTTAAACAAATCTTGTCTATTAACATTTTTCAATAGTAAATCGAAGGTACCTTCACTACTTTTAAGCCGGTTAATTTGATAACTGCTTTTGACAAAGAGGTTATCGGTAGGAAGCAATGCTGCCAACGAATTATCTAGTCTTAGTTGACTGATAGGAATTAATGAAAAGACCAATAAGCTAAAAAGTGTGCCCACCAAAAGTATGGGTGATCGACTTCGAAGCCAATTAATATTTGAAAACATAGATTATGTCTGAAGAACAGATGAGTGTTGAAGAGAATAAACTTCTAATGATTTTTTTGCCTGGTGTTGGTGCTGTTGCAACAACGTTTATTGCAGGAGTTCTGGCAAACACTACAGTAGGCAAACCCATTATTGGCTCTGTATGCCAAAACCAAAGAATGATAAGCGATCATAATGTAAAGATAATATCTGATAGCCTTTCCCTGCCAAAATTATCAAATTTACGCTTTGCAGGATGGGATATTACCGAAACCGATGCCTACACTTCAGCCCTGAAAGCTGACGTTTTAAACGCTCAAGATTTAGCGCCCATTAAAGATCAAATGGCCGCTATAAAGCCTATGAAAGGCGTATTTAATCGCCATTTTGTCCCTTCGCTAGAACCAGATTTTGTAAAAGAACTGACTTCAAAACGCGCCATGGTAAACGCTTTAATGCAAGACATTTCAGATTCTATGCAAAAGCAAAATTGTGAAGATGCTGTAATGGTGTGGTGTGGATCTACAGAGCGATACACGGCTGTTCAGGATGTGCACCAGACTATAGAAGCTTTTGAGGAAGGTTTAGATCAAGACCATGAAGCTATTTCACCTTCAATGATGTACGCTTATGCAGCAATTAAAAGTGGTGTTCCTTTTGCTAATGGTGCGCCAAATCTCACTATAGACGTTCCTGCCTTGCAGCAATTAGCCATAAAGGAAGAGGTGCCAATAGCCGGTAAAGATTTCAAAACCGGCCAAACCTTCATGAAAACGCTGGTAGCACCTGGCATAAAAGCCAAATCACTAGGCATGAAGGGATGGTTTTCTACCAATATTCTAGGTAACAAAGATGGCTTAGTGCTGAATGAACCCGAGAATTTCAAGACTAAGGAAAATAGTAAACTGGAAAGCTTGAACAGTATATTGGAACCAGACGTATATCCAGATTTATACGGCGATTTATACCACAGCGTAAAAATTAATTATTACCCACCAAGAGGAGACGCAAAAGAAGGTTGGGACAATATTGACATTTTTGGCTGGATGGGCTACCCCATGCAAATCAAAATCAACTTCTTGTGCCGAGACTCAATCCTAGCTGCCCCTATTGTATTGGATCTATCACTGCTGCTATGGTTGGCCAAAAAGAAGAAGAGGTCTGGCGTTCAGTCATGGCTATCTTTCTATTTTAAACATCCACAGAATATTGCAAAGGAAGCGGTAGTTCACCAATTACATACACAACACGAAAACCTATTAAACCAGATTCAAGAGTGGTCAAACCCACAGCCAGAATCCTAAAACCCTAGTGATATGCAAGCCATAATACTCGCGGCCGGCAACAATATTCGGTTTGACAGTAGAAATACGGAAAAACCATTTTTTAAACAATCTTTAGAAATTGCCGGTAGATCTATAACAGAACGCTTAGTGTTGCAACTCAGTACCTTGGGTTGTTCACGCGTCACCTTTGTTTGTGGTAAGAACCTAAACTACTTACAAAACAAGTTAAACCCTCTACTCAACCAATTGGGCCTTGATGGTGAGTTTATCTATAACAACCGTCCCGACCGAGGAAATGGCTATTCTCTAGGTTTAGCTCTCAAAACTGCGGAGACCAAATTCTATTTGTCTATGTCAGATCATGTTTACAGCGATACTTTCATGGATGCAGTATCAAAGGTTGAACCAATTAACAGTGGTTTGTTTGTAGATTATAAAATACAAGAAGTCTTTGATTTAGCAGATGCCACAAAGGTGTTAACACATGAAGGTAAAGTGCTAAAATTATCAAAAGAATTGAGCTCGTATAATGCAATTGATACAGGCTTTTTTATACTTCGGAAAAATATTCAGGATGGTTACCAAAAGCTTACAGAATCTAGCCTAAGCTTATCACTTTCTTACATGATGATAGAACATGCAAAGAGTCATGCATTTTATGCTTTCGACATTGCCGATGGAAATTGGCAGGACATAGATGATGAAGCAATGTATGAAGCTGCAATGCATAAATTTGGGCAGTAAGGCTTGATAGTAGCAGCAAACTCAATAGTAGCAACTATGCCGTATTTTTTATCTCACGTAGTAATATTAAAATCTGGGAGGTGTTATAAGGTTTGTGTACTGTTGACTAGCTATTGCGAATTAAAAATGATTATTTTCTGTTTTGAAATTTTTAATGAAGCATAGAGAACTAATAATCTGCAAGCCTTAGTAGTTCACTAATACTATTGTTCAACCCGCCAATCTTTTTTATACACCCTATTATGAATATGAGTTTTGACCAATCCAGTGAAGCGGAGCCCCATATAAAGAGAAGACAGGAGATTTTAAAAAAACATCCTGAAGTAAAGAAACTCATTGGTAAAGATTCACGATCAGCTTTTTTTATTGTTTTAATTGTAGCTTCACAAATTGCGATCGCAAGTCAATTATCTCAATGGCACTGGACAATAACACTTCTTATGGTATATGTTTTTGGTGCATTTGCAAATCACGCTTTGTATACCTTAATTCATGAGGGCGTTCACGGACTTATTTTTAAAGGCCGGGCATTAAACCTTATGGCTGCAATAATTGCTAATATTGGTTCAGTGGTTCCCTCTGCATTATCCTTTCAAGCCTTTCATTTACAGCATCATACCCATCAAGGTGTGCTTCCCAGAGATGCCGACTTACCTAGAAAATGGGAAGCGAGACTATTTAATTTCGGTGCACTTGGTAAGTTTATATGGATTTTTCTATACAGCATTCTCGTTTCATTACGCTCATTTGATATGAAAGCCGTGAAGTTAAATACTAAATGGACAGTCATTAATTATATCATTGTATTTAGTACCGACGCACTTATAGTTTATTTCTTTGGATGGGAAGCATTGTTGTACTTATTGGCATCCACATTAATAGGTTTAGGGTTTCATCCCGCTGGTGCAAGATGGATTCAAGAACATTTTTTGATGAACCCAGAGCAAGAGACCTACTCTTATTATGGCGCTTTAAATAAAGTGTCTTTCAATGTTGGCTATCATAACGAGCATCATGATTTTCCGAATATACCTTGGTCAGGTTTGCCAAAATTAAAAGAACTAGCTCCTGAGTATTATGACAACTTAGCGTCTCACCAATCTTGGACTAAATTAATGTTTATGTTTATTTTTAACCCTAATATTACTCTTTTGAGTAGAATAGAACGGGAATGCAGGTTTGGGTTAAAAAAATCAGCTTAGCATCTTAAGCACTAGATATTTTTAGTACGGGATTTTTCTACAATATGGCATGTTATGGTTATTTGAAACCGTTAATTTTGTGCGTCAATATTATCTATTAGGCTTACACTAATCTTGGCAGCATTAACTATAGTCAAAGAATCTTGCGCTTGAATAGCTGTAAAAGGGAAAGCTGTTGAAGTAAGAAATAGTAAAATTGCTGATAATTTGTTCATTATAATCAGTTCTCCGTAGTATAAATAAGTTCAATGAATGAAAATTAGACGCAGTTAATTGCTATAAAAAGCTTTAATCCTCTAGCTTCCTGAAGTAATTATCTGGCCCATCAGCAGGCGAATTAATAAATACTCCTCACATACGTACATTCTGCCAGATATTTTTGAAACAAAGCCAGAATCTAACTCAATACTAAAGCCTGAAAAACGTTCATATTCTACTCGCCAATTAGCTGTTAATTTCAACTCATTTTGCTCAAAATATTTAACGTTAGAATCAGGGTTAACCTCGATAATTACATTTTTATTTTCTGTATTCTCTCCTATGAGGTAGTTATCGTATTGTTCCGTTTAAATTTACTTCCACGTACCAAACAAAGCATTTGGAAGAGTGCTTACGTCCCATTCTTTTTGGAGAAAGCATTCACTTATATCACTTGGCTCTACTGGTCTATCAATTTGTGATCTGAAATACTCCTCCTCTTGGCAACTAAGCATGAAAAGAGTGCTGAAAGCTATTAACAGTAGTATTTCCCAGGATTTATGCATATCCAAAGAACTAATGAAAATTAGTAGCGGTCAAAATAAAAATAGCCTAGGTGGAGATCTGTTCAAAGGCTTTATAAACTCTCGCAGATGACGCTGATGAGCACTGATTTTTCTGCCAAAATGGGAAATTAGAAATTTAATTAATTCTTACAACATTTGATACACATTACATTCATATTTTATTTATCAATAATATAGCTAACATCATATCATTTGTATAATTTTGCCCTATCGGTTATCCA
>Ga0306871_1000404_pt1 | contig 16736 bp, 11 predicted proteins | sample AntRauMeHopE1497_FD_190447 | JGI IMG/M metagenome (GOLD analysis project Ga0306871, IMG submission 190447) | Saline lake microbial communities from Rauer Islands, Antarctica - Metagenome Hop E1 #497 (v2) (version 2) | ecosystem: Environmental > Aquatic > Non-marine Saline and Alkaline > Saline ... | reverse complement strand
GCCCCCAATCAGGGGGGGGGAGCCGCCAGCGTGTCGGTTTTCGAGCGGCTGGACGGCTGCACGACAGAGCTTTCAGGCAGCCGAGCCCCCGTCCGGTCCTCGATGCACCGGCGCGTCAAGGCGTGGCGGGCGGGACCATGCAGTGGGTACTGCAGCCACAGCAAATTCTGAACTACAAGGTCAGATGTGCCAACCGCGCGGCAGCTTGAGGCTGCGGGGTGCCGTTCGGCCGCCCATCAATCTCCGCCGCCAGCACCGCGCCTGCGGGGCCTGGACCGCTTCTGCCTCCAACTTGTGGCCACAGCCCGATTGATTTTTCCGCAGTGGTTGGCCATTCTTTACGGGGTGATGGTGGTGGTGGCAGGCGCGCTCTTTGCGATCGAGACCTCTGACACGTTCGGGAAGGCCGTCTCCTCCGCGGTGGCAGGCTTTTGGATCATTGTGAGCAACCGATACGGCCCTGCACCGGTGGAGCATCGAAAGCCGTGCCTCAAAGCCGCGTAGCTCGATGCTGCTCGTGCTGCCCGACAGCCAGCCTTTCAGCAAGCGTGCCGGTCACGCGTTCCCTCCGCATCCACAGCCGGCTCCTGCCGCGGCTTTCCTTGTTCACGCACTGGCGATGATTGCCGTGCAGCGTGGACAGCCCCTGCCAGATGCCGCTGATAAGAAAACAAGGTAGATTCTCTCTGACCCCTGAGGAGTATCCCTTGTGTGGCCCGGCACGTCGCAATGTCAGCTACACTGGCACTCACCGCGCGTCCTCCCAGCGCAATGGCCTCGGCCATGGCGCTGCTGCAGCTGCTGGGCCGACACTGCTCTGCCGCCGGCGAAGGCCATCGCCAATACTCGTGAGAATGGCAGCAAACCAGTACCAGCGGACAGGCACGCCACTGGAAGACAACCCCCGTGACGGGCACGTCCGAAGAGGGCTGTCCGGCTGGGTCGCTCAAGGCGCAAGTCACATGGACGACCGTTGGGACGACGGCCGCCGGTTTCAGTCGAAGACTGGAATGGCCTCGCCGTCCCGTATCCTGCTTGACACGGTCCAGGACTTGACTGTGCGAGCTGAGTCGAGGCTCAGACCATTGCCGCCGGTGCGCGGCGCGGCTGGGCGTTTCCCAGCGGCACCCAGCCCTGCCCGACGAGCTTCCCGAGCGCGCGTGCATGCCACAACTCCCAGGCTCACCCCCCGATGGACGCCTGATAGCAGTCGCGGGCCCGGTACGGACAGCGAAGCGGCAATCGCTTCCGAGCGCCGGGCTCTGGCCGCCCTTCGCCGAGGACTGCACGCCACCGAGGCCAGGCTGCAGGAGCTCGACCTGCGCGGTCAGCATGCTCGTGCCATGGAGCGTGAGGCACGGCGGGTTGCTGGGCGGGAGCGGGCGACGAGCTCGAGCCTTCGAAACCGAGCCAGGCACGCCGAGTCGCTTGCTGAGGCAGAGGCGAGCGCTCGGCTCCGCACTGAGGTGGAGCTCAAGGCTACCAAGGCTATGCTGGCGAAAGCGACCAGCGAGCTGACGGCAGAGCGGCTTGCCCATCCTGCCCACAGGGTGGGGAGAGCAGGAGGTGACGTGGCTGCTCTGCCGTCGTTACCCGAGGGCGGCGAGCTGTTGACAGGCGCCGAGTCCCGGAAGAGTGTCGGGCCCGAACGCTGGCGCGTTGCTTCGCCAGCCCGCCGCCCCCGATCAGCCGCTGCCGCTCAGTACGGTAAAACGTCCTGGTCGCGAGCCCGGCCGGCACGGAGTCACAGCTCCAGCCTCGAGCAGCCTCCTCCAGGAACACCATTGCCCGAATCGTGCCGAGAAGGTGTGGACCTTGATCTGTCGGGGCGGGGGCTTGACGACGACGACCTGCGGACCCGAATTGTCCGCATCTGCACCGGCTCACCACACGCTGGTGAAGTCGTCTCCAGCCTGAACCTGAGCAACAACCATCTGACGGATGCCGCTGCAGTGATTGTCGGGGCGTTCCTAACGCACTCGAGCTTCTGCAGATTGCAGGCGGTCGATCTGTCAGGCAACGAGGTAACGGCTGCTGGTGCTCAGGTGCTCGAGGAGGCGATGCGGGACCTGTCGGTCAAAGGCGTTGCTGGAAGAGACGATGCTACGGTGTGGTTCTGGGGACTTCAGCCGGGTGCCCGTATCCGCAAGCTCGTCATCACTTGGAGCAGAAGCCACCAGCCCGCCGCGTCACAGCACAGCCGCCGGGCGGCTGCTTCAAGCAAGCTCGATGGCGAATCTCGAGACCCCGTGGAAACCATCCGTGCACCTCGACGGGGGGAAACGTTTGAGCACATCCAGCCTGAAACGCGACAGGCGGCGCAAGACCCTCTGCCCCCGCTGCGACCTTCGTTACCCGTCCAAAGGCCACGGCAGAGCTCTGCTCGGGCACGAGCAGCAGGCCGCATTCGGTGCGACTCAGTCCGGGGTGTGTCCGCGAGTGTTCTGCCTGAGCCACGGCGAGGAGATGTTGGTAGCAAGGCGTCAGGCCTTCTCAAGCGTGACATCCCATCATCTTTCGCGTGCCTGACGACTCATTGTCGCGCTTCTGGCCCGGCCACCCCACCCGTCGATGCAAGGCCGCTTGCTGGGTCGTCGCAAGCAAGTGCCAGAGGTACCGGGGCTGGTAGCCCGACGCATGGCAAAAAGTCCGCACAACCCCCGATCCCACGCGCTCGGCCATCCGAGGGAAGGCACAGCTCAGCTAACGTAGCTATTGATTCGGAGGATGGGGCTAAGGACGAAGTGAAGGCGGTGTCGGAAAAATCCGCTGAGTCCGGCGTGACGTCGGTGGAATTGGCTGTGCCTGCTCGACGGACCGACGATGGCACCCTGCAGGAGCAGAGTCCGGAGCACCAGGCCCCGGAGGGATGGGCCCGCTTGCGAAGTGCGTCACCGACCGATGCTACGGCAGGGGACACGGCAAACGTGATCGACCACACCGAGGCCCAAGCAGCTGCAACCCACCGCTCATCCGATACCACCAGACTGGGGGCAGAGACAGCAGCTAATTCATGTGATACGGCTGGTCGGTTTGACGGCAAGGCCCCGTGTCACATCGACGGCATGGCCGGGGCAGACTACGACACTGGTGGAGCGGCTGGTGACGGTGGTGCTGATGCAGGTGATGACAGCAAAGCAAGGCGGAGCTGGACTCATCGCCTGGACGGGGCACTGAGCCCTCGGCTTGGTCGAGCTTCGGGTTCGCCGTTTCCCTCGCCACAGGTTGAGCTGCATGCCCTGAGCCCGTTCTCGTCATTTGCCGCTATGGGGGCGTCACCAGAAAGCCCTGCTGGCAGGGCTCCTCAAAGCGCGGAAGGTGGGGCCAGCGAAACCGCAGCGTCCCGGGGAGCCAACTCTGCCGTGCTGTCGGAACCAAAGCCTCACCTCGAGGGGGCCACAGAGACGCTAGCGCCATCTGACTGGGCCCCAGAGGGCAGGTCTGAGGCTGGCTCTGGGGAGGTGTTGTGGACCGGGGATGCGCTTCGCGGCATGAGTTCTCCGCCGGCTGATAGCTCCGCTGCTCAACGAGCGCACCTGAGCTTCGAACGGCAGAGCTCGAAGCCCCGCACTGGCCCACGGCGCTTGCGCCGACCCCCCAGCTCGGCCAGCCTGGTCGAACGGCGAGGTCAGGGGGAAGTGACTCCGCAGGCGCGTCCCGCCTATGGCCGGGCGACTTCCGCTGCTGCTTTGCATTCCGGCATTGTGCGAGCACCGATGACATTCGATCGCTTGGCGTCGAAATCAGTTTGAGTCTTGAAGTGGGCGAACGACACGAGTGCTGCAGCGACACGCACTCATTCGCTCACTACCACTCTGCAGCCGGAACCTCAGCGCTTGCTGATGGCAGGGGGTTGAAGCGGCCGATCACGACCGACCCGGCAAAGTACTCAGCGCCCGTCAGCTTGCCCAGGGCGACCACCGACATTGTGCTGCCTTCACGGAGCACGGCGCTCACTGAAAGCACGCCCTTGCGCTCGTTGGCCTTGAGGGTCGTAGCCACGTTGCTTGCTTGCCCCTTGTCTGATGGCACGTCCATGATAAACACGTGGCCCGCCGCGTCGTGGTTGGCCAGCTCCTGCATGTCGGCCACTGCGTCACGGAACGCAAAGTCTTCCATCCCGCCGTTAAGCAGGAGGACCTCGCACCGCAGCTTCGGGTTCAGTGTCATGAATCGCGGGACAAGGACCGACGTGTCTCCAAGGTGAAGTGTCAGGCGTTCCGGAAAGCTGCGAGGCAGCAACACGGACAGCAGGCGTGGCGGTCAGGAGGGCGCCGCAGATGCTCCACACTGACGAGCCAATCGTGGTGCTTGCGAATGCCCGGCCACTCCCGACCACTCACCGGGCCTCGAGGAAGTCGTGAACCTGGAGCGACTCCTTGGACTCCTCGGCATCGAACGAGTGCACGCTAGCGGTCGGAAGCGAGCCAAGGGCCAGCATCGCTGCAGTTCCCATCCCGAACCCGATGTCACAAACATGCTTGGCATCGCTGTGGGGGGCGAGCGCTCGGCTATACAGGGCGAGCTTGCCAGGCTGCCTGAGCGTGGACTGGTCCAGCCGGTTGGTACGCATCTGGCGGTCGGTGAACCAAGTGTACAGGTCGTTCTTGAGCGAGACCAAGGGCTGCGGCGCTGCGATGGCCACTGCGCGCTCGGTGGTGATGGCCCGCTCGAACGTCGTCTCGCAGCCTTGCAGGAACTCGTTCAGGTCGTACTGCTGAAGCATCGCATTGCCGCGGATCTGGGTGCACAGGTCCGTAGCACACGCCACCCCCGACATGCCTGCGGCGCCGGAGTCGTCGGGGGGAACACGGGTAGCGATGGACCGCTGCCGCTGCCCTGAGGCAGTCCAACTCGCAGGTGTTGTTGCCCTCACCTTCGACGCAGTATCCTGTCACCATCTGATCCAGGGGTGGGAGCCCCTCGGAGCTTGCGGGGGCTGCGAGCGGGACCGAAAAGGCGACCTTTGCCAGCGGGACCGCGCGGCCCGTTGCCAGCAGCAACCCAACCGCTGCGAGCACCTGCATGGTTCCCTGCATGGCAGCCTCGCTCCCTGTCCTGTCAGATCCGAGGGTGGGCCCCTCACGCTTGCGATGGCGCGGCAGGCAAAAACCAACAAGGGCTCTGTTACATATTGGTCATCACACAAACATTCGCAGGCAACGCCAGGCAGAGCATCGACAGCGTGGTAGTCCTCAGGCGTGTGTGAGTGCCGCCTGAGCATGCAAGAGCAGGGAACTCGATGATTTGCGGCAATGTGTGGGTCGTGTGATACTCTCGCAGAATGAGGGCGCCTTGGTGATGGAGATTTCGAAGGCGACGGGGCGGCCAGGTGGTCGCTCACGGCAGACGAAGTCACTTGCTCTTTGACGTGTTGTGCTGCGGGCGGACAAAGAACCAAACGCGCAAGACAGCGAGCAAAAGTCAGAGGCCGCCCATGAACCGACCGCGTTTTGCTCGGCAGGAAATGAATTGCTCACCTTGAAGAACATGATGTCGCCGTCGTTGACGAGGTAGGTCTTGCCTTCGGTGCGGAGCTTGCCCGCCGCCTTGACGGCCGGCTCGGTGCCCACTGCGAGGAACGGAGCGAGGGGAAGGCACGGTGCGTTGGTGCTTGCCGACCTACCCCGGGTCGGCACGGGGACGGCAGGAGGCGCGGGCGTGCCGCCGCCTCACGCTCGTGGAGGTCGTCGTACTTCTTCACCTCGGCGCAGATGAACCCCTTCTCGATGTCACTGTGGATGACGCCCGCAGCCTTGGGCGCCGTGGAGCCGCTGCGAACGGTCCAGGCCTTGACCTCGTCGGCGCCGCAGGTGAAGAAGTGGACCAGGCGCAGGGCCTTGTATCCGGACTTGACGATCTTGGGGATGACGGACTTGAGGCCTCCGTTCTCAGCCAGCCACTTGGCCCGCTCCTCGGTGTCGCCCATCTCGGCGAACTGGGCCTCAAAGGCCGCGGAGAAGGGGATGAACTTCTCGCCGTTGCCGCGCTGCTTGATGTACTCCTTGACCGGGACGATCCACTTGCACTTCTGCGCCAGGAACTGCTTCATGCTCAGGTTCATGAGGTACACCATCGGCTTGGCGGTGAGGAGGTGGAACTTGTTGACGATGTCGATCTCGTCGGCGGACCAGGGAGCGGCGCGGATGTCCTTGCCAAGCTCAACCTCCTCCTCCTCCTCCTCCTCCTCCCCTGCGCCGGCTGCGGCCTCGTCGGCGGCAGACGCGGATGCGGACGCGCCGGCTGCCATCTCCGCGGCAGACTTCTTGGACACGTCGCTCATGGCCGCGACCATGTCATCGGCAGACCCCGTGAACTCGCCGTGGAGGAGCCAGTTGAGGGCCTTGACGGCCACTGTGAGGTCCGCCTTCGCCTCCTTGCCGCCGACGTTGCGCGCCACGTTCCGTGCGTGCTTGGTGATGTACGCCCTCACGGCCGCGATGTCCTTGAACTGCAGCTCCCGGTGGATGATGTGCAGGTCGCGAACCGGATCAACGCTGCCCTCGACGTGGGAGACCTGCGGCAAGCAGTCGGACAACAGAGGGTCGCTTTGCAGCGGGGCCAGCACGGAGGCACGGGCCGCACCGGCCGCGGCCGAGAACTGGGCGATCCAGCCCGCCAGCCGCTCACCTTCTTGTCCGGGAAGCCACGGCAGAGGTGGAAGATGCCGTCCACAGCGTCGATGTGCGAGAGAAAGGCGTTCCCCAGCCCCTTGCCCGCGGCTGCCCCCTTCACGAGGCCTGCGATGTCGGTGGTAGCCAGCTGGGCGGGAACCACGGACTTGGGCTTGAAGTGGTCGACGAGCCAGTCAAACCGGTCGTCCTGCGGGCGACAGTGGCCGAGGGATGCTGGGCAAAGTCAAGGATCTGGTAGTCGCGCCGGCCCAACCACACCACAGCAAGCCAAACCTGGCATGGTGTGCCGTAGTGAAAAGGGGAAGCTGCTCTTGACGGGGCGCTGCGTATGTGACCGCGGCGGGCACCTTGCGGGCCGGTCCACGCGCCCGTGTGCTCCCTTCTCACAGCGACTGGGACGCGCGCCTCGGTCGGCTCGAGCGTGCAGAAGGCGTAGTTCTCGGCTGGCACGCTCATGTTGCACATGAGATTGAAGAAGGTGCTCTTGCCGACGTTGGGGAGCCCCACGATGCCCATGGACACGTTATTGCTTGGCCTGCCGAGAAGCGGGCGCGGGGCCTCGGCAGCTGATCCCTTGCTCTTCTTGGGGGGCATGGTGATCGGGCTTCTTGCGGTGGGGGCTCGGGTGTGGCGCCGGGGGTTGGCCCAGATTGGCGAGCGGAGCCCTTCTTCGAGCAGCGAAAACCTCGGCTTGAGCCGGCAGAGCCTAGTGCAAGCCATGCACCTGCCGTGCTCGACGGTATCAGGCTCCCCTGGCGAACAGGTGCCGGTGTGCGACCCAGCCGTGCACACTCCTCGTGCCCGGGGTCGATGTCGGGCGCTGTGGGGGGAGCGTGGAGCCTCAGGGTACGAGAGTTCTTGCTCCCTGCCGCAGAAACCGGAGGCGAGCCTGGTGGTGAGGTTGAAGCCGATGAGGTCCGGCACCGCCAAGATGTGGAGACGCGGGATACAGGACTCATGGTGGCGATCAGTGTCGGGGACACATTCGGGCAGGTTCGCCGCAAGGTGGCCGCAGCAATCGATGCCGATCCGGCAGATATTCTGCTCCTATACCTTGGCAGACAGCTGCTTCTGGACGACCACGAGGATGCGAGCAGGCTTCGGCAGTGCGGTGATGACTACGTGCTGGTGGTGCGGGGCGACGTTGAGCGCAGGCTGAGCGCATGTGGCGAGCCCGAGCTCACCAAGGAGCTTGAGGACTGCATGGACGGCCGCGGACCTCCGCGAACGGTGACGAGGAAACGCCTGCGTGCCGACGCGCTGCGGCCCAAGGTAGAGGCGCTGCACGACGGCCGGACGAGGCTTGCGGACGGCAGTCTCCTTGAGCTGATTCGGCCGCTGCCGATCGGCCGATGGACTGGCGACCTTCTCCGCGTGGCGAGCGAGTGCCAGGTCGCCCTGCTGACAGGAAATCCGCTGGAGGTGACGGGGGCTGAGAACGGCGAGGGCGGCTCGTATTTCGTTCAGAGCAAGCGCCGCGGGGCGCTCGCCGTCCTCAAGCCGTGGGACGAGGAGGCGTACGCGCCCAACTGCCCGAAGCACAACAAGGCAACCTCGGCCAGATTCAGGGGGGGCATCTCGGGCTGAGCGGAGAAGCCTGGGCGCGGGAGGTGGCGGCGTTCATGCTCGACGAGGACGGGTTCGTCGGCGTGCCTCCGACGGCCGCAGTCGCAGTCACCAGCCATAAGCTGTGCAACGACGAGGTCCTTGAGCCGCTGCTCCCGCCGGTGGTGACACGCCGCTCCCTGCCGCGGGCCGGGGCGGAGGCAGCTTCCTCCGCCAGGGCGTCGTCCGCCGCCCAAGCCAGCGCTCCGTGGCCCAAGGTGGCATCCCTGCAGCAGTTTGTAGCGGGCGAGCCGCTGGAGGACTACGGCGCCAGCCTTCCAAGGGAGGCCAGCCAGCGCCTCGCCGTGTTCGATATGTACATGATCAACTCGGATCGCCACGTCTCCAACGTGCTGGTTGCGGGGGCTGGCGACGAGGCCCGCCTGATCCCCATCGACCACGGCCTGACGCTCCCGGACAAGCCCTGTATCGAATCGGTGTCCTTCCTGTGGAGCGAGGAGGCGCACCGCGACAACCTCGACGGTGAAGTGGCGGCCAGCGTTCGCGACTGGGTCCTGTCACGAGACGTGGATGCTGACGCGACCCGGCTTCGCAGCGAGCTAGGCATCCGGGAGCACTGCCTGCTGAATTTTCGGGTTGCCGGGCGGCTGCTTCAGCACTGCATCGGGGCCGGGCTCTCGGTCTGGCAGACTGTGCAGCAGTTTTGTCGTGTCAGGACGGAGCGGCCCTCTGAGCTCGAGAGGATCGTCGACCTCGCACGCCTGCATTGCGAGCGCACTGATGGCCATCGCAAGCAGCTGGTCGGACGGCCGACAGCCGCTCGCTTGGGCCGGGCCTTGACGGTAGGGGGTGCCTCGCAGGAGGCACACCTGGCACTCAGCGGGCAAACCCTCTCGCTCTCTGCCGTCCCAGCGGGGCTCGCGAGGGCAGCCATGGCCAAGGGCCAGGCCGGATGGCCCGACGCCGTTGCTGATGAGGGCGAGGAGGAAGTCGAGGAGGAGGACGACGAGGACAGCGAGGAGAGAGAGGAGGCAAAGGCCGAGCACAGCTCGGAGCAGGGCCGGGCCGAGGGTCTCGTCGCTGGTGCGGATGGCACGGCCACGGAAGCAACGGCCAGCACGCTCAGGGCGCACGCGGGCGGCGAGGAACCGGGAGCGGCCGCCACTGGGCGCGTCGCAGGTGCTGGCGACGCTCAAGCGGAGCTCGACAGGGCGTCATCGAACGAAACGAGCGGTGCGTCCTCGCTCGGCGCGTCAGACGCATCTCTGAGTGTGCCCACTCTGCTTCAGGAGACCAAAGGCAGCAGCGAGGGCGACGCGGACGGGAACTCCAGCCCTTCGGTTTCACCGCTGGGCACGGCGCTGCTCTCTTCCTCGTCCGACTCGAATCCGTGCTCTGGGGGCGACATTTTCGCTGCTGGCAGCGCCGGGCTGAAGCTGGTCCCGTTCAGCGCAACCGGAGTGCCGGCGGCCGGTGGCGCGAGCTGGGCTCCGACTTTGCCCGCGCTTGAGAGCACGGGCACTGAAGCCGCCGCGATCGGTGCAGCGGGTGATGACCACAAGCCCGGGCTCTCCACGGCAGCAACGGCCCGGCTGCCAGGGTCTGGCAGTCTTGGTGCCAGCACCGCGGCCGTGGCCGCAGCCGTGGCTGCAATTCCACCCCCAGCCCCGGCCCTCAGCGCACCTCCTGGTGCCTCTCCCCCTGGGTGTGCCGAGCTGGGTGGCGCTGCAGCGCGACGAGACTCCATCCCTGGGATCGGGAGCAGCCCTTTTGCGAGTCCCCCGGCGGTGCCAGCCCGCTCGTCGGGCGCTGGGCGCCTTGGCATCCCCGACGGCTTCATGCCCACTCACCCGATGCTGACCCGGCAAAACTCCAGCACATGGGTCACCAGCACCGACACCGTTGGCTACAGGGCCGCACAGCGTCGCTTTGGTGTGACGACGGGGGTGGGCGCGGCTCTCGCAGACGCGGCGGTGAGGGAGGCCGTGAGCGCGGCGCAGGACATCCCGGGACGCTCCATTCGGGTGCAGTCTCGCACTACCGTCCGGCTGTCACAGCTCCTGGACATCAGCGATGACATCCATGGCGATGGCCTCGTCTTGGCGCTGGCCACAGCTATCTCGAAGCCGGCCACGAGGGCCGCGGTCGACCGTGGGCCAGCCTTGCCCAGCCCGCTGAGACGAGGCGGAGGTGCCGGCGCCTCGATGGCCGAGGAGGAGCCCAGGTCCCATCGCAAAGCCGCGAGCTCTGGCTCGGCTGACCTGCCGGGGAGCACCCTGCTCGGCATCGGGCGGCGACCGGCTCCGGACAGCCCCTGGGCGGATGATGACGACTCGGCACCAGCGCAGAGCCTGTGCAAGACGAACTCCCGCGCGTCAGTCGTGTCTGCCGGAGCCGAGCAGGACGGTGTCGCGGTGGTTGTAGCGGCAGCCGTCTTCTGGCAGGGCGCCATTACGATCAGCGCGCTGGTCCCGTGCGGGGAGGGTGTGGGGCTGGAAACAGCAGACGAGGTCGGTGACGCGTTCCGCCACGCTGCCGCAGGCGCGCTCGTTGCAGCAGCCGGCGCGCGGGCGGGGCAAGAGTCCCGCCTCCTGGCCTCTGCGGGGTCCAACCGGCTGCAGTCTGCGCTACGCCACATGCTCAAGCGCAATGCCATCCCGGCGGGCATCGCGATCGGTGCGGCAAAAAGTCTGGCAGGTGCCGATCTCTCACCAGGCCAAGGCATCGCGGCGACCGGAGGCGCAGCCACGACGACGCGCAGCCCGGGGCTTCACGCGACCACCGCCCAGGTCACGACGCGCCGGCAGATCGGCCGAGGGTCGGACGGCCTGCGGCCCGCCGAGAAGGCCAAGCGGGACCCGCGCTCGTCGCCTGAGCTCCGAGCAATGGCGCCGGCCGGGAGGTCGCGCTCGGTGTCGCGCTCTCCGCGGCAGCGCATGAAGGGCAGCGCGGCCGATGCGGGAGCGTCTCCCTCGTTCAGCGGTCGGGCGGACAGTGGCGGAGGCTCCAGCGGCATGCTGCCCCCGCCCCTGAAGGACCTCGGCGGCGGCGCTCACACGTCGTTTGATACTGGGAGCAAGGTGGCCTCGATCACCCCGACAAAGCCGCCCAAGACCCGAATGGCCAGTGAGCTCTTCTCGTCGCCTGCCGCGAGCGCTGCGGCTCGGCGGCTTCAGACCGAGGGCGCCTGGTCGCCGCCTCCCCGCCTCTCTGGATCCAACCCAGCGGCGCCTTCGCCTTTGGCGGGGCCTGCCGACGGACGCCTCCCGGCCGCCGGCGGGCCGAGGGACTCCCCCACGTTCGGCACGGGCACGGGGATGATGCAGGACATTTCCCTCGTCGTGGTGGCGTCCAGCGCGGCAGGATCACAGAGTCCCGGCGGGGCGCGGACGCCAACGGGGATGGGCGGCGTCTCTTGGCCCCATGCAGCAGCCGCGTACCCCGGTGGCGGCGGCGGTGACGACGAGGACGCGTCCTCGGTTCGGTCTCTGTCTGCGGCCTCAAGCCCAAGGAGCCTGCGCGTGGACCGCGGACTCTCCTCGCTAGCCCGCGTGCCATCGCGTCGTGTCATGGCAGTGTCGGCTATTCACCATCACCCTGAGGGCGGCTCCAGCCCGAAGGCTACGGGCAGATCCCGCACCAGCTCCGCAGCGCCGACGTCCGACCAGGGCACAGATGCTGGCTCTGCCCCGCAGTCCGGCGGCGGCGCCGACGGCGACTGCGACGCGAGCACGACTGGCAGCACTGAGGTGCGCAACCTGCTTGACGCCACAGCTACGAGCGCCGGCGTCGTCGAGAGCCGACGGAGGCACGTGAGGTCGTCTTCAGGGCTTGCGTTCCGGAGGTCCGGACTGGCTGCGAGGTCTTACACGACCGGAGCCGGGCGCCCGGCGTCACCCCTGGCGATTGCTCGGCCTGCCGGCCGGGTCCAGTCCTCGACAGGCCTAGCGAGCCTGCTGCGTGCTGGCGACGCTTCCCCGGGGGACCGGTCCCCGTCCGTCTCCACGGATCCCGCGGTGGTGACGTCCAGGCCAGGGACGTCGGCGCCGCCCTCAAGCCACGGCCTGAGCGAGGACGCCGTCGACGGGGACGCTACCAGCTCAGCCGGTGCGCCGTCGGCGATGAACGTGTCCGTTGCAATCACGGTCATGGGGCCGCTCCATCCGTTCGGCCGCCTCGAGGACGCAGCGTCGCCGGCTGACGTGGACCAGGGCCAGGCCCGTGATGAGGTTCGTATCCTTGGCAAGCGGTGCGGCCTCGCAGCGCTGGTTGAGGCTGGCGCGAACGTCCAGCTCATGGACAGGGATCAGGTGCTGGCCACACCGGGCGAGCTTGACGCGTCTGGGTTCGGGGCGGCCCAGAGCTCCGGCTCCGCCGAGCCATCCTCACGCCGGCCGCCGAGGCGAGCAAAGCTGTCGCGGCAGTCCCGCTTTGGACCTGACGGCCAGGTCACAGACTTTGGCGACGCCTCGCAGCCTAGCGAGGACGACGAAGCGAGCGACAGCGACAGCGGGGCCAGCAGCTCTCACAGCAGCGGCAGCCAAGGCAGCGGCCCTGGCAGTATCGATCACGAGGACGAGAGCGCCGCGCTGAGCAGGGCTGTGGGCGCAGCGGCCTCACGGGCTGGGCGTGACGCAGCCGGTGGAGTCGCTGTGACCGCATCTCAATCCCGCGACGGGACGCCCTCGAGTGCCACATCGGCACCCATCGAGTCGAGGGTCCCTGTGGTCCCTGGAACCGCCGCGCAGAGGCCCCGGATCCGGTCCACGCTGTCGGCGTCGTCCCGGAGACTCACGGACAGGCCTCAGCGAATCTCAAGGAGCACGACGGTCACGCCGCGCGGGTTGTTCGCAAGATCCCCACGGCTACGCTCTGAGGCCCTGGGGCAAGCGCTGGCCCCGCTGCAGCTGGTCATCCGCGAGCCCAGCCAGTGGAGCAGGTGGTATGGCACGGAAGACGCGGCCCGCCTGCTTCTTCGGGCGGCACAGCACTGCATCGAGATTCACGTCAACGTCGTCAAGATCAGGAAGTCATAGCGAAGCCGGTGCCGAGTGTGCCCCCCCCCTCCAACAGCTGAAGCGTCGTTGAGTGTTTAAAGAGTGGGCAGCCTTGCTTCGAACCAGTGAAGTGTGCGACGCATCATCTCAGAGCCGGGGCGTGATTGCACCCTCACACAGCCATCTTCATCTTGATCCCCTTGTGCGGCTCGTAGCCCTCCACCACGAAGTCCTCGAACCGGAAGCCGTCGATGTCCGACACCTCCCTCGCCAGGCGCAGGGAAGGAAACGGGCGGGGCTCACGGTCCAGCTGCCTGCGCAGGGGTGCCACGTGGTTCAGGTACACGTGTGCGTCCCCGATGACGTGCACGAAGTCGCCGGGCTGCGAAGGGGGCGGGTAAGAGGAGCGCGGCGGGGCATGAGTCCCGGCAGTGCAGCGCCGCACGCTGCGTTGTGCCGTGTATGGTCGGCGGCAATTCGCATCCGCATGACTCACCTTCAGGCCAGCGACGTGCGCAAGCATGACCGTGAGAAGGCTGTAGGACGCGATGTTGAAGGGGACCCCGAGTCCCATGTCGGCCGAGCGCTGGTACATCTGGCAGGAGAGCTCTCCGTTCGCGACGAAGAACTGTGCCATCATGTGGCATGGCGGCAGGGCCATGTCCGGGATCGCTGCGGGGGAGGGGGAGGCAACCACGAAGCCAGCGAAAGCAGTCGTCGCTGGGGCGGCGGTCGCGACCGAGCGACGCAGGCCGGGGCAGCAAGTACTGGCCAGCGAGCGATCTGAAGCCGCTGTCATCCTGGGCAGGATGAAGGCGCGCCGGACAGCCTCGCCAGGGTGGAGAGCCTCACCCGCGGGGTTCCACGCCGACAGGATGATGCGCCTGTCGTTGGGCTTGGTCTTGATCTTGTCGACCACCTGCTTCAGCTGGTCGACGCCCTGCCCCTCGTAGTCCGCGTGCATGTCCTTGTACTCCGCGCCAAAGTGACGCCACTGGAACCCGTACACCGGGCCGAGGTCACCCTCCTCCCTGTGCGACAGCCCGCTCTTGTCCAGGAACTCCCGCGACCCGTTCCCGTCCCAGATCCGCACGCCCTTGTCCTGGAGGGTGCGCGCGCTCGTGTCGCCGGAGATGAACCAGAGCAGCTCCTCGGCGACGCCGCGCCAGAAGACGCGCTTCGTCGTCAGCAGGGGGAGGATCCCGTCGCGAAGGGAGAAGCGCATCTGCACGCCAAACTTGGAGAGCGTTCCCGTGCCCGTGCGGTCACCGCGGCGAACGCCGGAGCGAAGGATGTCGCGAATGAGCGCGAGGTACTGCTGCTCGGGGTGCACGCCCGCACCTTGTGCCGCCGCCAGGGCCCCGATATCCGGGATGGAGGTGCGGCGGGGGTCGGCGTGCGCCAGCTCGCCGGCGATTGGCGCAGCCCCGGGCGAGCTGGCAGCCTCGAGGTACAGGAAGCCTGCCGCTGGCTCGGCGGGAGCAGCAGCCGACGCGGTCCCGCTGTTGACCCACTGAGTGAAGGAGAAGGTCACGCCGGCCTCCATCATGGCAGGCTGCGGCGGTATCGGGGGCAGGCACGGCACAACGGGTTGGCCTGCGGGAACCTATGTCGTGGCGCTCATCCGGCTGTGGGAACTCACGGCTCGCATGGTGCACCGGAAGGGCGTATCATCGCCCATCGGCCACGCGATGCCGACGTCCGTGTCGTGCTCAGGCGATGCGATCTCCGAAACGTACAACACGTCAGCCAAGCCAAGTGCGACGGCTTCATCGAACGCGGTTGCACCCCCAATGATGTGCACGGTCTCGATTCCCTCTGCGATGGAACGCAGTGGCGTCGTCGGGCGTGTATGAGGGGGGGGGGGCAGCAGAACGATTCGCTCGTGTAGAAGCCGCCCGCACGCTGAGGGCTCACCGAGCTTCCGAACGGCGGCGATGGCGTCCGCGAGGGACGCTGCCACCACTACATCGTCCGGCAGCGCGTCTTCTCTGCGGGGGTCAGGAAGGACCACGGGGCTCGTGCATCGTGGATTTCAAACTGGCAACTCGCGCATGGCGCCCCTGCCACAGCCGAAGCCGGCCACGATGCCCGACTAGAAAGCTGCCGTTGCACCGCCATGCGGTTCTGGTCCACCAAGGCGCGCGCAGCCCAGCTTCCGGGGACCTCACGCCCTGACAGTCGCCTCGTCACCGCGAGTGAGAACGACGTTCAGGCGACCCCTGAGCGGCCGAAACTTGGCCGGGATCCCCTTCCACGTCCGCCTTCCCATGATGGCCGCGTTCCGGCCAGTCTCTGAGCGGGTGTCGCGCGTTGTGTTTCGGAAGAAAGCCATATCAGTGTCCAGACGCCACGGGAGAGTCCCGTCCTTGCCGATGCCCCCGTCGGGCGTCACAGCCACCACGATTGACACCGCAGCGGCGCCGTCGGTCCGGGTCACACGCGGCATCTGGGCCAGCGAAGGGGGAAAGGCGTCGGCCATCCCTGCTGCGCCTTCAGAGGGCGCTGGCGCAGCCGATGCGGATGCTGCTGCCATTTTTTCAGCCACACGTGTGCACGAAGCGGTGCGGGCAGCCCTCTGTGCGCTGGTGATGTAGAGTCGGCCGCGGGAACCGGCGGGCAAAGCCGGCAACCCCCGCACCCGGCACCTGGAGAGGGTCGCCCCACGCGGTGCCAGCTCCAGTTTCGCGGGAACTGTCATATCTCTGTCAAGTTGGGGAGCTGCAGGCTCCAGGGGCTCGCTGTTGCGGTCACCCGCAGGACACGCCGCCGGGGATTTCTTGAGTCTGGCGCCAGCTTCGGATGGCACGCTCCTGGGGCTCGCGGCCGGCCATGGCCCTGGTCTCGCTCATCTTGATCACGAGCCTCCCATGTCGCGGGGATGCCGGCGCCCGAGGGCCTCGTCGGCTTACGGTGGGCTCGAGCAACACGACCGTCATTGCGTACGCCTCAGGACTGTACTGGGTCCTTGCCCTCCCAGCGCTGGCACAGTCCGCACCTTTGGGCCCTCCGGAAGCCCAGCGGCCCTTGCTTGAGCAGCATGACTCAGCGTGCACTCGCGTTGGGCTCGTGCCGACCGCGAGGACCTTGCGCCTGAACACTACTACGTGGGGGCTCAGGCTGCTCCGCTCAATCACTGTGGGCCTGAACGGCAATAACAGGACTGCTGAAAGCAGCATGGCTTCACTTGGTGGCTGCTGTGTCGCTGGGGCCTGGTGCGAAAGCGACTCGGCCAAAGTCCCCGGCGTTCGCTGCGTCACCCACGCGGTGGGCGGGCAGGTGTACGACAACTTCGGATGGCTTCCGTCGCCAGGGCCAAGCCGTGCGCACCGACCCCTCTACACGTGCGTGCGTCCCCTCAGCCCGGGTGAACCGGGTGGGCAGTCTCTGGTACCGCCGGACCCGCCCGTGGTCACGGCGGTTCACGGCACCCGCCCCGGCCCGACGTTCGGCAGTCCCCAGGTGTTCGTTCCTGCAACAAATCTCACGTACAAGACATCAGCCACCGCTTTGCGGACGACTGTGACGGTCGACGGCT
>Ga0306871_1000394_pt1 | contig 16932 bp, 16 predicted proteins | sample AntRauMeHopE1497_FD_190447 | JGI IMG/M metagenome (GOLD analysis project Ga0306871, IMG submission 190447) | Saline lake microbial communities from Rauer Islands, Antarctica - Metagenome Hop E1 #497 (v2) (version 2) | ecosystem: Environmental > Aquatic > Non-marine Saline and Alkaline > Saline ... | reverse complement strand
GGCCCGTGCGCTCGATTCGGCCGATGGACCCTGACATTGTGTCGCCCTTCGGTGGCATCATCGCCTATTCGGGCGGGCAAGAGCGCTTCGTTCAGATGATGCAAGCCGCTCCTGTGTACAACGCCATTCACGGCCAGGGCGACACCGCCAACACCTTTTTTCGCGGCAGCAACGCACCCGCCCCGCACAACGTGATGGTGAGGGCACCCGAGGTCATCGCTCAGCACCTCGATCGCGCCGCGCCCATCCAGCAGTTTGCTTTCGCTGCGAGCATCGCTGCGGCAACCGCCAGCAAAGAGGGTGCGCCAACCGCGGGCATCACCATGCGGTTCGGCTCGCTGAGCACGCCAGCGTGGTCGTGGGATGCTGCGACCGAGCGTTGGTTGCGATTCCAGACCGGCGGCGCCGCTGATACTGACTCTTCGGGCGCCCAGCTTTCGAGCGTCAACGTGGTCGTGCTTCGGGTTCCGGTCGACGTGATTCAGGACATCCCGACCACGCAGCTGATCGGTTCCGGCGAGGCGTGGGTGTCAACCGGGGGTGCCACGATTCGGGCCACCTGGTCGAAGGGCTCGATGACAGAGCCGATTCGTCTTCTCGATGAGAACGGTGTCGCCGTGCGGCTCGGCCCGGGCAACACCTGGGTAGAGCTCGTGCCCCTGGCCGGCGAGCTCGCATTCTTGTAGCAACCGCCGGCTCACACGCGGCGCCACGGCTCACGCTCGGCTTCGCGGCTTGCACTCGACCCTGCCGAGTGCCAGAATCAGTTAGCACTCGCGCTCTGTGAGTGCCAATAGCTACCGTACGTACAGCGTCCGAGAGGGACAACACACACATGGCTAAGATCATTGCTTTTGACGAAGAGGCCCGTCGTGGCCTCGAGCGCGGCCTCAACATTCTGGCTGACGCCGTAAAGGTCACACTCGGCCCCCGCGGCCGCAACGTGGTACTCGAAAAGAAGTGGGGCGCCCCCACCATCACCAACGATGGCGTCTCCATTGCCAAAGAGATCGAACTCGACGACCCGTTCGAGAAGATCGGCGCCGAGCTGGTCAAAGAGGTCGCGAAGAAGACTGACGACGTCGCCGGCGACGGAACGACCACCTCGGTCGTGCTCGCCCAGGCGCTGGTTCGCGAAGGCCTGCGCAACGTTGCAGCCGGAGCCGACCCAATCAGCCTCAAGCGCGGCATCGAGAAGGCCACGCAGGCCGTCTCAGCTCAGCTGTTGAAGAACGCCAAAGAGGTTGAAACCAAAGAAGAGATCGCGGCCACCGCGAGCATCTCGGCGGCTGACCCCGAAATCGGCGCACTCATTGCCGAGGCCATCGACAAGGTCGGCAAAGAGGGTGTCGTCACCGTTGAGGAGTCGAACACCTTCGGCACCGAGCTTGAGCTGACCGAGGGCATGCGCTTCGACAAGGGTTACCTGTCGGCATACTTCGTCACCGACCCTGAGCGTCAAGAAGTGGTCTTCGAAGACCCTTACGTGCTCATCGTCAACGGCAAGATCTCGGCCATTAAAGACCTTCTTCCGATCGTCGACAAGGTGATTCAGAGTGGCAAGCAGCTGCTCATCATCGCCGAAGACGTCGACGGCGAAGCACTCGCGACCCTCGTGGTCAACAAGATTCGTGGCATCTTCAAGTCGGTTGCCGTGAAGGCTCCGGGCTTCGGTGACCGTCGCAAGGCCATGCTGCAAGACATCGCCATTCTTACCGGTGGTCAGGTCATCAGCGAAGAGGTGGGTCTCAAGCTCGAGAACGCCACCCTCGACCTGCTGGGCCGCGCCCGCAAGATTGTCATCACCAAAGATGAGACCACGATCGTTGAAGGCGCCGGTGAGGCTGACGCCATTGCCGGTCGTGTCAAGCAGATTCGTGCAGAGATCGAGAACACTGACTCTGACTACGACCGCGAGAAGCTGCAAGAGCGCCTCGCCAAGCTCGCTGGTGGCGTCGCCGTCATCAAGGCTGGCGCGGCCACTGAGGTCGAGCTCAAAGAGCGCAAGCACCGCATCGAAGATGCTGTGCGCAACGCTAAGGCGGCCGTCGAAGAGGGCATCGTCGCCGGTGGTGGCGTAGCGCTCATCCAGGCCGGCAAGATGGCGTTCGAATCACAGGCGATGCTTGACCTCGTCGGTGACGAGGCAACGGGTGCGAACATCGTGCGCGTGGCCATCGACGCTCCGCTCAAGCAGATCGCGCTCAACGCCGGTCTCGAGCCTGGAGTGGTCGCAGACAAGGTGCGCAACCTGCCCGTCGGTCACGGCCTCAACGCCGCAACCGGTGAGTACGTTGACATGCTCCGTGCCGGCATTGCTGACCCGGTCAAGGTGACGCGTTCAGCACTGCTCAACGCGGCGTCGATCGCCGGCCTCTTCCTCACTACCGAGGCAGTTGTCGCCGAGAAGCCCGAACGGCACGCGGCACCCATGGGTGACCCGAGCGGTGGAATGGACTTCTAAGTCTGAACCTTTTGCGCAGTCAAAACGGGGCGGTTTCTTCACGGAAACCGCCCCGTTTTGCATTGGCTGGCCCCGTATGGCTGATGGGATGCACCCCAGGAGGGCGACGCCGTCAGCGCATAAACATGCGTGCGGCCTGCTGTTCTACATCGGCGTAGCCGTGTGCCACGTGACCGAGCGCCTCGTTCAAGCCCGACAGCGCCTGCTCGACGCGCTGATACGCCGCCGACCACTCGCTGACGGCACTCTGGAAGGCGGTTGCGGCCGACCCGCTCCAGGTGGCCTGCAGGTTAGCGAGTTGAGCCTGCAGAGCCGATGCTTCGGCTTGAAACCGACCGATTGTGCCTCGCGTTGCGGTAGTTGAGGCGATAACCACTTCACTATCGACCTGAAATCTGGTCATCGTGCACCGTGCCCGTCTACGGGCGCCCTGCCCGTTCTAGGTGCAGGTTAGCTAGGTGGTGGGGTGCGGGTGCTGGCGGGCGTCGGCCCGGGGGAGCCTGGCGCTGGCGCCGGCATGGGGAGGATCGGCGTGGGCAGACCGCGCGTGGGCAGACCGCGCGTGGGCAGACTGTGCGTGGGTAGACCGTGCGTGGGGAGGCCGTGCGTGGGGATGGCCAGCGGCAGTGCCACTCGAAAGGTTGCTCCGCCCCCCGGAGTCTCGAGTACGACAACGTGGCCCGCGTGTAAACCGACGATCGAGGCCACGATGGCCAGGCCGAGGCCCGACCCGCCAGTGTCTCGAGCTCGCGAAGAGTCAGCGCGAAAGAACCGCTCAAAGATTTTCTCGCGCAGCTGGGGGGCGATGCCCTCACCGTGATCCACAACAGAAATAGTGCCCATACTGGCTGCCCGATCGACACCCACGGTGATCTCAATCGGTGAGCCCGCAGGAGAAAACCGCAGGGCGTTGCCGACCAAATTAGTCACCACCTGGCGAATCTTGTTTTCGTCAGCCGTCACCACTGCCAGCACTTCGCCGGTGTTATTCGACACTGGCGACACTGGCGACAGCGGCGAGATGGCCGGGGCGGCATCGTGTGTCGCAGGCTGTGCTGCACGGCGACCGCGCAGTCGGGCTCGAGCGAAACCGGCGAGGCTGCTCGCTGCGCTACTGGCTATGCCGCTGGCTGTACCGCCGACCCCAGAGACCGACGGGTCGCCGTCGACGGGGGCGGTACCGAACGCGGCGCTGTGCAGGTCGAAGGATGCCGATGCCTGGGCGGCAGCAGCGGTAACCGGCGTGTCGACGGGTGCGATATCGACGACGACGGTGACCACTCGATCGGGTGCGCTGGCCATCGAGTCGAGTGCCGCATCGTGGGCAACCGGAAGAAGATCGAGCGCGGCCAGTTCGAGTGGGCGTGACTCATCAAGTCGAGCGAGCGCGAGAAGGTCAGTCACCAACTCGCCCATGCGGATGGCTTCTTTCTCAATGCGTTGCATGGCTTGCGCCACGTCGTCAGCACTATTGAGCGCACCCATGCGGTACAGCTCGGCATACCCGCGCACGGAGACCAGCGGCGTGCGCAGCTCATGGCTGGCGTCACCGACGAAACGGCGCATCTGCGAAATGGTTGACGCGCGGTCGGCAAAGGCTCGGTCAATACGACTGAGCATGATGTTGAGCGAGCGATTCAGGCGCCCGACTTCGGTGTTGGGCGTTGTGCCGCCCAGGCGCTGGCTGAAATCGCCGCTCGCAAATCGCGCTGCCGTGGCTTCAACATCGCGCAGTGGCCGAAAAGTTGAGGTCACGAGCATGCTGGTGAGAACAGCGCTGACGATGACCACTATGAGCCCGAACCCCAAAAAGATCGACGCGAATGACCCGATGATGGCGTTGGTATCGGTGAGGTCGGCGCCGATGACAAGGGTGGCCGTCGACCGCTCACCGGTGTCAGCACTACTCACGGTGAGCGGAAAGGCAAAAACGCGCCACTGCGCAGTGCGGTCACCGCTGGTGACAGTGATGCCGCCCTCACCGCGATTCGCATCGGACTGCGCAACTGCGGCAACATCGGGTGCCCGTGACCGGCTTGCGTCGCTGACGTTGTCGTCGATAAGGCTGCCGTCGCTGGCGATAGCGCCGAAGTAGAACGGGTTCGAGAAGACCGACGGGGTTAGATCGGTGAACGCGTCGAAGTCCCTGAGGTTAAACGTTTCGGGCGTCTGCGGTAGCTCGTCGGCCGCCTGGCTGAGCTGGCGGTCAACCTCGTCGATCAGCGTGCGTTGCAATACGGTCAGGGTGCCGACGCCCACCACGAGCAGTCCGAGGGTGACCACGAACACCGTAAACCCGGTGACCTTGGTCCGCAGGGAGATGGTCTCCCACCATTGGACTAACTGCTCATGCATCAGGGGTCAAGGCTAAAGCTTGGCAGCCTTGAGCATGTAACCGAACCCGCGCTTGGTCTGAATCAGCGGTTCGTCGGTGTGCGGGTCGAGCTTGCGCCGCAGGTATGAAATGTAGCTTTCGACGATGCCGGCGTCTCCGTTGAAGTCGTACTCCCACACGTGATCGAGAATTTGCGCTTTCGACAGCACGCGATTGGGGTTCAACATTAGGTAGCGCAGAAGTTTGAACTCGGTGGGGCTGAGTTCAATGACCTCGGCGCCGATCGTTACCTCGTGTGTGTCCTGATCCATGGTGAGGTCGCCCGTGCGAATGACCGAGTCGTCATCTTCTTGCATGGTGCGGCGCAGAATTGCTTTGATGCGGGCCACGATTTCGTCGAGGCTGAACGGCTTCGTGACGTAGTCGTCGCCGCCGACCGTGAGACCCATGATCTTGTCATCGGTGTCATCTTTCGCGGTGAGAAACAGGATGGGGCTGGTGTACCCGCTCGAGCGAAGACGCTTCGTCACACCGAAGCCGTTGATGTCAGGCAACATGACGTCAAGAATGATGAGGTCGGGTTCTTCTTCGAGCACCGCCGAGATGGCCTGCGCCCCGTTGCTGACCGCGCGTACCGCGAATCCGGCGAAGCGCAGGCTCGTGGTCAGAAGGTCGCGAATGTTGGGCTCGTCATCGACGATGAGAATCTTGGGTCCGTCAGGCATGACCCCAGTATCTGGGCTTTATGTGAGAGTTTGCTGAATGCCCGCGCTATGCGGCGGCCTCGATCTGGTGTGAATCCAAGATTGTGTAGCTGTAACCCTGCTCAGCAAGAAAGCGCTGGCGATTTTGGGCAAAATCTTGGTCGACAGTGTCGCGCGCGACCAGCGTATAAAAGCTGGCCGGGATCCCACTCTTCTTAGGCCGCAGTAACCGGCCAAGGCGCTGCGCCTCTTCTTGCCTCGAGCCGAACGAGCCTGACACCTGAATGGCGACCGTGGCCTCTGGCAAGTCGATCGAGAAGTTGGCGACCTTCGATACGACGAGCACCGGAGTGCGGCCATCCCGAAACTCTTGAAACAAGCGTTCGCGTTCATCGATCGAGGTCGCGCCCGTGAGCTTAGGTACGCCGAGATCGTCGGCGAGCTCATCGATCTGATCGAGGTACTGCCCGATGACCAGGATGCGTTCGCCGGCGTGCTGCGCCACGAGACGCTTCACCACCTCGCGTTTGGCCGGAGCCGTCGCGGCAAGCCGGTAGCGCTGATCGTCAGCGCTCGCCGCATACTCGAGCCGCTCGGTGGGCGGCAGATCAACGCGCACCTCAAAACAGCTCGCCGGCGAAATGAAGCCCTGGCGTTCGATCTCTTTCCACGGCGCGTCGAAGCGCTTCGGGCCGATGAGGCTGAACACGTCACCCTCACGCCCGTCTTCACGCACAAGCGTCGCCGTGAGCCCCAGCCGGCGGCGGGCCTGCAGCTCGGCGGTGAGCTTGAACACGGGCGCAGGCAGCAGGTGCACTTCGTCGTAGATGACGAGCCCCCAGTCGAGCGCATCCAGCAGCGCCAGGTGGGCGTACTCACCCTTTCGCTTGGCAGTCAGAATCTGGTAGGTGGCGATCGTGACCGGCTTGACCTCTTTCACCTGGCCCGAATACTCGCCAATTTCGTCTTCGGTGAGAGTGGTACGGGCCAGAAGCTCGGCCCGCCATTGACGTGCTGAGACAGTGTTCGTGACGAGGATGAGCGTGGTCGTGCCAGCCTGCGCCATCGCGCCGGCACCCACGAGCGTCTTGCCCGCGCCACACGGCAACACCACGACCCCTGAACCGCCAACGAAGAACTGATCAATGGCCTGCTGCTGGTACGGCCGCAGCCCCCACGCATCAAGGTTCAAGTCGATGGAATGGGGGGTTCCGGGGGTGTACCCGGCGAGGTCTTCGGCTGGCCAACCAATCTTCACCAGCTCTTGCTTGATCTGACCGCGCGCCCAGGGGGCCAACTCGTAAGCCGAATGATCGAGGCGACGGGTCAACAGCGGGGCCACCCGCTTGCTGGCGGCGATCTCGGTCAGCACGGCAGCATCCGTCGACCGCAGCACCAGCGTGCCTTCGGCGTCGCGCACAATGATCAGGCGGCCATACCGACCCACCGTTTCGGTGATGTCAATGGTGACCGAGGGCGGCACCGCAAACTTCGCATACTTCTCGAGCACGGCGAGCATTTCAGCTGCCTCGTGACCGGCAGCGCGAGCGTTCCACAGGCCTAGACGCGTGATGCGGTAGGTGTGCACGTGCTCAGGAGCTCGCTCAAGTTCGGCGAAAACGGCCAACGCGTGGCGAGCCTCATCAGCCTGAGGGTGGGCGACCTCGAGTAACACGGTTCGATCGCTCTGCACAATGAGCGGGCCATCAGGATTCATAGCCTGTCAGCTTAGGCCGCTCGCCTGAGTGCCCTCGACCGGGTGCTCGCGCCTGGGTGCCTTCGACCGAGTGCCTTCGACCGGGTGCTCAGTCGCTGTCTACTCGAGGGCTTCTAGCGCTGTGATGCTGGCCACCGGCAACGTGCGTTCAATATCGGCGGCTTTATCGCGGCCCCGCACGCGACCGGCAGAGATTCCCGTCGGTTCGAGTTCAAATGAGCGTTCGCTGCCATCGGGCAGACGCACAGTCGCCCGCAGCGACAGCTTGCCGCGCAACGCTAACTGCCACTGACGCGCCACCCAGGCAGTGTCACCGTCTGCGCCGACCGTTGAACCGCTGCGGATGCGCGCGACCGCCGCCTCGACTGAGTCGTCGACCACGGGTGGTACGACGCGAGTGCGCGCGCGGCCGGGCCTCTCGGGGGTGAGGGTTCCGGCGACCGGAGCGGCCGGGTAGCGCGCATCGATGAGGGTCCACAACACGACGGCGCTGTCGAACCGACTGATCAATCGATTTGGGGCCACTCGGCGCAGGCCCAGAGTGGCGGTCGCCGCATCAACCAGCATCGTCTCGAGCGACAGGGGTTCTTCGCTGTACACCTGCGTTTTAGCCCCGAGTTCAGCCGACTCACCGTCATCGAGGGCGCCCACCCGCACAGTCCCGTACCGGCGAGCGGTTTCGTCAATCAGGTAGGCGAGTGGTTGCGGAACGCCGGTCAGAGAAATGGACGCCAAGAAGGTCGTGAGGCTCTTCGCTGTTTCGCCCATGGCCACGGCGCGCGTCACGCTGTCGGCAGAGATTCGGTAGCGGCTCGCCAGCGAAGCACCCTCCACGTCAGCGACCCGGCGCAAGCGTTCATCGATGGCACCCGCCAGCGGCCCGGGCGACACGATGGTGAGGTCGTCTTGAAGATAAACCTTCTCAACCTCGGCAGGAATCAGGGGGGCAAGGGCCGCCGCGGCAGATCGTGCAGTGCGCCTGACGAGTGTGCGCCCCACCGTGCTGGGCCTGCCGTCAACAGTGATTCCGAGGCGGTCAGCCTGCCCGACCCGGCGGCTCAGGCGAGCGAGCAAGACGTCGCCGCCCGCCGGATACAGCCATGCGACAAAGTCAGCGAGGCCCGAACCCCACGGTGATTCGGCACGCTCGGCGAGCACTGCTACCAATTCAGGAGGCAGCGATTGACGCCATGCTGCAGCAAGAGCACCCCAGCGGTCGGTGAGAGGCAAACGTCGCCAGGCGTCACCGCGATCAGTCGGCCGCGAAAACCCTGCATCGTCACCGATCAGCCCCGCCAGGGTCGCCAGATCGAGCACCGTGGCGACCTCGCCTGATTCGCAGCCGGCGGCGGCCGCAAGCCGCTTCACGTCGGGTAGTGCCAGGCCGCCGCGTGCGAGCAACCGGCCCGGGGCATCAGCCAACGCCAGCACCATTTCGGAGACCGCGGTGGTCGACGTGAACGCGCGCTCGGCGGCTCCCCGGTCGATGAAGCGGCGGTCGGTGTCGGCTGCGTCTGGTGCGGTGTCTGGTGTTGGTGCCGGTGCTGGTGGCGGTGCTGGTGCTGGTGGCGGTGCCGTGGCTGGTGGCGGTGCCGTGGCTGTGGCGACGCCCTCGGGCGCAGCCTCGTCGGGTGGCGTGGCAGAGGCACGCAGTTGTTCAGCGCTCGGCAGGCCGCGAGCGGGCCAGCCATCGAACTCGGCGGCGACCGCCGGCCACACGAGAATCTGGTTGGCGTTGCGGTCGGCGAGAAGGGCATCCAGCGCCGGCTCAAGATCGTGCAGAAGCTGCTCGAAAGTGCGGTCGAGTCGGGCGGCGAGTTCGGCGAGGTCTGTTCCGTCGGGATGCTCTGCGGCCGTGGCCAGGGCGGCTAACGTACGACGGGTCAAAGCCGACAGTGCTTGGCCGAGCGCCGCCGGATCGAGCAGCGCTTCAGCGAGGTCGAACACGTCGCGCAGCACAGCAGGTGCCAAAGACCGCTCACGGATCACCCGCGCCACAGTCGCGTCGTCGAGGTCGCGCAGTCGCGCCGCAAGGGCGAGAGAGGCGGCGCTAGTTGCCGGCATTTTTTGCGGCTCGCCCCCGACGCAGAATGCTCGTGACAAGCAAAACGATGATGAGCACAAACCCGATCGGGAGCCCGATCAGCGGCAGCATGGTGACGACAGGCCAGATTCCCACCTCGAAGTCACCCCGGCCAAGACCCACGCTGGTGGCTGTGATCAGGGCCATAAAACTAATCAAGCTGATCACGATGACGCCCGCAACCATGTAGGCGAGGATGCGTTCGACGCGGTCGCTTCCTGCAGCAGAATTTTCGGGCACGCTCTCCAGGATACGTGCCGGGGTTCATCGCGTCGCACGCCAGGTATCCTCAGACATTGGACTGATTCACAAGGAGCGCTCATGCCCACCGGCAAGGTCAAGTTTTACGACCAAGATAAAGGTTTCGGCTTCATCGCCAGCGATGAGGGCGACGAAGTTTTTCTGCACGCCTCTGCGGTGCCCGAGGGTGCGATCATCAAGCCGGGCATGCGGCTTGAATTCGGTGTTGCTGACGGCAAGCGGGGCGCTCAAGCACTGTCAGTGCGCATTCTGGATGCGAAGCCATCGCTCGCTCGCGCCAACCGCAAGTCGGCTGACGACATGTCGATCATTGTCGAAGACCTCGTCAAAGTGCTCGACAGCATCGGATCGAACCTCAAGCGAGGCCGATACCCCGACGCTGAGCACGGCAAAACTATCGCGGCTGTGCTGCGCCGGGTCGCCGACGACCTGGAAGCGTAGGCCTTCGCGTGGCGCGCGCCCGCAAGGCCCCAGGGGCGCTCGCCGCGGCTGGGGCTGGTGCTGCTGACGTGGCTGCTGCCGGTGCCGATGCCGTTGCCGTTTTGCTTGAGCCGATCGCGCGCCAAGCGTTGGGTGAGATCACGCGCGCCGCACACGTCGGAGTGTTGCGCGATGTGGTCGTCGACGGCCATGTCGCAACAGTGCGTTTTGCGACAACCCAGGGCGGGTATCCCGGCTGGAACTGGACCGTCTCCATCGCCGTGAACCCCGGCATGGATCCCAGTGTGCTCGAAACCGAACTCATGCCCGTCGAAGGGGCCCTCGTTGCGCCCGACTGGGTCCCGTGGGCTGATCGACTCGACGACTACTTGGCACAGCAGGCGCTCGACGGCGAGCTCGCCAGCGCTGACGCAAGCCTCGATGACGACGACGTTGACGACGCGGATGATGACGCGGATGACGACGACGACCATGATGACGACGACCTGGATGGCGATCACGGGGACGACGTCTTCGACGGCGTAGACATCGACTTGCACCTCGACGACGAGCCGCACCCTTCGTCCTAAGCCGCATTCTGGCCCAAAACTCGCACTGTGGCCCGAATGTTTGGGCCAGAATGCGAGTTTTGGGCCATAACGCCCCGCCCATCCGCCGTGGCCCCGCCTCCGCCCCTTTCTGCGCGAGCCTCCCGCTACTTTGAGGCCGCTTTGAGCGAGCACGCCCCTCCTCGACCCCGCCGCCCCGACTCGCCCCCGCCCCGCCTCCGCCGACGCCTGGCGCGGCAACTCATCGACGCCCGACGGCTCCTCCACTTGGCGCTGCGCTGCGCCCGCACCACCGTCTGCGGCTATGCCGATGGTGGGGAGCCCACACGTCGGCAAGGCTGAGGTGGTGCATCCAGACAATTTCCGCCAACTCATCGTTCGACCGAATGCGCACATCGACTCGGGCATGCGGGCCCACGACTATCGGGCGGCCGCCGCGGGGAGCCTGCATCGGCTTGTTGCCGGGCGTTTCGTGTCAAGCGACGAGTGGGCTTTGCTTGATAAGGATGCGCAGCATCGGCTACTCGTGCACGCAGCGGCCGAGCGGCTACCGGCTGGCGACGTCGTCTCACACTGGTCGGCCGCAGCACTGTGGCATCTGCCGTGCATCGGTCGATGGCCCGACCGGGTGCACGTCACGACCGCACCTGATGGCCGCCGCGCCTCGACGTCGGCTCTAGTACGGCATCAGCGGTCGCTCGCTTGTACTCCTGTAAGTGTCGCCGGAATCACCGTGACGTCGCTTGCCGAGACCGTCATCGACGTCGCGCGTATCGGCACGTTCGCTCAGGCTGTGGCGGTGGGTGACGCGGTCTTGTGGCGCGCGTCGTATCCGCGAGATGCAGGCGGGCTGCCCGGCCTCGCGCCCGATCAGCTCGAGCAGGCTTGGCTCGCCGGCAGAGAACGTCGGGGAGCAGCTCGCGCGCGTCGGGTACTCGACTTCATTGACGGCCGCGCGAATCGGCCGGGGGAATCACTCGCGCGTGTGACGATGGCCGAGTTGGGGGTCGCTGCGCCTGAACTGCAGCATCTCATCGTGTTGCCCGACGGGGAGCGTTATTTTCTTGACTTCTACTTTCCTGAATTCGACGTGGGTCTCGACTTTGACGGGCGTATCAAGTACCTCGACCCGGCTTTTCGTGGCGGGCGCAGCGCAGATCAGGTGGTGTACGACGAAAAAGTTCGCGAAGACCACGTGCGGTCGCAACTTACGGGCTACGGCCGCGCCGACTGGGAAGTGGTTGGCTCAACGGCACGTCTTGGGGCGGCGCTGCGCCGCATCGGCGTGCGCTGGTGAGGGGGGAGACGGTGAAGACTCAAGCAAGACATGGAAAGTAGAGCGATTGCGTGACGCAGCGGGGTGAGCGATGCCGCGATCTCAGCGGCTGGCGCGATGTTGCCGACGTGAGACGAGAAGCCCGGCGACGCCGAGCGCGAGCCCGACGGCGATGGTCGTGAGCGTGCGGGCTGGGTCGGCCGTGTCGGCGCGAAGCAGCATCCCGAGCGTGACGCCCAAGCCAACGAGCCACCCGCCGAGTCCGACGGCAAACGCGAGCGTGTCGTTGGTGACGGCTGGCTCGGGTTGCGGGCGGCGCTGGTCGTGCGGAACGTAGACCCTCATGTGCTCAGTCTGTCAGGGTGAGTGCTTGCTTGGGCTAGAACCTCTCAGCGGTGCAGCGGATGCTGCGCGCGAGCGCACGCGGTCTTAGCGGGCGAGGGCTTCGAGTACGTAGTCGATCGCGCGGGTCAGCTGGGCGACGTCGTCGGGGTCGACGGCGACGAAGGTGGCGACGCGCAACTGGTTGCGTCCGAGTTTGCGGTACGGCTCGGTGTCGACAATGCCGTTGGCGCGCAGTACTGCGGCGACGCGGGCGGCGTCGACGGACTCGTCGAAGTCGATGGTGACCACGACCTGCGAGCGGTGGGCGGGGTTGACGACGTAGGGGGTGGCGAGTTCGTGTGCCGTAGCCCACGAGTAGAGGTGCTGCGAGCTTGCGGCGGTGCGGGCGCTGGCCCAGGCGAGGCCACCAGAGTCGTTCATCCAGCGCAATTGGCTGTCGAGTAGCACGAGGGTTGTCAGGGCGGGGGTGTTCAGGGTCTGGTTGAGTCGCGAGTTGTCGATCGCCGCAGTGAGTGAAAGAAACGGCGCAATGTATCGGTCTGATGCAGCGATCGCTTCGGCGCGCGCGATGGCCGCCGGGCTCATCAGCGCCAGCCATAATCCGCCGTCGCCGGCAAAGTTTTTCTGCGGGGCGAAGTAGTAGACGTCGGTTTCGGTCACGTCGAAATCGATGCCACCTGCGGCACTGGTCGCGTCGACGAGGGTGAGCGCGTCGGGGGCTGTGCCGTAGCGGCGAACGTCGGCGGTGACGCCGGTGGATGTTTCGTTGTGCGGGTAGGCGTAGGCGTCGACCCCGTCGACTTCGCTCAGGTCGCCGCGGGTGCCACCGGGGGTGTGCACAACGTGGGGGGCGTCGAGCCAGGGGGCTGAGGCCGAGGTGACGAACTTTGATCCGAACTCACCGAAGTCGAGGTGCGCGCTGCGGCGGGTGATGAGGCTGGCGGCAGCGATATCCCAAAACGCGGTCGAGCCGCCGTTGCCGAGCACAACTTCGTAGCCCTCAGGCAGGCGAAACAGGTCAGCGACCCCTTCACGCACGCTGCCCACCAGGTTTTTGATGGGTGCTTGCCGATGCGAGGTGCCCAGGATGCTGGCTGCAGCCGCGAGGTCGGCCAGTTGTTCGGGTCGCACTTTCGAGGGTCCGCATCCGAAACGTCCGTCGACGGGAAGAAGTGCGGCGGGTATCACGATGTCAGCCATGTGACCAATCGTATCCAGCGCGTGGGGTCGAATCTGTCAGTGCGACTGGGTGACGCTTGGTCGTTTAGGCTGGGGGGGACTGCCCGGGGCGGCCTCGCGCCGGGTGGAAAAAAGGCCGCCGCGCGCGGAGTGCAAGAGGAGTAGCCGTGACCGATCTTGTTGACACCACTGAAATGTACTTGCGCACGATTCTTGACCTTGAAGAAGAGCAGATCGTGCCGCTGCGGGCGCGCATCAGCGAGCGTTTGGGGCATTCTGGCCCGACGGTGTCGCAGACGATTTCGCGCATGGAGCGCGACGGCCTTGTGCGTGTTGAGGGCGATCGGCACCTTGAGCTCACTGATGATGGCCGCGCGAAAGCAATCGCGGTGATGCGTAAGCACCGGCTGGCTGAGCGGTTACTGGCCGACGTGATTGGGCTCGACTGGGCGTTCGTGCACGAAGAGGCGTGCCGGTGGGAACACGTGATGAGCGAGCAGGTTGAGCTGCGCATTTTGGAACTTCTGGGGTCGCCGACCGAATCGCCGTACGGAAACCCCATTCCGGGGCTGGAGCATCTTGGCGGTTCGGCTGCGGATGCTTTTCTTGACGGCGTGATCTCGTTGACTCACGCGGCGGCGGCGGGGGTGCGCAGTGGCACGATCCGCCGGCTGGCCGAGCCGGTACAGGTTGACCCTGACCTGCTGCACCAGCTGCAAGAGGCGGGAGTGCTGCCGGGAGCTGAAGCCCGCATTCGCCCCGAACCCAACGGCTACGTCAGTGTTGAGATTGTTGGCCACGCTGAGGGCATCGACTTGCCGGCTGAAATCGCACAGCACATTTACGTCGCTGAATGAGTCGGCCGCTGACTGAACCGTGCGTCAACTGGATGCTGCGCTGACTGCACACCGCGCTGGCCGACGGCTGCTCAGCGGGGTGTGTCACACTACCCCCCGGAGGTATCGGAGTGGGCCTAAGGCGCCGCTTCGACGATCGACGGAGATGTCTGGCCGGATGATCACGCCATACGAATGTGTAAGGAGAAACACTGATGAAGAAAGCCTTTTCACGCGGCCTTGCCGGTCTAGCGCTGGCTACGGCGGCTGCATTCGCACTGAGTGCATGCGCGATGACGATGCCCATGGGCGACACGGGTGATGGCGATCAAAATGCCGCCGACGTTATGTTCGTGCAGATGATGATTCCGCATCATGAGCAAGCGGTTGAGATGTCAGAAATGATTCTGGCCAAAGACGGAGTCGACCCGGAGGTGGTCGCGTTGGCTGAGCAAATTCGTGCGGCTCAAGACCCCGAAATCGACCTTATGGAGCAGTGGCTTAGCGATTGGGGCCTTTCGTCGATGAGCGGCATGGAGGGTATGGACCACGGCGGCATGGACCACGGCGGCATGGACGGCATGATGAGCGACGAACAGATGGCTGAGCTCCAGTCGGCTGACGGCGCGACGGGGGCGACGATGTTTCTTGAACTCATGATCGAGCACCATGTTGGCGCGGTTGAGATGGCCGAGCAGGTGATCGATGACGGACGCGACGCTGATGTGCGCGCGTTGGCTGAAGAGATGATCGTCGGGCAGTCAGCCGAGATCACCACGATGCGCGAGTTGCTCGCCCGATGACCAAGCGTTCAAGGCTGGCTGCCAGCGGCGTTTTGGCCCTGACCACGGTTATCGTGGGCGCACTCGCAGGGTGCAGTGCCGCCGAGACCGGTTCGCTGTCCGGCGGAGCAGTCGCCACGCCCCCGACTGCGATCACTCACGTGCACGCGGTCGATGTCGACGAGTCGCGCTCCGTGGTGACAATCGCGACTCACGATGGGCTGATCACTGTCGACATTTCGGATTCGGCAGACACCGCGCAGCCTGCGACAGTGCTGGGCGATTATCGCGGTGACGTGATGGGGTTTGTTCGTGCGGGTGACCGACTGTTGCTGTCGGGGCATCCCCCATACGGCTCAAGCGACGCGCCCAACGTGGGCGTACTCGATACCGACCTGGGCGCGCGTGAATGGTCGTCGCTGGCGCTGTCGGGCGAGGTTGATTTTCACGCGATGTCAATTGCGTCATCCGGGTCGACAGTGCTGATTGCTGGCATTGATTCGGCGACGAGCGAAGTGCTGACGAGTAGCGACGTTGGTGTCTCGTGGCAACGGGGTACCGCGATTGCTGCGCGAGACGTTGCTGTGGGCGTTGACGGTGCGTCGCTAATCGCCACGACCGAGTCGGGGCTGCAGGGCAGCAACGACCGGGGTGAGACGTGGGCTCCGATTGCCGGTACGCCGCTTCTTGTGCTGATCGAGTCGGGATTCGATCGGGAAGGAAATGCTGCGCTCTTTGGAGTCGATGTCGACGGCGCGCTGCACAGCTCGGCAGACGGCATCGAATGGATGCCCGCGGGAGCGCTGCCGTTCGTGCCGGAAGCGTTCGGCGTGGGTGAGCGCGGAACGATCGTTATCGTCAGCACTCAGAGGGCGATGCGATCAAATGACGGCGGAGCCACCTGGGTTGACATTGCGAACATGATGCTTCCGCTGGCACCGCCGCAGTAAGTCACCGCCTCAGTAAGTCACGCCAGCGATAAATTACGCCGGCGACTCGTGCATCGGCGTGCCTCACAGCGGGGGTTCGCCGATTCTGGGTTAACCTGTACCTCGTGGTGCCATACGGGGCACTGGAGGAGAAGCCATGCGTGAGTGTCGAGACATCCAAACCGTGGATGCGCGCGATGTTTTTCGCATAGCCGTCAGCCTTCGCACCATCGCGACCCGTCGCGAGTGTGCAGAGCTGAGCACTGTCGTCTGACGGCAGTGCTTTTTTTGTACCCGCGCGCGGGTGCATGATGACCCTTGCTCCGTAAGTTGCCACGAACCGATGGAACGCCCGCAGGCCATGCGGGCACGTTCGACAGGAGCCGTGAATGCGCACACTTGTTTTAAATGCGGGCTATGAGCCTCTCGCCGTGGTGTCGTTTCGCCGCGCGCTAGTACTGGTCATGAATGAGAAGGCGACGGTGCTGGCCTCTGACGGCGAGCATCCGGTTTTCGGCATTTCTGGTTCGTGGGCTCGCCCGAGCGTCATCGTGCTGCGCCGCTATGTGCGGCTCCCGCACACCCGTCAGGTGCCGCTCACGCGCCGCGGGGTGCTGCGACGCGACGGTAACCGGTGTGGCTACTGCGGCGGCGCGGCGACGACAATCGATCACGTCATGCCCCGCTCACGCGGTGGAGCTGACACGTGGGAAAACCTGGTGGCGTGCTGCCTGGCCTGCAATAACGCCAAGAGCGATCGCACTCCCGCCGAAATGCGCTGGAAGCTGCGCGTCATCCCGAAGGCTCCGCACGGCACGGCGTGGCTGGTGCGCGGCATTGAGCGCCCGCAGCCCGACTGGAATGAGTACCTGGCACCCGTCGCCGCGTGAGTGCGGCGCCACTTTGGCGCGGCCGCTGTAACAACGTGACCACGGCCGGCGACAATGAAGCGGAGGAGTGCAGTGGTGCAGCGTAATTCAACCGAAGTATCGAAAAGCCACAGTGTGGCTGCCCGAGCTCTTGCGGTACTCG
>Ga0306871_1000392_pt1 | contig 16941 bp, 8 predicted proteins | sample AntRauMeHopE1497_FD_190447 | JGI IMG/M metagenome (GOLD analysis project Ga0306871, IMG submission 190447) | Saline lake microbial communities from Rauer Islands, Antarctica - Metagenome Hop E1 #497 (v2) (version 2) | ecosystem: Environmental > Aquatic > Non-marine Saline and Alkaline > Saline ... | reverse complement strand
GTCTGGCTTACATAATGCCCACTTTTTAGTTTCGTACTTGCACCCTGAGCGCTGAGCATGTGATGGTGCAACTCTTGGGCACTACACAGCGTAGCGCACAAAAGCAACGCCACCAAAATAACTTGGTGTTTTGTTATACAATTTGTAGTTATCATTTTAGTGCTTTTTTAATGGCTTCTATTTCCTTTTTTATAGACGCTATTTCGTCTTGATGCTCTTTTTTGATGTTTATTATTTCTTGCGCTTGCTCTTGCATCCCTTTTACCAATAAGGCTATAAACGAGTTATAATCAAGGGACAATAATTGGTCATCGTCTGCACCTTCTTTTACCAAAAATGGTAGTGATTTTTGAATGTCTTGTGCCAAAAATCCAAATTCTTTAGTGTTATATGTAGCGGACTTTAAGTCACTTTTTTTGCTGTAAGAATAAGGGGCAAGTTGCTTTAAGGTCTCTAAAGCCCCATCAATTGGTTGTATGTTTGTTTTTAATCTTTTGTCAGAGGTCGTGATGACACTTGCTCCACGCACGCTGCCTTCAACAACTAGATTGTAATACATACGTACTTCGCCATCACTATCAATTCGCATTGCATCTTCTCTTCTACCATTTGTATGAGTTGTTGAAAAATATAATCGCCCAGGAGTGCTCCCTGCTACTTGCGCTCCGTCTGTGTAACCGTAAATAGATGCCGCTGATTCAAACTCAGTTCCACTCCAAGAGTTGAAATGTATAAAACCAAGTCTAGCAGAATCATCTAATACGGTTGGTGCTGCTTTTGTTCCTCCTGCTCTGTCAAAATCAATTGTAGAAACATCAGTGCCATAGGTAGTTAAATCAATATCTGAATCCTCTCCAGAAATATGTAATTTTTCTTTTGGAGCAGTAGTACCGATACCTATATTACCATTAAAATTTTTAGTACCTGCAATGGTTTGGTCGGTAGTTAAATCTACAAATTTATCAGTCGTAGCTGTACTTACCGCGTTTATCACAAAACCTGTTGTTGCAACTTGAGTGTTGTTTGTCCCTGCACTTGCTGTTGGTGCTATAGGTGTTCCTGTTAATGAAGGTGAAGCTGATAACACCAACTTTCCTGTTCCTGTTTCATCAGAAATAACTTCAGCCAATTCTGCTGAGCTCGTTGCCGAAAGTGTATTTAACTTATCAGTGGTTACAACGAGTGTTTTTGAAGTTGGTATAGCACTTCCGTTGATGCTGGCCGCTGTTGCAACCCCAAGAACTGGTGTTACCAATGTGGGGGAAGTATTCATTACAAAAGTACTCCCTGTTCCTGTTTGTGAAGCTACCGAAGTAGCATTGCCTAAGCTTGTTATAGGTCCCGTTAAATTGGCATTGGTTGTCACTTTACCAGCGGTAAACGAGGCGGCTGTTCCTGTAATATTTATCCCTACAAGTTCAGATGGTGTTCCTAAAGCTGGCGTAATTAGCGTTGGTGATGTTGCTAATACAACAGTTCCTGTTCCGCTTGTTGCAATCTCTTCTACAACACCTGCAGTACTGGAGGTTCTACCTAATATTTTACCAGATGCTACATTTTGTATTTTTGCATAGGTAACGTTAGCATCTTTAAGTTTATTTGTTACAACTTTATCTACCCCAATACTTGAAACCCCTGCATTATTAATAGTTACATCGCCAGTTAGCGCGACCTTTTTCGCAACCCCATTAGAATTGCCTAAATATAGGGTGCCTTGTGGAAGCGAAACGACATCTTCAATAGCCCTTGTATTTGCGTTAATAGCTGAAGCGTTAGACCCAACAGACTTTGTAGAGCCACTAAGAGTAAAAGCCCGCACAGCTCGCGACTTGTATGCTGATCCCTTGTCAATAGGGTACTGCTCCCCAACTGCCCAAGTACCTTGGTACCAAGCGTTGTTAATACTGCTTTCACTAGAACTCCAATAGGGTCCACTAGCAAAATTACCAATGTTACCGAGACCAAGTGCGTTTCCTTGACCAATGTTTAAATACATTAAATTCAACTCATCTTTAGAAGGTAAAAACCAATCACTATACACGCCCGTTCCGGTTTCTGTATTGGTATAATTAGCAGCAATATAGGCTGGTGTTCCAATTGTGTTACAACCTGCAATTATATCTATGGTGTTTTGGCTACCTGTTCCTATGGCCGTGCCATCTGCACCTGTAATGGTTGTCGTTCTACAACCCCATTCAGCTGATACTTGATCTTCGGTAGCGGCAATCAGTCCGCGCGAGCCCGACGCGTCCAAATAAAAGATAATTCCTCCTTCGTACGCATCACCAATTTTTAAATTAATTGGTTCTAAAGTTGTTAGCCTTGTACCTAATACATCTACGTATTTTTTTGTTGCGGCATCTTGTTCTTCAGTTGGGTCAGCAACTCCCGTTAATTTATTTGCCCCTAAAGCTACATCTACTGTTGCAGCCCCAAATCCACTTAATGGAATGTTGGCTTTGTCCAGTTTATTGTTGGTAATATTTGCATCAGCAATCATTTCAGTGACTACTTTATCTGCTCCAATACTTGAAACCCCTGCATTATCAATAGTTACATCACCAGATAATGCTACTTGAGTTGCTTTGTTTGAAGCGTTTCCTAAATAGATTTTTCCATCAACTAAAGTGTTGATTGCGTTTGTTGCACCGTCTACATAAGCCGTTGTCGCAATTGCAGTAGAATTATCTCCGGCTGTTTGTGTTACTGCAACAGTACCTGTTGGTAAAGCGGGTGTTCCTGTAAACGTTGGTGAAGCAAGGTTTGCTTTTAAAGCGAGGTTCGTGTTGGTAACAAAAGAACTTAAATCTTGGTCGCCGGTGTTGGTTCCACTTAAATTCGTTGCTGAAATTGCTCCTGTAAATACTTGACCTGAAATGGCTGCTTTTGCATCTAATGCCGTTTGTGTTGCGGTTGAAACGGGTTTTAAAGCATCAGTTGTATTGTCCACATTTGGCAAGCCAACCATTGTTTTGTCAATTCCACCAACGGTGCCTGTAAAAGTAGGAGAAGCAATATTGGCTTTTAAGTCAATAGCCGTTTGTGTTGCTGTTGAAACTGGTTTGTCGGTGTCCGCTGTATTATCAACAAGCTCCAATTCCAGATTTGTTTTGGTACCGATTATTGTATTAGAACCTGTTCCCCCATTTTCAATAGCAACGGTTCCCGTTACGTTTTCCGCTGTTCTGGCATTCAGCGCCATGGGAACATAATTAAAGCGTTGGTTGCTTATTTCCTCAAATTGGGAACAACTGCCCTTTACATCGATCTCTATTTTTAAATACTTGTCCGTACCGTCCCATAGAATTTCATTAAAACTATCCACAAATCCTCCATTTTGCCTATGTGTTCCTATGACCAAATTTACCATGCCAAAACGGTCTGTGGTGGTGGTAACCACTTCTTGGTATTCCACACTGTCCGCGATATCTATGATCACGAACTGCAGGCAAATAAGCGTATTTGACAAAGGGGCGGACATATTATCCTGTCCGGGCAATTGTTCGCCCCCTGGTTTATAAATTACCGCTTGGTAGGTAATGCCGCTATCTTGGGCGAAGCTTGTATAAGTGGATACTAAAACGGAGAAAAGAAGTAAATACTTTTTCATTGGATATTAATTTTTTTTAAATTGTTTTATGCTATTGGTTTGGTGTTTGTTCTGTAACGAGATCTGCTTTAATTTCTTTAGGCGAGTCTTGGTTTTTATTCTTTTTTAGATGTAGCAATAACTTAAATTGTAACTGATGGTTTAGAAAGTTTATGCTTTCGGCTGTTTTGTTCGTGATTTTACTACTCTGCGAATACTGGTATCCTAATCCCAAGCTTAGTTTATCAGCCACTAGATATGAGAAATCGATACCACCAATTGGCTGTAGAAATATTCCTTTAAAATCGTCTTCTTTGGTTAAATCAAAGCTTCTGCCATTCATAAACTGTACTCCTTCAACAATACTGCTTGCTTGTAGCGCAAAGTTTAGATTTACTTTAAAACCCTCTCTAGTAGAAATTAGCGCATAAGAAAGTCCCGTTTTAAGACCTAAGTATTTGGTTTGCCAAGTGTTTAGGGTGTTTAAATCACCGCCTAGGGCATTATACTCGTTTAATGTTAGCCCCAGATTATAGGTTAATCGGTCTTTAATACCTAATGGCTGTATATACCCGATTTCATAAAAAGCACCAGAGCTGTCTTCGATATTTTCACTGACTTGCCCTTGCGCATTTTTATATTCATAACGAGTAGTATTTATTCCGCTTGAAAATAGTAATTCTTGGGCATAAGTTTGTGTGAAAGCTATCACTAGTAAAAAAAAGAGGCTGTGTTTCATTGTAAAGAATATAAAAGGTTGCTAGATTGTTTGATTGTTAGGTTAAATTTTGTTAATTATAATCTGCTTTTGAGTATAGCCTTGAGCTTAATTTTTAATAATTTTGGTATAATAATTAAGATTATTTGCTGTAAGATGTACTAATTACATTCGGTTATGTTTTAGAAAGTTGTGGAAACATCAATTCTCCATAATTTTTGTTGATCGAGCCGTACGTGCTGATGGCGGCGGCGTTCCCGACCACACACTTGGCCAGGTCGGCCGCCTTTGCGGAGGACCCCCTGACCTTTTGCAGGAACACGAACCAGTTCAGGTAGCCCTGGAGGTATTTGGTCGAGACCCCGTAAAACGACTTGACCCATCTTTCATACCTGTTGTCCAATGAATTGACGGTCTGCACGTGGTAGCACCTGTTCTTGACATGTTGGCGTGACGCTACGAAGGTATGGTGCTCCAGATCGCTGTCCCTTGCCCATTTGATAATGGAGGGATGGGAGTCCGAGCACATTATATTGTCGGGCGCCACCATGCCCCCTATGGTTTCGCAGACACTTTCGGCATCTATCCTGCCTACCTTGGCCACCTTCATGGCAGGCCCACCGTTCCTGTCCGTGGCCACCATGACCGAAACCTTGTCGTTGCTTACCCCTCTTTTGGTATTCCTGTCGCTAGGTCTCCTATAGGCTTTCCTGTCCATGTCCCTTCTCCCCTTATCGTTGATGTCCAGCTGCTTGTCGTCACACTCCACGATGCCCTTCGAAAAGCCCGTCCCGTTAAGGGCCTCCAGGGAAGAGAGCAGCTTGTGCCTCCAGTCGAAGATCGTCTTCATGTTGACCCCTATCTCCTTGGCCGCCCTGCGGATCGTGACGCTCTCCACCACCATCAAAAGGTATTGCTGGAACTGTTCCAGTTTTTTTATGCCGTCAACGGCGGTACCGGTAAAGTCGTTGAAGGTCTTTGCGCACGACCTGCACTTGTAGCGCCTACGCCCCTTGTAGGTGCCATGGCCGTAAATATCCACCGCTTCGCAATGGGGACAGCTTATCGGACGGTCGTTACCGACATCCTTGACGGTAAGCTTAAGGTCGGGGACGTTGAGCTCCCGGTGCAGCAAACGAGCAAGCTCGACCTTATCGCCCTTGTCCAGACCGTTCAAAAATTCATGTAGATTCATTTATCCTATGTTTGTCCTTAAAGATAATAAATTTCTACATTATTCTAAAACATAACCTTACATTCCTATTGGCAAAAAGCCTAATTCTAGCGTTACTAAATTGTTTGTTATGCTCGTTTTTTTATTAGCAACCAATTGTCCGGAAAGGCTAAAAACTAAAACCTGAACTTCGCCCTGTAACCCTGCGCTGAACTCGATATTAACGATTTCTTTGAACGCGTTGGGATAAACACTTATAGTTTGTAGTTTTGGTAAGGTTGAAGATTGTATCAAATTTGCCCAAGCACTTTGCTGAAAACCTTGTATAATACTAAAATCATTGGCAGTGCTATTGCCTACGTTACTTTGTTGGCCAATAGTCTGGCTTACATAGAATCCGCTTTGTAGTTCCGTACTTGTACCTTGAGCGCCCAGCATCTGGCGGTGCAATTCTTGCCCACTGATTAGGGTACTAAAGCCTAACATTAAAACAGTAATGACTTGCCATTTTAAGAACCAATGTAAACTCATACTCTCTACCATAATTAATTATCTAAAAAAAACATTACTTTCCAATACAGCCAATAAAAAAATTACTGCATTATTAATAATCGGCAAATTAAAACTAAACCATGAGCAGGAGAAAATGTAAAGTAACCAGATGCTTTTTTTAGCGAACAAGTGTACTAATAAAAAAATATCCCACATCCGAACGCAATATTGTATTATCCATTATTTGGTATAACATCCCTTATCTTTAAAATCATTATTTAAAAAAAACCTAACAGGCATTTCGCGTACTACCGCCCCGTTGTCCAAATTAAAATTTAGCACTTTTGGTCGTATATGACTTTACCCAATTACCGCTAATCTTTCCTTAGACTTGGCTGTAAGGCAAAAACGTTTAAATACCTATAGCATCACAAATAGCTTGCTTAAACACCGTTTCTACATTTATCTGGGTCCTACCATCCTCTATACGTTTTGAACTGATTTTTGTGTCCGGATATGTTGGGCCGGTATAATTTGCATTGCTGTCAAAATTGGTAGCAAAAGAGGCATTTTGCCACTCGCCTTCCCACAACAAACGCACGTCGTATTCATTATTTTCCTTTCCTATAAAATCTACGACACCGCCCACCATGGCAAGGTCTTGCCAAGGTTCTTGGCTATTTTTTAACCTGAACTGGGCGTTGTAGGTGGGGGCAAGCGCCACCTCTTTGTTTTCTGAACACAGGGCCTTAAACACTACTTGGTAAGATGTATATTCTGGCTTCAGCTCTACAGAAACAACAGCTTGTCGCGAACAGCCGTTGGATATGTTCACGGGCTGTATCGCCTTTAAAGTAGGATTGTTATTTTTAAACAACAGTTTAATGTCTTCGCTTGGTGCGTCTTCGATGGTCATAGGCTCACCGAATTTACCAATAAAGGTAATGTCCCTTATGGGTTCATCATCCATATTTAACATGGTAGCATTTAATAAAAAATCTCCTGGCTGGGAAGCATTAAAAGTAATTGTCCCTGCGGTTTTACAAGATATATTATTGCCTATTTGAGGGCGATGGCTTATAATACTAAATGGTTTACTACCAATTACCACACTTGAAACTGACGACCATTCGTTACCTTTAAATGATCCAAGACTGAATATCGGACTTCCATCACTAAGGTTCTCAACAGGGTTAAAAATATCCATAACAACCTGCCCCGGCTGCAGCGGTTTATAACTAATTGGAACAGCATTTCCATCATTATCATTTGGGGGAACTATAGCAACATCTATGGCGACATTAGCTCTTCTTGCGCTTAAGCTTACCTTCTGCCCTGGATTGTCGCCAATCCTAAGATTTTCATAAATGCTCGGACTGCCCACTTTACTTCCAGACTTGGCGTAAAGTTCCGATTTAATCTTCATATTAGCTCGAAATGACGAATAACTCTTACTAGTTTTAAGGGCTAAGACATCCGAAGACTTTGCTCTAAAGCGGAACGAGGGACTGTTTGTAAGTCCTACATTCGCACTTTCATCCCCAGAAGTATAAATAAATTCGAAAACCTCTTCCCCATCAACTATTTTTAAATTTCCCTCCAGCACCACTGTCACTTCTTCCCGTACCTTATAAAATGGGAGTGTAATGCTTTTAACGCCTTCCGTGTACCAGTCTATACCCTCCTCATAAATTTCGTAGCCCGCTACCTCAACGGTTACGCCTAGTTCAAAAGGGCTATCCTCGCTTATGCGCACATTGGGGTCAATGGCCAACTCTAATTGGCCTACCGTAGTTTCATATACCTCTCTTTTTTTTCCACTAAAAGTAACAATGTCCGAAGCATTGGCGCCAGAAAAGGTGACTTTGGCATTGCCTTCTATCAATGACCCGTCTTCTTCGTCTACCAACTTAATTGTAGTACGGGTATGGAAAAAATTGAAATCGGCAATCACTAGATTTACGTCCTCACCTGTGTTCTTGTCTACTAAAGGGTCCGCAAAGTAGTCTGAGCAGGCGCTTAGTACAACACTCGCCACTAATAGCACTAGCAAGGCCATATACTTTGTCTTTATTCTTGTTTTCATGTGTTCGAATTTTAATTTATTTGTGTTCTCTAAAGTTGCTTCTTAAGCCCTGTTTAAAAACGGTACATTTAATTATGACCAGCGGTTTCAAAACTGATTCCACTTTATTACTTAAAAAAGTTTTACCGCAAGACCCAATTTTACCGCCGGCAAGAATGTATATTGCTCTACCTGTTTTTCTAAATTACCCTGTTGTTCATGCACAGGATTTGCGGTAGGCGCCAGTATACCAGTAGCTTTAATTTCTATTTGTGGTGCGCCCAAATAAAAGGCACCGACCTCTGTATGGAAGACTACCCGTTTCTTCTTTCCAAAAAAGGACCGTACACCTATACCGGCATAAGGGGACACCTGCATATCTGGCTTTACGGCAAACTCAAAAGCACCCAACAGATCGCCAGGTATGGTTATGTCGCCATATTGCATATCTTTTGGGCTACCCGCAACCGTGGGGTTAAAATCGTTAAAAAGTACGCCGGCGGACAGGTAGAGGTTTCTGGTAAAATTATAATCTACCAGCACGGAGATACCGCCAGAGGTATAGTCCAGCGTTGTAGCGTAATCCATATTACCCTGTCCCAAATCAAAATCTACCGAAAGGTTCAAGGTCTCGTAACTTGCTTTTATGGTAAACCGTTTGTTAAAAATGTATTTTAATTCTCCCCCATAGCCATTGGTTCCGGCAAGGCCTCCCAAATAGAGGCCCTTAAAGTTTTCCTGTTTCAGAAACTCGCCATTATCTATATCTTCTTGGGCATTTATAGTTCCAAGACTAAGCAACGCCATCATGGCCACTCCTAAATTAAATTTCATGTTCAGGGTTTAAAAAATTAAAGTTTTTATTCGTTTGTTAGTATTGATATGTGCTACTATCCTTGCCTATTCTATTTTCGTAACCACCATAAATTCCGACCGTCTGTTTAGGCGGTGCTCGTCTTCCGAACAGTCTATCCCGTTCGCGCATTTGTTCTTTAGTTGGCTTTCGCCAAAGCCATTTGCTTGCAAGCGCTGTACAGCAATCCCCCGAGACACCAAGTAGTTTTTGGTTTCTAGTGCGCGGGCACCTGACAACGCCAAGTTATACCCATCGTTCCCACGACTATCCGTATGGCTGCCGATCTGAACGTTAACCTCCATATTATTTTTTAAATAGGCAACCAAGATATCTAGGGTGCGTTTAGAAACCTCCAAAATAGTGGCCTTATCAAAATCAAAGTAAATAGGATCTAATTTCAAAAGCTTTGCAAGGTCTTCCTCTGGCTGCAAATATACTCTAAGGGTATCATTGCTTGTGTTTGCTCTGCCAAACTCTTGTTTTTGGGGAAGAAAATCATTTTTATAAGCCTTTAGTGTACCGTTTTTTGAAGATAATGGCACCGAAATGGAGAATCCTCCCCTAGCATCACTAATTACCTTACCGTTCTCTTTGCCAGTAGCATCACTAAAGAAAATATCTACGTTTGGCAAGCGTTCCTTAGTTACCGCATTTAGGACAATACCAGGTTGCACTAGAGGTAACTGCACGGGCTCTAAAAGCATTACCCCAAAGATATCATCATCGCCCTTTCCACCAGATCGGTTGCTTGTTAAAAAGCCCTGTCCGTTTTTTGTATTTACAATAAAACCAAAATCATCGGCGGGCGAGTTCAGGACATCGCCCATGTTAAAGATATTTGCTATTTCAAAATCCTGATCTTGTTCCACCGTAAAAACATCCAACCCACCAAAACCTGCATGGCCATTACTTGAAAAAAAGAACCGACCCTCGGCATCTATAAAAGGAAAACTGTCGTGCCCTGCGGTATTAATTTCTTTACCCATATTAATAATGGGGCCATAACTGCCGTTGTTCTCTATAGCTGTCCTATATATATCCGTGTTCCCAAAACCACCTGGGCGGTTTGAGGAAAAATAGAGTGTTTTACCGTCTGGGGAGAGTGCCGCGTGTGCCGTAGAAAAAGTAACATCGTTAAAAGGCAAGGGTGTTTCCCTCCAATCATCGTTAGCATCGCGTACGGCACTAAAAAGCCCTAAACTTGACATACCATTACGTTGGGCAGCTTTTAGGTTACGTGTAAAAAACAGGGTAGTACCATCTTTGTTAAAAACCGGAGAAGATTCGTGAACTTTTGTATTTATGTTCCCGTTGAGCTTACGCGCCTTGCCAACCGGTTCTAAAGAGGCGGATAAGGAGACCTGATAAAGATCTAAAAAAGGTTTTTGGTTCCATCCATGGGTTCGTTTTACAACAGTACCCGTGTCCCTTGCCGAAGCAAAAAGCAATCCTTCCTCAAAAAAACTTGGAGTCATATCCGCATAACCCGAATTAATATCCAGTTCCTTGATCCGCATTGCCGTTTTTATAGCATTAACAGGGACAACCGTTTGTTTGATTTCTTGCCACAATGGTGTGTTCACCTCCTCTTTATTCGTATTTATATACGCATTGGCAACGCTATTTGCCGTAGATATATCTCCAATTGATTTTAGGGCATGTACATATCTAAATACCTGTTGCGCGGGTAAAACACTTCCTTGCTTTTGAAAACCGCTATAGTTTTCCACTGTTTTTTCCCAGTTTGAGGTGAAAAAATAAGCATCTGCCAAGTACAGCACCAAACTGTCCTGAGCCATCTCCTTCTCCTTTAAACGCTCATAGAGCGGAATAGCCCTTGCGTAGTCAAAATTCTTAAAGTAGGTATCTGCCTTGGCCCGTTTACCCGTTTGTGCTGTGGCCGTTAGGGGCGCTGCCATAAAGATGATGACTAGGGCAAGAACGTTTATAAAATTTTTTGTGGTCATTTTATTAATTTTACTAAGTAGGTTTCTTAAACTGTTTCTAAAAAAATCTGGGATATAGGGCAGCGTTGGACTTGCCAAAGACTTCAAAACGCAGGAGCACTTCAAAGGATCCTTTATTAAAACTTGCTTGTCCCAGATCGGTGATTTCTGCATCGTAGGCCATACCGATCATTAGACCGCGACTGAGCTGAAAACCGGCAAGAGCACTCCAAGCACTGTCCCATCTGTAGGCACCACCCAAGGTAACCTTGTTGGCAAATAAGAAATTGGCGGAAAGATCCAACTGTAATGGCGCCCCGTTAACGATCTTCCCAAGCATGGCGGGTTTAAATTGCAACATGGGCGACAGGTTAAAAACATAACCCGTCATCAGATAATAATTGGCACGCTCCCTACTTACAAAACTAGAGGCATCGTTGTTGTCGGACGCTTCATCAAAATGCCGTGTTTCTAGAATATTGGGCACACTTACACCGGCATAAAACCTATTGCTATGGTAATACATTCCAGCACCAAAATTGGGAGAGAACCTTTGATCTATGTTATCCGCTGCCGTAAGTTCCGGTACAAACTGGCGCAACCCCATATAATCTATATTCAGTAAGTGGCCACCGGCCTTTAGCCCAAACGAAAGTTTTCCGGAGAGCGAGGTAGGTACGGTATAGGAGAAAGCCGCATCAAAACTGGTTTCCTGCATGGGTCCAATGGCATCGTTTATTACATTGAACCCTAAGCCTACATTATTGCCCACTGGGGCATGTATGTTAAAGGTCTGCGACTTTGGCGCACCGTCCAAGCCTACCCATTGATCCCTGTGCAAGGCAGTAAGGCTTAGTACGCCTCGGCTGCCCGCATAGGCAGGGTTAATACTTATGGTATTGTACATGTACTGGGTATACTGTGCATCTTGCTGTGCAAAGGCAACACCCGCTAAACAGAAAAACAGTATCCAAACTATTATTAATCTTAATTTCATTTTGTATCGTGTATTTGTTTTATAAAATTACTTGACCCACCTATTGGCTTAAGAAACAATAGCCTGTCTCCTTTTTAGAAATGGTATCCTTGGTATATTGGATAACATAGAAGTACGTTCCTGATGGTAGTCTAGATTCTCGTTTTACGGTATTGTCCACATTGGCAATTCCGCCAAAGGCATTGCTGCTATTGTCATAGCCTTGGGTTTGCCAGACCAAGCGACCCCAACGGTTAAAGATTTGTACCGTGTTATTGGGAAAGGCCTCTATATGTTCTATGATCATGACATCGTTGCGGCCGTCATTATTGGGCGTTACCATTTGGTAGACCACAATTTCCTTATCGGCGTCCGGGGTTTCGGGTTCTGGCTTTTCCGTACTGTCCACTGTATCCAAGTAATCTGGAATCCCATCTGCATCTGCATCATCGTTTAATGGGTTACCGTCGCCATTGGCATCTTCATCTGCCGTTCCTATGCCGTCGCCGTCATCATCGGTATCCAAGAAGTTTGGAATCCCATCTGCATCTGCATCATCGTTTAATGGGTTACCGTCGCCATTGGCATCTTCATCTGCCGTTTTTACGCCGTCACCGTCATCATCGGTATCCAGAAAATTAGGAGTACCATCCCTATCCGAATCATCATTGGTGGGGTCTCCATCATTATTTACATCTTCCTCGGCTGTTGGCAGACCGTCGTTATCATCATCCAAATCCCTAAAATCTGGCTCATCTTCGGCATCCGTATTTTGAGTACCAGCCGCACCTGTATCAAACCCATCATTTACATCAAAACCATCATTGGTATCGGCACCTTCAAAGGCGTTATCCAAACCATCGGCATCCGTATCGGTTCTAGAAAGCACTATATTCAGCTTACCGTCCTTATCCGTATCAAAGGCCTCCAGCGTATCGGGCACCGTATCATCATCACTATCGTCGTCCAAGTAATCGGGCAAATCCGTAGCGTCCGTATTTACGGGATCCAAGCCCATATCTCCCGCACCCTCGTAGGCATCGTCCAAACCATCACTATCACTATCGCTTCCTAGAGGCGCCACATAATCATCTGTCGCTTGTGCCTCTACATTATCGGGAATACCATCGTTATCGCTATCAATATCCAAGCGATCTATAAACCCATCGCCATCACTGTCATCATCACCTTCCAACACATCTAGAATACCATCGTTATCGTCGTCTATATCTACGTTATCGGGAATGCCGTCGCCATCGGTATCTACACTGACACCTAACATAAATGTTTCCTTTTCCTCCCCACATTCATTGGCCACGGTAACCGTATAGGTGAGTGTCTCACTATCCGCTTGCGGTGTTCCTGTGATAGCGCCAGTTTTTGAATTGAACAGTAAGCCTTGTGGCAAGGCGGGACTAATAGTAACCGCTGCCTCAAAAATCACGTTCCCTATCGGCCCAAAGGTTTGCATCTCTTGGCCTGTGAGCAACTGCAATTCTTCTAGATATGTAAAACCAGGGATTCTTCTAAAACTGATGTTCTGGACAATTTTGGAAATCACTATGTTTTCCTCATTGGAGACGTATTCCAACGTCATGTTATACAACTGGTTTAATTCCAGTTCTATTAGCTTATTCCTATCCAAAACATTTATTATACTATTGGAATCGTTCAGATTTACATTTAAGTCTAAGGTTTTTTGGTTGTGTTCTATGGGTACTCTCACAGGCTCGGTCACAGCATTTACGCTATTAAAAATTAGCGCCACACTGTTGCTCCTAGGTTCTTCCCCCAGTGTATAACTAAGCGGAAAGACGTCACAGATAACGGCGCCTTCCGCAGGTTGGGTTACAATTGGAGGACTTATAGGATCCGGAACACTTACTACCGTAAAACCAGATTTGGATACCTGATCGCACCCATCTGAAATTACGACCGCGCCCGCCGTTGGGTTGGCTATCGAAAAACTTAGCTGTGTTCCCGTTTCATTTGCCGAAAAACCAGTTACGGAAATACCGCCTACGCTAACACTGGTCACATTTTGGAGATTGGTCCCTGTTACGGTCATGCTTACGGCGCCACCGACACTACTCTTAGGATTAAAATCTGTAAAAACAGGTGTTTTATATTGCCAACTTAAGATGGGGTAACCTCCGTTAAGTGCATTTCCACAGCCCAATTGCCATATATCCTCATTGGCACTGTCATTATTTGGATTTGTCTTAAAGTCCCAAGCAGTATCTATATCCACATCATTGGCTTGTACGTTCGAATTCGTATAGCTAGCAATGGTTTTCATGGCCTCGGTAGTAACGCCCCATACTTTTTGTGGAGGATTAAATTCACCACCGCTGGTAGTTTGCCCACTCGTTTCCGTATCCCAAAAACAGTCTACGATACCGCTAAGACCTGTTCCCGTTCCACCAATAAAATTACCATGAAAACCGCCCACGGTAGGTAAGGATTCCCCAGGTAACAAGGTCACGGCACCCGCACTGTAACTATGATATACATACCCTTCTTGGGTATCGCCTAAAAAGCCACCAACCCTGTTCGTACCCTTTACCGTAGTTCTGGCGTAATTATTATAGAGTTCCGAGCTAAGCCCTACCCCCATAAACCCGCCTACTTGATCTGTACCTGTTACACTACCCGTGGTAAAACTGCGCCTGATGACCGAGTTACCAGCATTTCCTACAAAACCTCCTACTCCTTGCTTACCCGTTATATTTACGTTTTCCAGCCCTAAATCGGTTATATTACTAAAGTCCAATGTTCCAAATAGGCCCACATTGTCCTGTTTCGGGCGGTTTATATATAACCCTTTTATAGTATGGCCATTTCCTCTATAAAATAGGAAGTTTGCAGGATTTCCATCAGCTTGACCGGCAAAAGGAACATCACTTGTTCCTATGGGCATAAAACCTTTACCACCGTACCAATCTTTGGTGCTAGTGGCATCTATATCTGCCGTTTGCTCAAAATTCTTGTCCCATGCATCTGGGGTAATGCTTAGCCAGAACAAGTTATTTAAGCTAGCTATTTGGTAAGGGCTAACTCTGGAACCATCGCCACTGGGCGCTATGGGCGCTATAGGATGGGTATGAAAAATGAGTTCGTTACTGTAGGCAATAGCCTCTGCAAGATCTTTGGCATACCCTCGTACATAATACGGTGTGTTGGCAAGTAACCCGTTTGCTGTTAGGGAAAATCTTGTCGCTTTTGTTGGGAGCGGATTTAGCACAAGCAGTTCTCCCGTTGCTGGCACTATGCCCCCTAAATCTTCAACTGCTAGGCTTGGGTTGGGCGTGGTACCATATACAAAACCAAGTTCTGCCAATGCTACCGCTCCTGTTGAAAATCCGAGTGGCTCGCCAAAAAATAACAACCTACCTTCAAAGGATGCAGAAGTATTGGTGATATCGGTCACTTTGTCAACGCTAAAGTTCAATTGATTTTTTTGCCATGCCAAAAAGGGATAGCCCAAATTTTTATCGGGATTAATGCGCCATACTTCGGCTGCGTAGGTTGCGCTATCACCCTCTTTAAAGAGACTCCAAGTAATGTAAGTATTTGCATCAATCATTTCCGCCGTACTTTTACCATTTCCGCCTATTTGCGTTCCAGAACAGCTTTCAAGAAAACTTTGATTGACACCTGTTGTTTCTGTATCCCAAAAGCTGTTGCTAATGTTTAGAAACGCTGTACCACTATCAAAACCATTGCGCACCAGCCCACCTATTAAACAATCTTCTGGCAAAGCTCCAATAGCATAGCTATTTTCTATTTTAAACTCCGGATTATACGAGCCAATTAGCCCCCCTGCGGTACCAAAAGACCCAATTTGAAGACTTACGTCCGAATAACTGTTACTTAGCTTTCCCGTTTCTGTACCACCGCCAAACTGAAACGGAATTCTACCTATTAATCCGCCAACAGCACTACTAGCAATTATACTGCCCGTGGCGAAACTTTCGCTAACGGTAGTTTGTTCTGCATAGCCCACTAAAGCACCTACTTCCGATACACCTGGCGCGTCTATAGTAATATTCTCTATACCCAATTTTGAAATGGTAGCACTATTGGTCCAACCAAAAAAACCGCTCCGCGAAGTAAAATCTCGGTCATCCTTTATATAAAGATTACGGATTACATGGCCGTCCCCTAAATAAGTACCTGTAAACTTATTTGAAAAATCACTACCTATGGGCGAAAATCCTTCACCGTTGTTCCACGTTTTAGTTTCGGTGGCGTCTATATCTGCAGTTTGTTTAATAATAGCCCCCCAAACTTCGGGTGTTTCAGAAAGCCATCTTAAATCGGCTAAGCTGGCAATTAGGTAAGGATCTACTTCTGTGCCCGATCCCGCTGCCGGTGGCCTGGATAGACCAGGTTTGGGCTTGCTGGCGGATATAGTGCCAATTTCATCATAGGTAAAACCTACTAAATAGGGGTAAGAGATATATTCCCCTTCCTCTATGGCCCAAACGGCATCAACGCCTTCAAAATCCCAATCCGTAAAGTTCGCCTTATCCTTCATTTGTGCGGTGGTGCGGCCCGTGCCTGCTTCGCTTGTACTTTGTTCCGTTGTAACAGTATCCCAATAGCTATTGGTTACACTTGCTGAAGCATAACTCGCCCCTATTAAACCACCCGCCTTTCTAGCGTTTTCCTGGACTATTGAACCAATTGCATATACATTTGTTAACTCGCTCTCCTTTAAATCATCTCCAAGATTAACACCCCCAACAACACCTCCAAGAGGTACATCCCCTGTAAGTACAACATCTGAATATGCATTCTTTATTGAAGCCCCAACCATAGACCCTGCAAGGCCGCCAACGAAGAGTGTACCTGTTACACGCCCAGTTGCATATACCTTTTCCATACTTCCTTTCAACTGCCCTACAATACCTACATCTTCATTACCTGTAAATATCACATTAGGTAGGGCTATACTTTTGATAATTGCACTCCCATCCGCGGCACCAATAAACCCAATGTCATCTTGATTTGGTCTATAAATAAAAAGATTTGAAATACTATGAAAATCACCATCGTAAGTACCTTTAAATTGCGTAACACTATTACCAATAGGCGAAAAGCCCATGGGTTGCTCAGGAGA
>Ga0306871_1000391_pt1 | contig 16993 bp, 8 predicted proteins | sample AntRauMeHopE1497_FD_190447 | JGI IMG/M metagenome (GOLD analysis project Ga0306871, IMG submission 190447) | Saline lake microbial communities from Rauer Islands, Antarctica - Metagenome Hop E1 #497 (v2) (version 2) | ecosystem: Environmental > Aquatic > Non-marine Saline and Alkaline > Saline ... | reverse complement strand
CTTGCAGGGCGCGGTCGACGGCGTCTCGTCGGTAGCCGCGCATCTCGCTGCCGAAGTCATACTCAGTCTCTGCCACTGTGTGTCTCCCGACGTTGGTCCGGTGGTCGCTTTCACTCTAGCCGCCGGGCATCCGCGTGAAAATGGCGGCCTAGCGGCGAGGACACGAGCGAAAAGCTGGGTTGCCGTCTCGCGTGTGAAGCCGCACCAGTGGTCTTTACACGCGAATCCGCTAGTCTGCACTGTCTTTGTTTTGCTGGAGAACCCTCGCCATAAGCGGGGAGGGTTCGGAAGACACGCTCCGGGGTTTCACGCTGGAGGCATCGCGAGATGCCTGCTCTTCAGTGTGAGATAGCTACTTCATCGCAGGGTATCTGCTGTGTTGCGAGGTATCAGTGCTTCCCGAGTTTGCGGTTAGCGATCGACCTCGATCGTGTCGAGCCAGCACGAAAGGAGAAATGCCGTGCGATTTATCGCAGCGATCGTCTTTTTTGTTGTCGCCGTTGCAGGGGTTGGCCTCGGGGTTGCTCAGCGCACCATCTGGGCTCCGCCCGATCGCATCGTGTCAACGATTGAACTCGATTCAGTAGCCCCGGTCACCATCATTGACGGTAGTGCGCTGAATGCCTTCGATGGGCGACAGACGATCGACATCGTGGGCGGAGTAACAGCTGCCCCGGCGCCAGCCTCAGGGTCTGCGCCCGAGTCTGAGCTGTCTGAGACCCCCGACCTGTCGCCTTCGCCGCAGGTCGACCCTGAGGCGCCCGAAGCGGCCACTGAGGCGGCCGCTGAGACGGCTACTGAAACTCTGGCCATTGCGGCTGCGTACGGGCGTACGGCCGACGTGATTGCCTGGGTCAAACCTGCCAGCTACACCCTGGTGACCTTTGATGCCGAGCTCGGTGAGCTGATCAGCGAGACGGTCACCGGTTCAGAAGCAACGGTGCCGAGCCTGTTCGGCAGTGATCTGTGGTTCTCTGACTACCAGGCGGAATCGCAACTGGGTATCACCCTCAACGTGCCCGACAGCGTGTCTATGCTCATTGTCTCTGATGGTGTTCTGCCGGCACCGCAGCAGTTCTCCATTACCTGGCCACTCGACAACAGCACCCCCTTTTCGACCACCCTTATTTTGGTCGGAGGGGTCGCCCTCATCGTGGGATTAGTGCTGCTCTTGTGGGCGTTACTGCACCTGCGCAACCAACACGGACCCCGCCGGAAAACCCCTAAAATGCCCCGGGTTCCGAAACCTTCGCGGTATCGCCCCGTGTCACCGCGAGCCGTGCTCGGTCGGCCCAAGGGGCGGCGCGCGGTTCAGCGGAGCGTTTTCATTCCGGCGTTGCTGCTCGGGTCAACGCTGCTCGTGGCGTGCACGGGGGGCGGGGCAAGCGTTGTCGCACCCCCGACGCCTGAACCGACCGTCGCTGCTGAGACACCGGCGGTAGCGGTTAGTGAAAACCAGTTGAAACGCATCGTCTCACGCATCAGTGCGACGGTAAACGAGGCCGATGCAGCGCGGGATCCGGCACTAGCCGCAACCCGGCTCACAGGGCCCGCACTCGAATTGCGCACCGCCAGCTACCTCATTCAGGCCAGTGATGCGGCCTTCGTTATAGCGCCACCCATTCCAGAGGGAGAGGTACAACTCACACTGCCAGAGCGCTTACCCGACGAAGGAAACACCTGGCCTCGCCGCGTGTTCACCATTGTTCAAGCACCGCCTATCGTCGACGACGCCGGGGTCGAGACGCCCAGCCCGCCGCGAGCTCTACTCCTCGTTCAAGACGATCCGAGAAGCCAGTACCGCGTTTACTATGCGATCACTGTCAGCCTGCCTGATGACGCAGAACGACCCGAGGTAGCACCCGCGACGCTGGGTGCTCCGCTACTGCCCAAGACCACGCCGCTACTTGCGGTAAGCCCTGAAAGTGTCGCGGCGGGGTACGCCGATCTTCTCCTGCGGGGTGAACAGAGTGAAACCTTTGCCCTGTTCCAGCCAGAAAACGACACTCTCGCCGGGCAAATCGGCGTTGCGGCAAAGGCGGCACGCCAGTCAGCTTTGCCCTCAACAGCTGCGATCGCGTTCACCAACGCGGTCGGAAACGCCGAGGTGTACTCGTTCGTCACGAACGACGGCGGCGCTCTCGTCATGCTCTACCTCACAGAGTCAGAGACCGTGACGCCGACGCAGGCTGGAGCCGCCGTGAACGCGCCGGCAACTGTGGCGGCTCTCTCTGGCCGTACGCAAAGTGACAGCGGTATCGTCGCTACCTACGGCATTCAAATTCTGTTTTCTGTACCGCCCGTCGGTAGCGACGCGCAGGTTGTTTTGCTCGGGTACACCCAGGGCCTTATTTCTGCAGGAGAACTGTGATGCCTGAATCGCCACTGTCAGCATCGGCCGTGCGAGGTGCGGTTGACCTTTCGGGGCTCGTGCGCGCTGCTCAAAACCCGACTGGCGGGGGCGCGCAGCCTGCGGGCCCCGGCACAGGGAGAGGCACAGGTTCAGGTGCCAGTGCCGGCGCCAGTGCCAGTGCCAGTGCCGTCGGCTCTGCGGTGGTGCGCGACGTCGATGAATCGACTTTTAATGACGTCGTAGAGCTCTCGCGTACGGTGCCCGTCGTGGTCGAGTTTTACGCCGACGGTATCGCCCCTGTACTGGGCGGCGTTGTTGCGTCATACGGGGGGCGCTTGATGCTGGCGACCGTCGACGGCAACCGTAATCCGCAGATCGCGCAGGCTTTTCAGATTCAGCAGGTGCCGGCAGTGGTGGCGTTGGTGGGCGGTCGGCCGGTGCCGCTGTTCGTCGGCATTCCGGGTGAGGCCGAGGTGCGCCAAGTGTTCGACCAACTCTTGGAGGTGGCCGCACAAAACGGTGTCACGGGCACCATTACTGCCGGCGGAAACCCTGCCAACGGCGCTGCCGACGGCACTGCCGCTGGTGTTGGCGGCGACGCGGCCGGAGTCAACGGTGCCGGAGGCAACGCTGCGGGCGCCAACAGCGTTGAGCCGGTCGAGGCGCCCCTGCCGCCCCTGCACCAAGACGCCTATGATGCCATCACGGCCGGCGATTATGGCGCAGCCGCAGTGGCCTACCGCACCGCGATCACGCAAAACCCGCGCGATCAGCTCGCTGTCGCCGGCCTGGCGCAGGTGTCGTTGCTGATGCGACTCGAGAACCTCGACGCCGTCGAGGTGCGCGGTGCCGCCGCGGCACAGCCTGACAGTGCGGATATTCAGCTCACCGTCGCTGACCTCGACCTGAGCAGGGGGCACGTCGATGACGCGTTCGCTCGTCTGTTGCGCGTGTTCGCGGGGCAGACAGCTGAGGGTAAGACGCTTATCCGCACTCGGCTGCTGGATTTCTTCGAGATAGTTGGCGGCGACGATCCGCGCACCGTCGCCGCACGCCGCGCACTCACCGCTCTGCTGTACTGACCTACAAGCACCCGCCCGTGAGTACTGGTTCGCGATTTGTGGCTCACCAGCGCTCGCTCGGCCCCGCCGGGTGCGGCGTTACTCGGGCCGCAGGTACAGCGCGGCCAGCGGCGGCAGTGTGAGCTCGACTGAGGCGGGGCGGCCACCCCAGGCAGCGTCGGTTGCCTGCACGCGACCGTAGTTGCCGACTCCTGAGCCGCCGAATTCGGTAGCGTCGGTGTTGATCACTTCGTGCCAGGTTCCCGCTGATGGAAGCGGAAGGCGGTAGGCGTCAACGGTGCTGCCGCTGAAATTGAACACACAGACCAGGGGTGCGCCGTGCGCGTCGCGCCGCTCAAAGGCGATGACACTGTTGCTGGCATCGTTGCTCATATCGCCGCCCTCGAGCAGCGTGAATCCGGTCGGGGAGTTGTCGAGTTCCCACAGTGCCGGTGTGGCGCGGTAGACGCTGTTGAGTTGGCTCACCAGTCGGTGCAGGCCGCGGTGTACAGGTTGGTCGAGAATCCACCAGTCGAGCCCCCGTTCTTCACTCCACTCGCTGGGCTGCCCGAACTCTTGCCCCATGAACAGCAGTTGCTTGCCCGGGTGGGCCCACATGAAAGCTAGGTACGCGCGAGCGTTAGCGAGTTTCTGCCACTGATCACCGGGCATTTTGGTCAGCAGTGACCCTTTGCCGTGCACGACTTCGTCATGGCTGATCGGCAGCATGAAGTTTTCACTAAACGCGTACACAAACGAGAAAGTGACCTCGCCGTGGTGGTGTGACCGCCACATCGGGTCGCGCGCGAAATAGCTGAGGGTGTCGTGCATCCAGCCCATATTCCACTTCATGCCGAAACCGAGCCCGCCCTCGCTGGTGGGCTTGGTGACCCCCGGCCACGACGTCGACTCTTCGGCAATCATGACGATGCCCGGCACTCGCTTGTACGCGGTGGCGGTCGTCTCTTGCAGAAACGCTATTGCTTCGAGATTCTCTCGACCCCCCAACACGTTGGGTAGCCATTCGCCGTCTGCCCGCGAGTAGTCGAGGTAGAGCATGCTGGCGACGGCATCGACCCGCAGGCCGTCAATGTGAAACTCTTCCAGCCAGTACAGCGCGTTCGCGACCAGAAAGTTGCGCACCTGGCTGCGGCCCAGGTCGAAAACGTAGGTACCCCAGTCAGGGTGCTCACCACGACGTGGGTCAGCGTGCTCGTACAGCGCCTGCCCATCGAAACGCCCCAGTGCCCACTCGTCTTTGGGGAAATGTGCCGGCACCCAGTCCATAATCACGCCGATACCGGCCTGGTGGAGACGGTCGATGAGGTGGCGCAGGTCATCCGGATTCCCGAAACGCGATGTGGGGGCGAAATAGCCGGTGACCTGGTAACCCCAGGACGGGCCGTACGGATGCTCCGCGAGCGGCATGAACTCGATGTGCGTGAATCCCAGTTCAGTGACGTAGTCGATGAGTGGGTCGGCGATGTCTCGATAGCCGAGCCCGGGGCGCCACGAGCCGAGATGCATCTCGTAGACGCTCATCGCGCCGTCGTGTGGGTTGCGAGCCGCACGGCTCGTCATCCACTCATCGTCGCCCCACGCGTAGTGCGTGTCGGTGACGATCGACGCGGTCGCGGGTGGAACCTCCGCGTACCGCGCCATCGGATCAGCCCGCGTAACCCAGGCGCCGTTAGTGGTGAGTAGTTCGAACTTATAGGTCGAGCCAGTGCCCAGGTCGGGCACGAAAAGTTCCCACACGCCGTTGTCGTCGAGGCGCCGCATGGTGTGAGAGGCACCGCTCCAGCCGTTGAAATCGCCGACCACGCGCGCGGCCTGAGCGTGAGGAGCCCACACGCTGAAACTGGTGCCGACAACGCCCTCGTGCGGTCGGTAGTGGGCGCCGAGCACCTGCCAGAGCTGCTCGTGTCGGCCTTCGCCCCACAGGTAGAGGTCGACTTCGCCGACACTGGAAACAAAACGGTAGGGGTCGTCGGCCGTCCAGTCTGAGCCGCCGTCGTAGCGGGTGCGCACGGTGTAGGCCTGGCCGTCGGCCAGCCCTCCCGGCATGATGCCGTGCCAGAGGCCATCAGCGTCGTGGGTGAGTGCATGCTCGCTGCCATCGGCGCGCACGATGGTGACGCTTGCGGCGAGGGGACGAATGACTCGCGCCAGCCAACCGGTTGCGATGTGATGTTGGCCGAGAGCGTCATGCGGGCGGGGGTGTCGTCCATCGACGAGCGCGCGACGGTGGTCAGGGTGCAGAGCCGGCGGTGGGGGAGTGGCGCTCGGCGCTGTCTCGTTCGGCGTCGCGTCGCGTGGTGCCCCGTCGCGTGGTGCCCCGTTGCGCGGCGCCCTGTCGCCTTTCGCAGCCATCACATGCCCTTCGGGTAGTTGATGCGCAGAATGTGTACCGGCTCGATGAACGCGTCGAGCCGCACATAGTTGTCGGCGCCCCAGTGAAAGCTCTGGTTCGTGATCAGGTCGGTGACGTCGAAGGTCGAATCGGGCTCCAACCCGAGGGCGGCCAGGTCGAGGTGGACCGTGCTCGCTCTGACCGCGTGGGGGTCGACGTTGGCGACGATGATGATGCCATCAGAACGGGTTGCGCCGGGCATGAAGCGCTGCGCGAGAACTTTGGAATACACCACGATGGCGTCGTCGTCGCTGGCGTGCACGGTGAGGTTGCGCAATTGGCGCAGCGCCGGGTGTGCCGCTCGAATGCGGTTGAGCGCGCTGAGGTAGGGGGCGATCGTCGTGTCGGCTGCGGCCGCGGCCGCCCAATCGCGGGGGCGAAACTCAAACTTTTCGCTGTCGATGTTTTCTTCACTGCCCGGCCGGGCAATGTTTTCGATCAGCTCATACCCGCTGTACACCCCCCAGGTCGGGCTTGCGGTTGCCGCGATCGCTGCCCGCACTTTGTAGGCGGGTAGACCACCGAACTGCAGGTACTCGGTCAAAATATCGGGGGTGTTCACGAACAGGTTGGGGCGCAGAAAAGCACTCGTGTTGTGGCTCAGCTCGGCAAGGTACGACTCAAGTTCGCTCTTCGTGTTGCGCCAGGTGAAGTACGTGTACGACTGCTGAAACCCTGCACCGGCGAGTGCCTGCATCATGGCCGGTTGCGTGAAAGCTTCGGCTAAGAAGACAACGTCAGGGTGCTTTGCGTTGACCTCGTGCAGTAGCCACTCCCAGAAGTGCAGCGGCTTGGTGTGGGGGTTATCGACGCGAAAAATGCGAACGCCGCGGCTTACCCACAGCCGCACGATGCGCAGTATTTCACGGCTGAGGCCGAGGTAATCGTTGTCGAAGTTCAGCGGGTAAATGTCTTGGTATTTCTTAGGAGGGTTCTCGGCGTATCGAATGGTGCCGTCGGGCAGCGTGGTGAACCATTCCGGATGCTCCGCCACCCAGGGGTGATCAGGCGCGCACTGCAGCGCCAGGTCGATGGCGATGTCGATGCCGTGCGTCGCCGCGGTGGCGACGAAGGCCACAAAGTCGTCGACCGTGCCCAGCTCAGGATGCACCGCATCGTGCCCACCCTCGTGTGACCCGATGGCCCAGGGGCTGCCCGGGTCGTTTGGTGCGGCGGTGAGGGTGTTGTTGGGGCCCTTGCGGTTGACGTGCCCAATCGGATGAATGGGCGGCAGGTACACGACGTCGAACCCCATATCGGCGATGGCCGGCAGTCGCTGTGCCGCTGTGGTGAACGTACCGCTGCGCCACGACCCGTCGGAGTTCTGCTCGGCGCCTTCAGATCGTGGAAAGAACTCATACCAGCTACCGACTGCCGCGCGCGAGCGCTCGACGCGAATGCTGAGGGGTTCGCTGTGGGTCACCAGGCTGACCGGACGGTGCTCGGTGAGCGCTGCCGTGACGCGCACATCGGTGGCCACAGCCAGCCGAGCGGCCGGGGTGAGGGTGGGTGAGCTCATCGTTGCGTGAGCATCCGCCAGAATTTCCGCCGCAGGGGAGGGTGTGGATGTTTCGGCAGCACGCGCGAGCAGCAGCGTGCCTTCGAGCAGCATCAGCTCGACGTCGACGTCGGCGGCGATTTTGATGGTGGCATCGCGTAACCAGGTGGCCCAGTCGTCGCTGAATGCCTCGACGTGCCAGTGCCAGACCGCTGGCTGATCGAGTAGAACGTCGGCGTGCCAGCGGTCGGTGCCCGGCGCTCCGGAGTGCAGGGCATGCCGGGTGATCACTCCGTCGGGTGCCTGCAGAACAATGTTGGCGGCAAGAAGGTCGTGCCCTTCGCGAAAGATGGTGGCGGCAAAGGGCACAACTTCGCCGACGAAGGCTTTGCTGGGCCAGCGGTTCTCAGGCTGGGTCGGGCTGAGATCTGTGATGGGGATGCGACCGATGCGATGCGTGAACGGTCTTTTCTTCGTCGTGGCCACCTCTTGACCCTACGCGGGAGGCGGAATCAGTGCACGGCCCTTGACGGTGAGTGATTTCCTCTGCGTGGGCGTGGGCGTGGGGGAGGGCGTCGTGTAGGCGTGGGGGAGGGCGTCGCTTTTCTCACGTCAGAAACGCTTTCTGAGTCGAACTTTCATCAAAACCTTGAGTGATTGCACGGGGGGTCGTATGCTGATGTTCGGAAAACGAACTGCAGACACTCCCGAAGTCGGCAGATCGCTTCCCGACACCACGAGGCGTCCCCAACGCTCTTGTGGCACAGGACCAAGTCGCCAATCCCCCGATTCGGACTCTGGTCCTGTTCGTCGTTAAGGAGCGGGTGACCACGCCCGCCCGCCGGGTGCTCGCCTAGAGTAAAGACCCGGGGTGCCCCCACCACACCCCGCGCCGAGGAGTGTTGAAAGTGAAGGCAATCCGCCGATTCACCGTCCGTACCGTGCTGCCTGCGTCGCTTGACGCCGTCACGGAGCTCGCCGCCAACCTGCGTTGGTCATGGCACGAGCCCACGAAAGCGCTCTTTGCCCGCATCGACCCGCAGCGCTGGGAAGAACTCGACCACGACCCCATCGCCCTGCTCGGTGCTGTTGACCCGAGTCGTCTCGACGAGCTTGCTCACGACACCGACTTCATGGCTGACGCTGAAGCGCTGAGAGCTGATCTCACCGTTTACCTCGAGCAGCCGCGGTGGTACCAGAGCGTGCCCGACGCTCCCGCTCGCATCGCCTACTTTTCACCAGAGTTTGGTATCGCGTCGGCGATTCCGCAGTATTCGGGTGGGCTCGGAATTCTCGCGGGTGATCACCTCAAAAGCGCCAGTGACCTCGGCGTGCCTCTCATCGGCGTCGGGCTCTTCTATCGCGCCGGCTACTTTCGCCAGGCGATTGATCGCAATGGATGGCAGAAAGAAAGTTATCCGCTGCTTGACCCCGACGGCCTTCCGATGCGTGTTTTGCGCGAGCACGACGGCAGTGCTGTGCGCATCACGCTTACGCTGCCCGGCGGCGAGGCACTGCACGCTCGCATCTGGCTGATGCCGGTGGGCCGCGTCGTGCTGCTGCTGCTCGACACTGACATTCACGACAACACTGACGAGCTGCGCGGCGTCACTGATCGGCTGTACGGCGGCGGCGGTGAGCACCGCCTGCTGCAAGAACTCTTGCTAGGCATTGGCGGCGTGCGCGCTATCAAGCGCTACCTCGATGTCACCGGCGGCCCATCACCCGAGGTCTTTCACACCAACGAAGGGCACGCCGGCTTTTTGGGCCTCGAGCGCATTAGCGATCTCATCGCCGAGGGGCTGACGTTTGCCGAGGCGCTGCAGGTGGTGCGCGCCGGCACTGTATTCACCACACACACCCCGGTGCCGGCCGGTATCGACCGATTCGAGAATGACCTCATTGAGCGCTACTTCTCGACTGAACTGTTGCCCGCGGTCAGCGCCGCCGATGTGCTGGCACTCGGAATCGAAGACTACGAGGGCGGCGATCCGGCCATGTTCAACATGGCGGTTATGGGTCTGCGTCTCGCACAGCGCGCCAACGGCGTCAGCCAGCTCCACGGTGACGTGTCTCGAGGCATGTTCGGCGCGCTCTGGGAGGGTTTCGATCAGGACGACGTGCCGATTGCCTCGGTAACCAACGGGGTACACGCCCCCACCTGGACCGATCCGATGATGGTTGCGCTCGCCCACGACAAGCTCGGCACCTACGAGACCTCGTCGTGCGACTGGAACTCTGACGCCGTGTCAGACGGTGATTTGTGGAGCGTTCGTCGGGCCATGCGTCAGCAGCTCGTCACCGATGCCCGCGCGCGCGTCACGGCAGCGTGGGCAGAACAAAACCCGGGTATTGCCGCCCCCAGCTGGATGGGCCAAATACTTGACCCCGACGTGCTCACGATCGGTTTTGCACGCCGAGTGCCGACCTACAAGCGGCTGACCCTCATGCTGCATGACCCAGAACGTCTTCGTGCTCTGCTCACCGACCCCGAGCGCCCCGTGCAGTTGGTTATCGCCGGAAAGTCGCATCCGGCTGACGACAGCGGCAAAGCGCTCATTCAAAAGCTGGTGCAGTTCGCGGCTGAGCCTGAGGTGCGGCAACGCATCGTATTCTTGCCGAACTACGACATCGGTATGGCCCGAGTGCTGTACCCCGGAACCGACATTTGGTTGAATAACCCGCTGCGTCCGCTGGAAGCGTGCGGAACATCCGGCATGAAAGCCGCACTTAACGGCTCGTTGAACCTTTCCATTCTCGATGGATGGTGGAACGAGTTCTACGACGGTGAAAACGGCTGGGCTATTCCCACCGCCGATTCAGCCGGTGACGGGGCTGAACGAGACACGCTCGAAGCTGAAGCCATGTACGACCTCATTGAGCATCAGATAGCACCGCGCTTCTATGAGCGCGATGCCGACGGACTACCTCGACGCTGGTTGCAAAACATTCGTCACACTTTGGCCACCCTGTCGCCGGAATTGTCGGCTGACCGCATGGTGAGCGAATACGTTGAGCGGCTGTATGTGCCAGCGGCGAAAGCCGAGCGCGTCATCACGGCTGACAGTTACCGACCGGCCCGCGAACTGGCCGCCTGGAAAGACCGCGTTGCGCAGGAATGGGCTCACGTGGCGGTCACTCACGTCGAATCGGGTGGAGTGCAATCGCCGCAGGTCGGCGACGCACTCAAAGTGCGCGCGCACGTGCAACTCGCCGGCCTTGCCCCCGACGATGTACTGGTCGAAGTTGCCTTTGGCCGGGCCAGCACGGGGGATGACCTCAGCGATGTGCGACGCCAACCGCTGGAGTTGGCCGAACATGAGTTGGGGCAACCGGCGACGTTTGCGGGCACCGTGCCGTTGGCGCGGTCAGGATCATTCGGCTACAACGTGCGCGTCACACCGCGTCACGCGCTGCTCGCAAACCCGGCCGAACTGGGTCTCGTCGCGGTTGCGCACTAGCTGCGCACTATCCGCCGGTCGGCTGCCGACTAGCTGCTGTTTGGCCGCTGTGTCATCCGTGCGCCCGAAATAGCAGCATCGATGCGGGCCCCACAGTGAGAGTTTCAGCCGGTGCGTGGTGTGGGGTGAGGCTGCTGATGTCGTCGTGCGAGCTGTCCCAGAGCAGGGTAAACCCCTCGACCCCATCGTGGACGGGAAGCGTAATCTCTGCGGCGTCATCAAGCCCGTGCACGATGAGCAAAATGCGGTTGAACTCTTCAAACTCGGGCGTCGACGCGGCAAGGTACTGCAGGGTTCGTTCAGCAGGTGAATTCCAGTCGTCCATGGTCATTACCTGGCCATCTTTGTTAAACCAGTCCATCTGAGTCGCGTTGGGCACTGTTTCGCCCCACCGCCCGAACCGCACCGGCCGCAGCGCCGGATTTTCGCGACGCAGCTCCAGCAAGCGCTTGACGACTCGATAAAGGTCTTGCTGCCATCCTTCATGATGCCAATTCAGCCAGGTCAGTTCGCTGTCGTGGCAGTAGGCGTTGTTATTGCCGCGCTGGGTGCGCCCGATCTCGTCTCCGGAGGTGAGCATCGGCATTCCCGCACTGAGCAGCAGTGTTCCCAGCAGGTTGCGCATCGCTTTGCGCCGTGCGCTGTTGATGACTGCGTCGTCGGTGAGCCCTTCAACGCCGAAATTAAATGACCGGTTGCTATTGGTGCCGTCGCGATTGTTCTCGCCATTGCCCGTGTTGTGTTTGTCGTTGTAGGCGGTGAGATCGGCGAGAGTGAACCCGTCGTGCGCGGTCACAAAGTTGACGCTGGCGAGCGGGCCGCGCTGTTCGGCGAATACGTGAGCGCTGCCCGTGATGCGCCGCGCGAGAGAACCGATGCCCTCCGGAGCCGCGCCGTGTGAGCGCATCACGCTGGCATCGGTGAGCCAGAAAGCGCGGGCGCGGTCACGAAAACCGTCATTCCACTCGTGGTAGCCATCCGGAAAGTTGCCCACCTGCCAGCCGCCCATACCGACATCCCACGGCTCGGCGATCATCTTCACGCCCTGCAGCGCGGGGTCGTTCACGATGGCGTGCACGAGCGGATGCTCGGGGTCGAACTCTGCCCGTTCGTCACGCCCCAGCGTCGCCATCAGATCGAAGCGAAAACCGTCGATCTGAACGTCGTTAGCCCAGTAGCGCAGCGACTCCAGTACAAGGTGTTGTGCCGCGGGTGCCGAAAAATCAATTGTGTTGCCGCATCCGGTGGTGTCGATGTAGTCGCCCTCGAGTGTGTGGCGGTAATAGCTGGCGTTATCGATGCCGCGAAAGCTGCTGGTGGGTCCGTCGGCCCCCTCCTCCGCAGTGTGGTTGTAGACCACATCGAGAACCACTTCCAGGCCTGCCTCGTGCAGCAGTTTGACCATGCCTTTTATTTCGCGCAGCACTGCTCCGGTGCCGCCGAATTGTGCAGACTGGGTGGCGTAGGCGGCATGCGGAGTGAAGAAGTTGAGGGTGTTGTAGCCCCAGTGATTGACGAGCCCCTGACGAAGCAATCGTTGTTCGCTCACAAACTGATGCACGGGCAACAGCTGCACTGTCGTGACGCCTAAGTCTTTGAGGTAGGCAATGGTCGACGGATGCGCGACACCGGCGTAGGTGCCTCGCAGATGTTGGGGCAACTCAGGGGCGCCCTTCGTGAATCCCTTCACATGCGCTTCGTACAGCACGGTGTGATCGAGAGGCACGCGAGGTTTTTCGGCGCCCTGCCACTCGAACTCTTCGTTTTGCACGTAGCTGCGCCAGTCACCATCGGGAGTGCGGGCTAGCCCTCGCGCGTACGGGTCAAGTACGAGCCGACCGGCGTCGAACGCGTGGGGGAGTCCGGTCGGGCCATCAACGCGCAGGGCGTACCGCGTGCCGACGCCCAGTGCCGGCGAGGTGATCTGCCACACGCCGCCCGCGTCGCGGAGCAAATCGTGTGTTTCGGCGATCCAGGTCGGATCATCGGCGGCGAAAATGCACACCTCGATCGAGGTCGCGTGTTCACTCCACACCCGCAACTGGCCGCCCTCTGGGGTTTGGCGCACCCCCAACTGCCCGAGCGCGTCCTCTAAGGCCATGAGTCTTAGGCTAGGACACAAGGCTGCCGCCACCGTTCAGCGTGGCGGCCTGTGCCGTGGGTTGTGAAGCCGTGGGTTGTGGAAGGGATGCGTCGTGGTTCGTGAAGGGGGGTCGAGGTGATCTATCTCGACCATGCCGCGACCTCACCCATGCCGGCCGATCTACGCGATGCCTATGTGGCCGCCCTCGAGCTAGTGGGTAACCCCTCCTCTATTCATTCCGCTGGGCAGCGCGCGCGGGCAGCCCTGGATGACGCTCGAGCCCGCATCGCCACAACGCTGGGTGTCGATGCGATCGAAGTGACGTTCACCGGCGGTGGCACCGAAGCTGTGAACCTCGGCATTAAAGGCCTGTACTGGTCGCGCAATAGCGACACCCCCCGGCCGCGCATTTTGGTGCCACGCACGGAGCACCACGCGGCCCTCGACGCGGTGGAATGGCTTGCCTCACACGAGGGCGCTGAGCTGGTGTGGCTCGAAGTTGATTCGCTCGGCTTCTTGATGCTCGATGGCCTCGCCGCCGCGCTGGGTGACGGTTCAGATGTGGCCCTCCTCACCACCCTGCACGCCAACAACGAAGTGGGCACGCTGCAGCCGGTTGCCGAGGCGGCGGCGCTCGCCGCAGCCGTTGGCGTTCCAGTGCACGTTGACGCGATTGCGGCGTACGGGCAGATTCGACTGGACCCGCTGCCGCCGGGAGTGTCAGCGATCTCGATCTCAGCACACAAAATCGGTGGGCCCGTCGGAGTGGGAGCACTCGTCGTGCGACGCACCGCCGAGGTGGTGCCGTTGCTGCACGGCGGGGGTCAGCAGCGTGGCCGATCGGGCACGATGGACGCGGCCGGTGCCGTGACCTTTGCTCTCGCCGCCGAACACGCACACGCCGAGTTGACCACCCGTGCTACGCACAAACGGATGCTGCGGGGGCGGCTGGCCGAGGGCATCCGGCGTCACGTACCGGAGGCTGTGTTGCATGGGGCCGCTGGTGCTGCGGTGCGCGAACTCGACGCTGATCGCGCCGCCGAGCTCGACGCGCTCGCCCTCCCCGGCACGCTGCACCTCACCGTGCCCGGTGCTGAAGGTGACTCTCTGCTGATGTTGCTCGACAGCCGAGGTATCGCCGTATCGACCGGGTCAGCGTGCCAAGCGGGGGTTCCCGAACCCAGCCACGTGTTGCGCGCCATGGGTCTCAGCGAGGCGGATGCTCGCGGAACCCTGCGCGTCACCGTGGGCCCTCTCACCACAACCGATGACGTTGATGCACTCGTGGCCGCACTGCCCGATGCCGTGCGCCGAGCGCAGGCTGCCGGGTTGGCCGGCCGCACCCCTCGACTCGGGCGCTGACGGGCGAGTCCAGCGAGCACGCGTACCCTGGGGGTATGCGAGTGGTGGCGGCAATGAGTGGTGGCGTTGATAGCGCTGTCGCGGCGGCACGTGCGGTAGACGCTGGGCATGACGTGGTCGGAGTGCATTTGGCGCTCAGCCGCATGCCGGGCACACTGCGCACCGGAAGCCGCGGCTGCTGCACCATCGAAGACAGTCTCGATGCACGCCGCGCGGCCGAGAAGCTCGGCATTCCTTTTTACGTCTGGGATTTCAGCGAGCGGTTTCGCGACGACGTCGTGGGCGACTTCGTGGCCGAATACGCTGCTGGCCGCACACCGAATCCGTGCATGCGCTGCAACGAGCGCATCAAGTTCGCGGCAGTACTAGAGAAAGCGCTTGCGCTCGGATTCGATGCGGTCGCGACCGGGCACTACGCCCACATCGTCACCGATGCGCACGGCAATCGTGAGTTGCACCGGGCCAGCGACGAAGCTAAAGACCAGTCGTACGTACTCGGCGTGTTGACCACTGAGCAGCTCGCGCACTCCATGTTTCCGCTGGGCACGACGCCGAGCAAAGCAGTGGTTCGGGCCGAGGCAGCGGAGCGCGGATTCACGGTTGCGCAAAAACCCGACAGTCACGATATTTGTTTCATCTCCGATGGCGATACTCGCGGATGGCTTGCCGAACGAATTGACCCCGTGCAGGGTGCGATCGTCGATCGCGACGGCACGACGGTCGGCACACACGAGGGTTCAAGCAGCTTCACCGTTGGGCAACGACGGGGCCTCAACCTGGGCGTGCCCGCGCCCGACGGCCGCAAGCGTTTCGTATTAGAGGTGCGTGCGAAAACTAACGAGGTCGTGGTTGGCCCGCGCGAGGCGCTTGCCATTCGTCAACTCTCGGGCAGCCGTTTCACGTGGGCGGGGCAAGATCCGGTTGACAGCGGCATCACGCAACCGGTCGACGGCGAGCCAGGAGCCCTGCATCCGTTCGACTGTCACGTGCAGGTGCGTGCACACGCTGACCCCGTACCGGCGATTGCTCGCGTCAGCACGCTTGCTGATGTGAGCTCGGGCGATGGCAACGGCAACGGCAACCGAACCATGCAACTGGTCGTCGACGTCATCGAGCCCCTGTTCGGGGTTTCTCCGGGCCAGACTGCGGTCGTATACGTCGGCACCCGGGTGCTCGGGCAGTGCACAATCGATCGCACCGTCAGTGCCGACACAGTTAATGCTGCCCCCGTCAGCGCCGACTCGGTCAGCGCCGCCCCCGTGCTCACCCAGGGGCGCTCATAGACTGTGCGCGTGGCTAAGACCGGCGAGCAGGGTGATGGCGAGCAGCCCGCGGGCGAGCCTGTCGAGCAGATGACGCGCGAGCAAGCGCGTGACGAGGTCGAAGCTCTGACGACGCGCATTCTTGAACTGCGCGACGCCTATTACTCCCGCGATGAGCTACTCGTCGACGATGCGAGCTACGACGCCCTTACGCGACGACTTGACCTCATTGAGCACGAGTTTCCTGAGTTGCAGAGCCAAGACTCCCCAACGCAGACGGTGGGTGGGCGAGCCGAAACCAGACTGTTCGCTCCCGTCGAGCATGCCGAGCGCATGCTGAGTCTCGACAACGTGTTCAGTGCGAATGAGTTCACCGACTGGGCGACCAAGGTCGGGCGCGATGCTGGCCGATCGGTGCGCTGGCTGTGCGAGCTAAAGATTGACGGGTTGGCTATCAACCTGCGATACGAGCGTGGACTACTGGTGACGGCAGCAACGCGCGGCGACGGACGCGTGGGCGAAGATGTGACCGAGAACGTGGTGCAGCTGGCGGGCATCCCGACGCGACTGCATGGTGACCCCAACGAGTTGCCCACACTGGTCGAAGTGCGCGGCGAAGTCTTTATTCCGAAGGCCGCGTTCGACGATCTCAACGCGTTGCAGCGAGCGGCAGATGAGCGCGAATTTGCGAACCCGCGCAATGCTGCCAGCGGAAGCCTGCGGCAAAAAGCCGAGGGTAAAACGCCTGAGCAACTCGCTCGCATGCGTGATCGTCTGAGTCGACTGCGCATGCTGGTGCACGGTGTGGGTGCCTGGTCGAACCCGCCGGTGAACACGCAGAGCGAGGTCTACGCGCTGTTGCAGAGCTGGGGGCTGCCGATCAGTAGCCACTTTCGAGTGCATGACACCGCGGTCGGCGCTGAAGAGTTCATCGCCTTTTATGGTGAGCATCGTCACGACGTGGAGCATGAGATCGACGGCGTGGTGGTCAAAGTCGATGAGCTTGACCTGCACGCTGAGCTCGGTGCGACAAGCCGCGCACCCCGCTGGGCCATCGCGTACAAGTACCCGCCTGAGCAGGTCACGACAAAACTGCTTGACATTGTGGTGAGCGTCGGCCGCACCGGCCGTGCCACCCCCTTTGCAGTTATGCAGAAGGTGCGGGTGGCGGGCAGCGAAGTGCGCCAAGCCACCCTCCACAATCAAGACGTCGTCATCGCTAAGGGTGTGCTCATCGGCGACACCGTCGTGTTGCGTAAGGCTGGCGACGTCATTCCCGAAGTGCTCGGGCCAGTTATTGAGCTGCGTGACGGCACCGAACGCGCTTTTGTTATGCCGCGTGACTGCCCTGAGTGCGGTACCGAGCTGCGGCCGGCAAAAGAGGGCGACATCGACCTGCGCTGCCCCAACGCTCGCAGTTGCCCCGCCCAAGTGCGCGGACGCGTCGAACATATCGGTAGCCGCGGTGCCCTCGACATTGAGGGTCTCGGTGAAATCAGC